>PDWJ01001713.1_pt1 | contig 27918 bp, 22 predicted proteins | sample 1430881 | NCBI WGS metagenome assembly PDWJ01 (sample SAMN01162460, study PRJNA174530) | Oral metagenome, whole genome shotgun sequencing project. | biome: Marine environment; feature: Marine mammal; material: Swab sample of the gingival sulcus; isolation source: swab sample of gingival sulcus...
GGTGCAAATATAAAACTTCCGCATAATATAGCACTATGCTTTGATAATTTATTTACTCAAATACATCTTTCTACGCGAATATAACTCATAAAACTGATCGTCTTTTAAGCTTTCTATAAATAAAATGCTCTCACCGGTAGATTTCATTTCCGGGCCTAATTGTTTGTCAACATTAGGAAATTTATTAAAAGAAAACACCGGTTGTTTTATAGCAAATCCTTCTAATTTAGGGTTAAACGAAAAGTCTTTTAACTTATGCGTTCCCAGCATTATTTTAGTGGCATAATTCACGTATGGTTCTCCGTACGCTTTAGCTATAAAAGGTACGGTTCTACTGGCACGAGGATTGGCTTCTATGATATAAACCACGTCATCTTTTACGGCAAACTGAATGTTAATCAACCCTACTGTTTCTAAAGCCAAAGCAATTTTTACGGTATGATCTTTTATTTGTTGTAATACAAATGGCCCCAAGTTGAACGCCGGTAGAGTGGCATTAGAATCACCGCTGTGAACACCACAGGGTTCAATATGTTCCATAATACCAATAATCTGAACGTTTTCACCATCGCAAATAGCATCGGCTTCTGCTTCTATAGCACCGTCTAAATAATGGTCTAGTAACAACACATTGTTCGGTATTTTTCTTAATAAATCTACTACGTGTTCTTCTAAATCTTCTTTATTAATTACAATCTTCATTCCCTGGCCGCCCAAAACATAAGAAGGCCTTACCAAAATGGGAAAATTTAACTGATCGGCAACGGTCAGTGCTTCATCTGCAGAAGTAGCTGTGCCAAATTTTGGATAAGGAATGCTTAAATCTTTAAGTAAGGTTGAAAACCTGCCTCGGTCTTCGGCCAAATCTAGGGCTTCAAAAGAGGTGCCAATTATCTTTATACCGTATTTATCCAATTTTTCAGCTAATTTTAAAGCGGTTTGTCCGCCTAACTGTACGATAACACCCTCGGGTTTTTCGTGTTGGATAATGTCATAAATATATTCCCAAAAGACAGGTTCAAAATAGAGTTTATCCGCAGTATCAAAATCAGTGGAAACCGTTTCCGGATTACAGTTTATCATTATGGTTTCATAACCGGCTTCTTTTGCAGCCAAAACTCCGTGAACACAACAATAATCAAATTCAATACCTTGTCCTATTCGGTTAGGCCCGCTGCCCAGTACTACAATTTTTTTTCTATCACTGACTACAGAATCATTTTGGGTAATTTCTTCTCCGTTTTGAACACTCGTATTCTCAAAAGTAGAATAGTAATAAGGTGTTTCTGCCTTAAATTCCGCCGCACAGGTATCTACTAGCTTATAAACTCTTTTTATATTTAACTCTTTTCGTTTTTTGTGTACTTCGCTTTCGTAGCAATCTAGCATGTGAGCAATCTGCCTGTCGCCATAACCTTTCTGTTTGGCTTCAGATAATAGATTTTTTGGTAGTGTTTCTAATGTGTATGTGCTGATTTCTTTTTCTAAAAAATGTAATTCTTCATATTGTTTTAAGAACCACATGTCTATTTTGGTAATATCGTGAATTCGGCTGAGAGGGATACCCATCTGAATGGCATCATAAATTACAAATACCCTGTCCCAACTCGGATTTTTTAGTTTTTCTAAAATTACATTGTAGTCATTGTAACCTTTGCCGTCAGCACCTATGCCATTTCGTTTTATTTCAAGAGATTGGGCGGCCTTGTGTAGGGCTTCCTGAAAAGAGCGGCCTATGCCCATTACTTCTCCTACTGATTTCATTTGCAGCCCCAAGGTACGGTCAGAGCCTTCAAATTTATCAAAATTCCACCGTGGAATTTTTACAATTACGTAATCTAATGTAGGCTCAAAAAGGGCAGAGGTGGTTTTTGTAATCTGGTTGTTTAACTCATCCAAATGGTAACCAATAGCTAATTTAGCTGCAACTTTTGCAATGGGGTATCCTGTTGCTTTAGAGGCTAATGCCGATGAGCGGGATACCCTTGGGTTTATCTCTATGGCAATAATGTCTTCTTTTTCATCCGGGCTTACAGCAAATTGTACATTGCATCCACCGGCAAAATCACCAATAGATCGCATCATAAGGATGGCCATATCCCGCATTTTTTGAAACGTACGGTCAGATAAGGTCATGGCGGGTGCTACCGTTATGGAATCACCGGTGTGGATGCCCATAGGGTCCATGTTTTCTACAGTACAGATGATGACTACATTGTCGTTTTTATCCCTAAGCAATTCCAGTTCGTATTCTTTCCAGCCAATAAGGGCTTTGTCTATGATAACTTCGTGAATAGGAGAGGCTTCTAAACCACGGCTTAGCAATTCGTCAAAATCCTCCTTATCATGAACTATAGATGCCCCAAAGCCGCCTAAAGTAAACGAGGGCCTTATAACCAGAGGAAAACCGTATTCTTGAGCAATTTCCTTTCCTTTTAAAAAGGAAGTAGCCGTGGTTGAAGGGGCTTGCCCCACACCAATCTTTAGCATGAGTTGCCTGAACTGTTCCCGGTCTTCCGTAATATTAATGGCATCTATATCTACGCCAATGAGTTTTACATCAAAATCCTCCCAAATGCCTTTATCTTGTGCTTCTATACATAAATTAAGTGCCGTTTGTCCACCCATGGTAGGCAATACTGCGTCTATTTTCGGATGCTTTTGTAATACCTCTATAATAGATTTAGTAGTAAGTGGTTTTAGATAAACATTATGAGCCAATGAGGGGTCGGTCATAATGGTGGCCGGATTAGAGTTAATTAAAGTAACTTCTATTCCTTCTTCTTTTAAAGAACGGATGGCCTGACTACCGGAATAATCAAACTCACAAGCTTGGCCTATAATAATTGGGCCGGAACCAATAATTAAAACGGATTTAATCTGAGGATTTTTGGGCATATTTTTTTATTTATTTTTTGCGATTACAAATATAAAATTTAGCCTATTTTTCAATAGATGATATTAGAAAACTTATTAAAAAGATATAAAAAAAGGTGTTACCAAACGGTAACACCTTGTATATTTGTAAGTACCACTATCATTAATACTTTGGCCTTGGTTCAGATGAAACAGACAATTTTTTACGGCCTTTAGCCCTTCGTCTTGCTAATACTTTTCTGCCGTTAACACTTGCCATACGCTCTCTAAAGCCATGTTTGTTCTTTCGCTTTCTTTTGGATGGTTGAAATGTTCTCTTCATTATTTGGTGCTTTTCTTCAAATTATAGCGAAGTTTTTATAGTTCGCCGTAAAAAATCGGTTGCAAATATACAATAGATTTTATGTTTAGCAAATCATTTTGTAGTAAAAATAAAAATTATTTTTTAAATTAAATTTATAGTCTAATTGTTTAAATTTAAAGAAAATTTTCAAAAAAATGAAACCGTACCAAAAATCAATGTTAAAAGAAAATGCCTTAAAAGGCCAAACAATAGTAGTCACCGGCGGAGGCAGTGGGCTGGGGAAGGCTATGACTACCTGTTTTTTAGAACTGGGTGCCAATGTGGTAATAACTTCCAGAAACATTGAAAAATTAAAATCTGTACAATCTGAATTGGAAGAAAAAACCGGAGGAAAAGTACTGCCGGTACAATGTGATGTAAGACATTACAAAGAAGTGGAACAATTGCTGGCCAATGCATTAGAAGCATTTGGGAAAATAGACGCATTGCTTAATAATGCTGCCGGAAATTTTATAAGCCCAACAGAAAGATTGTCTTCAAATGCTTTTGATATCATTATTGATATTGTGCTAAAAGGCACTAAAAACTGTACTCTGGTATTTGGTAAACATTGGATTGATAAAAAACAAGAAAAAGCAACGGTGCTAAATATTGTTACCACTTATGCCTGGACAGGCTCAGCATTTGTAGTTCCTTCTGCTACGGCAAAGGCAGGTGTATTAGCCATGACCCGCTCGTTGGCAGTGGAATGGGCTAAATATGGCATAAGGTTTAATGCTATAGCTCCCGGGCCGTTTCCTACCAAAGGTGCCTGGGAAAGGTTGCTGCCCGGAGATTTAAAAGATAAATTTGATATGAAAAAGAAAATTCCTTTAAAAAGGGTAGGGGAGCATCAGGAACTGGCCAATCTGGCTGCTTATTTAGTCTCTGACTTTTCTGCTTATATCAATGGTGAAGTTATCACTATAGACGGTGGCGAATGGCTGCAGGGTGCCGGCCAATTTAACATGTTACAGGCTATCCCTGCTGAAATGTGGGATATGTTGGAGCAAATGATTAGGGCAAAAAAGAACAGATAAACCTTATTCGTTATGATGAAGACGCACCAAATTTTTGGAATATTTTCTTAATGCCAACATATCTGCAATATAGGGCTTTGTTTTTGGGTAATTTGTTTTGTTAATTTTGTGGTTTTTAACGGCAATTTTCTTAAGCCATCTCCAGTGAGTGAGAATAGATTTTAAGGATGCAAAATAGGAACCTTTTTTAGTATCATAGATATGGGTAGGTTCTGCAATAATACCGTTTAGTTCTATAATTTTAAAATCTTTGCCATCCTGTAGTGCTTCCCAACTGTGGTATTTTAGGTCAATTCTACCGTAGTGCCATTGTGGTATTTCTTTGGCAATGGCATTGAAGGTTCTTGTTAATTTATCTTCTATGAGATGGTTGCCATTTATAAATGTTGTGCCTTTGCTGTGATTGCCAATATCAGTTAGTTTTATCATCTGGCCTTTTTTTATAATCTTATTGAGGTTATCAGTATGGAGCTTAAAAAAAATTTTTTTATAGATACAGGCTCTTTGGTGGTTTAAAATTAAATCTTTTAAGTTATCTGTACCATTGCCGGTTACTGAAATAAATTTTTTTAAGGTAATGGAAGTAATTTTGCCGGTAGGTTCACCCGGAATTTTGACAAAAAATATACCACATTCATTGGGATAATCTATATACTCTTGCAGTATTAAATTAATGTTATTTTTCTTTAGAAATTCCTGTAATTTTTGTTTATTGTGAATTTTCCTTACTAATAGCCCTCTAAAGCCAATATCGGGTTTTGCAATGATAGGAAAAGTAATTCCGGCTTGTTCCAACTCCTTGATTATTTCGCTAAAAGCACTATTCTTTGGAGCCAAAATGGTTTTTGGAATGTGTTTTTTGGGTATTAATTGTAGTGTTTTATATTTAGACTCACTGCCATTGCCCGAATATTTTATACTTGGGTTGGCAGCTAAATAGAAAGTAAGGTTTCTTAGTTGTAAAGCAGAAAAAATATAATAGGGAATTAAAGGAAAATAATATAGGTAGGCAGGCCAATGCTCTGAATGTAACAGCTTGGTTAGAAATACAGGCTGCTTAAGAGGCATGGTCTCTTTCAAAAATATAACGTACTACTCGTATAACACCCAAAGCTGTAATAACAATGGCCAACAGAGCCAGAATAATACCAATGACTAGAATAATAAAACTGTTGTCTTTTGCCAATGCTTTAAAACCAATTGTGATTACAACGGGTGCAATAATAAGCAAGGGCAATGCGAATATCAGATATTTAAAAGCACTAAAAACGCTAAACTTTTTGGGAGCCATTTTTGTAAGAATTTATTGCATTTCTAACGTTTCCGTATTGTTTAAGGAGGTCTTCGGCTACCTTGGGATTAACATTTAGTTCATCTTGCAACATTCTAATACCGCGATTTACCAGTTTCTCATTGGATAATTGCATGTCCACCATTTTGTTATCCTTTATTCTGCCCAGTTGCACCATGGTAGTGGTGGTAATCATGTTAAGCACCATTTTTTGGGCGGTACCGGCTTTCATTCTGGAGCTGCCGGTAACAAATTCCGGCCCTACAATCACTACAACAGGAAATTTAGCGGTTAATGCCAACGGGCTATTTGCATTACAAGTGATACAACCGGTAATTATGTTTTGTTTATTACACTCTTCCAAAGCTCCAATTACATAAGGCGTAGTACCACTGGCTGCTATGCCTATTACCACATCCTTATCCGATATATGATATTCGCAGAGGTCTTTCCAGCCTTGTGTCTTAGAATCTTCGGCAAATTCTACTGCCTTTCTTATGGCTTTTTCGCCACCGGCTATTAAACCTATTACCATATTGTAGGGAACTCCAAAGGTAGGTGGACATTCAGAGGCATCTACTACACCCAGTCTGCCACTTGTGCCGGCACCGAGATAAAATAACCGGCCACCGTCTTTTAATTTTGTTACCACCTGATGTGTTAACAACTCTATCTGAGGCAGGGCCTTCTCTACAGAATAGGCCACGGTCTTATCTTCATTATTTATATTGGCCAGTAGTTCTTTTACATTCATCTTTTCCAAATGATTATATTTGGAATCTTGTTCTGTGGTTTTGGTAAAGTTCATAAATTCAAAAATAGTAAAATTATTCGTTTTGTTTAGTGGGTTTTTTAAAATACGTTTAATAAGAGGCTTTACTTTAGTGTATAGGTTAATTTATCCATTTCTGACAATCTAAAATATCCAAGTGGGAAATCATCAGGATTAGTGATGTTTACACAGTTACCTCTTACCGTAGCAGGCTGGGTTTCAAATGGTCCGCCACCACCTATACTATTTTGTTGTAACAAAATATACATATATTCATAAAACTGTTTAGAAATACCGTAGGAAGTAATAGTTATATTACTGCCTGCAATTAACTTATCGTTAGAGTAATAAGCAAAAATCTCATTTCCATTTATAAATTCATCTCTATACACTTCTAATGATGACAAAGTAGGAATGTCATTTTCAAACCTGAACAGATAGTAGTTTTCCTCATCTTTCGGATCTTCATAATATGCTTTTATTTCATAATCTTCACCATAGATACCACCTTCTTGTGATTGTTGTATTCTGGTTATTGGTGGTATCGGAAAGAGTTGTTCTGTTCCTTTGTATGTGGCTCCTTCATATTTTACGGTAAGTTCGTAGGTTTCCATAAGTTCCGGTTTAAAATTATTGGTAATATATATTCCGGAATTCTTATCTTCTTTAAATAAATAAATATTGTTATTGTGTGTAATATAGACTTCTGCACCTGTGGCGGCTACTTTATCTTCGTAAAAATAAGGCGTAGTTAAACTCAGCTTTATATACTGGTCTTTGCCATCTGTATTTTTAAGCCAATTGATAGAAGCATCTATAACCAGTTTTGGAGATGCTTCGGGTAATTTAATGTCTATTACCTCTTCACAACCTAATAATCCAAATATAAGCAATATAAATAACCTGCTTTTTTTCATTTTTTAGAATTTAAAATTATACGAAATAGAAGGTACAATGCCAAATACGTATAGTTTTATAGCTTCATTTCTAAAAGTCTCCTCATTAGCCCTAAAACTAATAGAAGCCGCATTTTTTCTGTTGTAAATATTGTAAATACTAAATACCCATTCGCCTTTAAAACGTTTCTTGTTACCGGCTTTTGGGGTATATGTAGCGGACAGGTCTAATCTGTGGTAAGCCGGCATTCTAAAGGCATTTCTGTCGCCATAATTAGGTACGGTAAGCCCGTTATAACTATATTGTGCGGTAGGATAGGTAGTGGGCTGGCCGGTTTGGAATAAAAAATTAGCATTAAAACTCCATTTTTTAGACCATTTATAATTAACCGTTAGTGAAATATCATGGATTTTATCGTAAGGTGTATTGTACCATTTTCCGTTGTTTATTCCAAGCTCGGATGGCGTTCTGCCCGGTGTTTTTTGCTCCGATTTAGAGAGCGTATAGGCCAACCATCCGGTAATTTTTCCGGTGTTCTTTTTTAATAAAACTTCCAAGCCATAAGCTCTGGCTTTACCGTTTAAAATAACCTGCTCTATGGCGTTATTAGCAATGAGGTCTGCCCCGTCTATATAATCTATTCTGTTTTTTACCTTTTTAAAAAAGGTTTCTAAAGATAAGGAATAGTTGTCGTTTCTAAAATTATTAAAATATCCGATAGCCCATTGGTCTGCTAATTGTGGTGCTACGTATTTTCCGCTGGGTGTCCAAACATCCAATGGTGTGGGCGAACTGGTATTGGATAACAGATGCAAATATTGGCTCATACGGTGATAACTGGCTTTTATAGAACTGTTTTTATTCAACTGGTACGCTGCAGATATACGTGGTTCTAAGTTACTAAAGGATTTTATAACATCACTACGGCTGTATTTTTCTACTCCGATAGGTGTAGCTTTTTGGTAAATTTGTAAGTTGTTATTAAATATAACCGGTATATCATTGGCATAGGTATTTAAAGAATCTTGTCCCATTCGCAAAAATGAACTGTATCTCAGTCCGTAATTAACGCTGAGTTTTTTTGATATTTTTTGCGATATATCTAAATATAAGGCATTTTCAAAAGCAAATTTTTCTATCAGTTTAAACTTGTTTATGCCTGATGTAGGCGTACTGGGTTCAATTTTTCCGGGATTAAATTTGTAATAAATACTGTTTAAACCGTAAGACAACGTAAGTTTATCATTAATATAATGGTTAAAGGTATATTTTAGGTTCAGATTTTTAATGCCGGAATCCCAATCAAATTCAACAAAGTTGAGTTTTAGTCCGTAGTAATAGTCAGAATAGATAACGGATAGATTGGAGAATAATTTGTCAGAAAACAAATGGTTCCATCGTAAATTAAACACGGCGTTGCCATATAAGTTTTTAAAATTATCCGAAATGCTAAAAAGGTCTCGCCCAAAATATCCGGATACATACACACTGTTGTTTTTGTTAATCTTATAACTTATTTTAGTGTTTAAATCGTAAAAGTAGGCTTTGTTATTAATGTCAAAAATCGGGGTAAACAAGTGGGCATACGAAGACCGTCCACCTACTAAAAACGATGCTTTTTCTTTTTTGATAGGGCCTTCTAAAAGTAACCTGCACGAGATGAGTCCAATACCGCCATTGGCAGAGAACTTTTTGTTGTTGCCTTCTTTTTGATAAATATTTAATACAGAAGCCACCCGGCTGCCATATTGTGCAGGAATGCCACCTTTGAATAGTCTCAGGTCTTTTATTGCATCCGGATTAAACAAGGAGAAAAAACCAAATAAATGTGAATTGTTGTAGATAGTGGCCTCATCCAATAAAATCAGATTTTGATCTACAGCCCCGCCACGTACATTGAAACCTGAAGAGCCTTCGCCTGCATTGGTTACGCCGGGTAATAAAGTAATAGATTTTATAACATCTACTTCGCCCAAAACAACGGGAATTTGTTTTATGGTTCCCGCTGATAAAGCGTTTACGCTCATCTGAGGGCTTTGGACATTTATTTTTTCCACATCTTCTTTTATGACTACTTCATCTAAAGTCTCTACGGACTCCTGTAATGTGAAATTTTTATTAAGATTTTTTGATAAATTTACTGTTGCGATAATGGTATTATAACCCATATAGCTTATCACCACGTTATAGGTGCCTTCCGGTATGGTTATGGAGTAAAAGCCGTAATCATTAGTAGTGGTGCCGGTTTGTAATTCCGGAATGATAACCGATACACCAATTAAAGTTTCATTTCCAGTGTTTTCGGAAATAACCCCACTTAATGTGTATTTTTTCTGTGAAAAAAGCAGCAGAGGTGTCCATACTAAAAACGCAACAAAAAATAATTTAGATTTTGCCAATCAAAAAATCTTTTAAATTTGAACAAAGATGGAAAATTGGCATTAGAATAGCAGTGATAATCTGTTAAAGAAATCCTAAAATAAAATCTGAGATAAGAAGTATTGTATTTCCTCTTACTTACTGCCATAGCCAATTCTATTGATATAATACAATATTAATCAAACTCAGGTTATTAGATTTTGTTCAGTTACTCATGTCGTGGCGTGGGCTTCAATCGTATAATAACCTTTTAATTTAAGAGATAATTTTATTAAACGTTTCACTAGGCCGCATGGATTGTTGTTTAAATTGCTCATTGGGTAGGTAATAGCCGTCTAAGTTTACCGGCGTACCTTGAACATAATTTAAAAAAGAGACGACCTCTTTTTCGTGTTCTTTAAAGGATTGTGCCATAGGGGCAAAATGAGATTTTAGTTCTGCATCTTTATTTTGGTTGGCCAAATTTTCTGCCCAATATAATGCGAGATAATAGTGGCTGCCACGATTGTCTAATTCGCCCACTTTACGGGATGGAGATTTGCTGTTTTCCAAGAATTTTTCGGTAGCTGCATCTAGCGTTTCGGCCAGTATTTTTGCCTTTTTATTACCGTATTTTTCCGCATAGTGTTCTAAAGATACGGCTAATGCCAAAAATTCTCCTAGCGAATCCCATCTCAGGTGGTTCTCTTCCGTAAATTGTTGTACGTGTTTGGGTGCAGAACCGCCTGCCCCGGTTTCAAATAAACCGCCACCATTCATTAGCGGAACAATGGAAAGCATCTTTGCACTGGTACCTACTTCAAGAATTGGGAAGAGGTCTGTAAGGTAATCTCTCAATACGTTTCCGGTAACAGAAATAGTGTCTTTGCCTTCTTTTATACGTTTAAGCGTATATTCTGTGGCTTTTTCAACCGAAAGAATCTTAATGCTTAAACCACTTACATTATGTTCTTGCAAATACTTATGCACTTTTTTAATCAATTCAGCATCGTGTGGGCGGTTCTCATCCAGCCAAAATACGATTGGTGTTTGGGTTGCCCTTGCTCGTTGCACAGCCAATTTAACCCAATCTTTTACAGGGGCATCTTTTGTCTGGCACATTCGCCATATATCGCCTTTTTCAACATTGTGTTCTATTAAAATATCGCCATCATCAGTTATTACCTCTACTTTTCCGTCATTTGCAATTTCAAAAGTTTTATCATGTGAACCGTATTCTTCTGCTTTTTGAGCCATCAGGCCTACATTGGGTACAGTACCCATTGTAGTGGGGTCAAAGGCTCCGTGTTTTTTACAGAAATCTATGGTGGTTTGGTACAGGCTGGCATAGGAACTATCCGGAATTACCGCTAAGGTGTCTTGAGGTTTTCCGTCTTTGTTCCACATTTTACCCGAATTGCGAATCATGGCCGGCATGGAGGCATCTATTATAACATCACTGGGAACGTGCAAATTAGTAATGCCTCTGTCAGAATTTACCATGGCTAAATCCGGGCCGGTAGTTATAGCATGGTCAATGGCTGATAAAATATCATTTTTGTCAGAATCTGACAACTCATTTAATTCTTCTATTATGCTGCCCAATCCGTCATTTACTTCAGCCCCTGTTTTCTTAAATTTATCACCATATTGGTCAAAAACTTCCTTAAAAAAAGTGCGTAATGTATGTCCAAAAATAATAGGATCAGACACCTTCATCATCGTAGCTTTAAGGTGTACAGAAAAGAGTATGTTTTTGTCTTTGGCCGTTTTTATGGTGTCTGACAAAAAAGAAAGCAATGCTTTTTTACGCATTACGGCAGCGTCAATTATTTCTCCTTTTTGTAAAGAAAGAGGCGGTCTAAGCAATGTTTTATCACCATCTTTACTGATATGGTTAATACTTATTTTTACGGCTTCCGAAAGCGTAACAGATTTTTCCGTATGCCTAAAGTCACCTTTATCCATAGTAGCTACATCAGTATTTGAATGGGTATCCCAAGTACCCATACTATGGGGATGTTTTTTGGCGTAATTTTTTACCGCTTTGGGGGCACGCCGGTCAGAATTACCTTCCCTAAGCACGGGATTTACGGCACTTCCCTTTATACTGTCATAACGTTTTTTAATTTCTTTTTCCTTGTCTGTTTTGGGTTCATCCGGATAATCAGGGATGTTATACCCTTTGTTTTGCAATTCTGCAATAGCATTTTCCAGTTGAGGTATAGAGGCACTAATGTTGGGAAGTTTAATAATATTTGCTTCTGGTTTTTTTACCAATTCACCCAGTTCTGCCAAGGCATCCGGTACACGTTCTTCTTCTGTTAAAAAATCAGGGAAATTAGCCAGAATTCTTCCTGCCAGAGAGATGTCTTTGACTTCAAAATCTATATTGGCCGCTTGGGCAAAGGATTTTACAATAGGTAAAAAAGAAGCAGTGGCCAAAGCCGGAGCTTCATCTGTTTTGGTGTAAACTATGGGTGCGGGTTTAGTCATTAAATGAAAATTTAGTAAAAAAATTAAACGCCATCAAAGGTACAATTTATAAATAAGTTTATAAAACCGGAGGAAGAAATTTTGTGGAAATGCGTGTTGTAATCAGTTTTTTATTTTTGATATTTGCTTTCCGTTTCTTCCAGCCAGTTTCCGTTTTAAGCCAATAATGGTGGCGTTTAATTCAAAACCCAGCAATAAAATAATGGAGTTAAGCCAGATAAATAGCATTAGAACCAGTAATGTTCCTATAGAGCCGTAGAGTTCGTTGTATTGCGAAAACTTTTTTACGTAAATACTAAATAGCTTAAAGTTAATAATGATTAAAATTGTTGTAAGGATAGCACCCGGTGAAAAAAAGCGTATTTGTCTGCTCTCCTTTGTGCCAAAGTAAAAAAACAACGAAACCACTACAAAAATGGCAATTAAGAATATGGCATATTGGCCTGTCTGAATCCAAAATAATTCATTGGATACATAACCGGATTCCTTAAAATTTTTGATGAGCAACTGAAAATAAATTATAATGGCTACGCTTATCAATAAAATAACAGCCAACATAATGGAGATAATCATTGAAACAAAAAATTGTCTTAGGATAGATCTTGTTTGCAATTGGTGATAACTGTATTCAAAGCCTCCAAAAAGTGCGTTTACTCCATTGGTCATCAGAAAAATAGATAAAATAAAACCGAACGATAATAATCCGCTGTATTTATTGTTAATAATGTCTCTTAACACGGAATCAACGGCTTCAAATGTCTGTGGCGGCAATGCCTGATTAATAAATTGCATAAATCCTTCCTGAAAGCCTTCAATGTCAATATATGGGATGAGTGTTAAAACAAATAGGGCAAACGGAAACAAGGCCATAAAAAAACTAAAAGCTATCCCGCCGGCTCTGGAAGTTAAAGCACCGCGAACAATACCTAATCCATACATTTCTAAAACATTATAAATGGATAAGCCCTCCAGACCGGGAACTTTTAACCGCTGTAGCAATTGTACTACCCAACCGATAACGGGAATTTTTATTAATTTTTCTTCGGTTTTCACACGTTTAAATTTTTTTAGTAATTACATTGATTATAAATTAATTATAAAATTGAGAACGTATGCAACCATTACGTTCTCACATTAAAAATTTTAAATAGTGTTTTTTGTGAAGAAATCTTTAAAACTTATTAATGTCCGTTTCATGGTTATAAAGCTATTTGGTTATCGGATGAATAGTACTTACAGTGGGATAAAATAGCTCCCTCTTTTTTTGATGAGAGGCGGGTGAAGACACCTCAGAACTCCCATTTATCTTGTACTTTCATAACTTGTTCAACCACATCTCTTACACAGCCTTTACCACCATTTTTTTGGGAAACATATTTGGAAACATTTCTTACCTCCTGAACGGCATCTTTAGGACAGGTAGGTAACCCGACTTTTTTCATAACCGGAATATCAGGAATATCGTCGCCCATATAGAGTACTTTATGAAGGTTGATTTTGTGCAACTCTAAATATTCTTCTAATTGGTCTGTTTTATTATGGGAGCCTAAATAAATATCGGTTATCCCTAAACCGTTTAGCCGTGACCGGACACCTTCATTAGTACCTCCGGTTATGATGCAAATTTTATACCCGCAATCCACCGCAGTTTTTAAAGCAAAACCGTCTTTCATATTCATGGTACGTACTAATTCGCCATCGGGTAAAACCGTAACGGTGGCATCGGTTAAAACGCCATCTACATCAAGGATAAAAGTATCTATGTCTCGCATTAATTCTTTATAGTTTTTTTCCATAAGTGTATTGTATTGCTTTTGTTAATTGTTTATATATTTCTTTTTTGTCTGAATCTAATAAGTTTAAATGTGCTGCTATGGTCTTTTTATCGTTTCGCCGTGCCGGGCCGGTCTGAGCCGCTAATGGCGATAGATTAGTAACTTTTTGGGCGGTTTCTTGTATCAGTGGCAACAGCATCTTAAAATCTAATTGGTTTTCATTGCAAATCTCGTTGGCTAAAGCATAACAGTAATTGGTAAAATTATTGGCAAAAACTGCTGCCAAATGTAGGTATTTTCTTTTAGCAGAGTCCACAATATGAACTGTATTACTAATGGATTTAGCCAGATGCATTAATAATCTTTCATCGGCGGTATTATTGGCTTCTATGCAAATGGGAATATCTGAAAAATTTACCGATTTGTTTTTGGAAAATGTCTGTAAAGGATAAAAAACGCCCTTTCTGTTTGTGTTTTGTACAGATTCCAACGGTTGTGTTCCGGATGTATGTACCAACAGCTTGTTTTTAAACGGAAAATTACGGGTAAGTTCCTTAATTGCATCATCACTTATGGCCATTAAAAAAACATCAGCGTCAGCTAACAGTTTTAAATTATTTGTGGTGGGCACTGAAAAGGGAATTGATTCTAAAGCTTCCTGATTTCTGCCGTAAACCTGAACTAAATTTACTTTATTACTTTTGTAAAATGCCTTAATGAAATGATGGGCTACATTGCCGGTGCCTATAAGGATTACGGAAATCATACTTATATATATGTTTTTCTTTTATTGGTCTCAAAATTAGTTAAAACTATGGATTTTCAATCCATTTCCCTTTCAGGTTCTAAAATTTTTTTTAAAATAACAATAAAGTAAACTGTTTAAAGATTCAACAGTCTTTTTAAATTTTTCGGGCCTAAAAATATGTTTTTTGCTTTGTTTAAAAAAATGCATTTACTAAGTTAAACTTACAATATTCCGTTCTATGATTAGATGCTCCCTTAAGAAATAATCGTTAAAATAATGCCGATTAGTATCAAATTAAGTACCTTTGCCCACTGTTTAGCATAGCGTACAGTTTTATGAAGATTTTCAGTAATTTTTTCTTTTCAACCCGTTTAACTGCTGTTTTATTCTTAGTCTTTGGTGCCGTAATGGGCATTGCCACTTTTATTGAAAACGATTACGGGACACAAGCGTCTAAAGCCTTGATTTATAACACCTGGTGGTTTGAACTTATTATGGTGTTTTTTGTGATTAATTTTATTGGTAATATTTTTAGATATAAATTATTCCGAAAAGAGAAATTTTCTGTCTTGCTTCTTCACGGTGCTTTTATTATTATACTATTGGGTGCCGGCATTACCAGATTTGTCAGTTATGAAGCTATGATGCCCATAGAGGAAGGTGAAACCACCAATCTCATGCTTTCCGAAAAAACCTATATAAACCTTCATATTAATGATGGTAAAGAAGCCAGAGAACTGCAAAAACGCTATTTTTTTGCACCGGAAATTTCTTCAGATTTCCGATTTATTCCGGTAGTAAGCCGTTTTTTTGATGTGCTTAGAGGCGGAAATAATTTTTCTATAAAAACCGATTTTAAAGGTAGGCCGGTAACGATAAATTACGTTTCTTATTTGCCCAATGCCTATGAGAAATTTATACCTGATGAAAGTGGCGACACCTATTTGCATTTTGTGGAAAGTGGTGGCGGTTCACGTCATGACCATTACATTAAAAAAGGTGAACTGGCCAATATTCATAATGTGCTGGTGTCTTATGACAACCAAATTGAAGGAGCCATTAATTTTATTACCAAAAATGACAGCCTGAAAATTATTTCGCCTTTTGACGGTAATTATATGGTTATGGCTACTCAAAAAATTGATAAAATTACAAAAGACAGTATTCAGCCTTTTAATTTACGGGCCTTATATACTATAGGTAGTATGCAATTTGTTATTCCTAAACTACCCGTAAAAGGAAAAATGGAAGAAGTCTCCGGTGATAAGGAAAAATATCCGCAAGACAAACTTACCGTAGAAGTAGTAACGGAAAACGATTCTAAAATAATAAATTTATACGGCTTTCAGTATGCTGTGGCTCAGCCAAAAACTTTTAGTATGGACGGACTTAATTTTAGGTTGTCTTATGGTGCCAAACAACTGGAATTGCCTTTTTCCATAAAACTTAGAGATTTTCAACTGGATAGGTATCCGGGGTCTAACAGCCCTAAATCGTTTGCAAGTGAAGTAACGGTATTTGACAATGGAAAGAATTTTGATTTTAGAGTTTTTATGAATAACCCCCTCAATTACGGAGGTTATAAATTTTTCCAGTCCAGTTACAGAATTGCCGAGGGTATAGAGGAAACCCACCTCTCTGTAAATTACGATGAAACCGGAACCTGGATTACTTATATTGGCTATGGCTTGTTGTATTTGGGTTTAATCATTATTTTATTTTCTAAAACCAGCCGTTTTGGGGATTTAAAGAAAATGCTCAAAAAAATTAAACAGAAAAAAGCAGCATTATCGGTATTATTAATGTTTTCCGTTGGCCTAGTTACGGCTCAGCATAATCAGCATCAACTTACCAAAAAACAGATAGACTCTATACTTACCGTACAAAAAGCTCCTGCAGATCACGCGGCTTATTTTGGCAGTCTGATTATTCAGGATGCCAATGGCAGGATGAAACCGGTAAATACCTTTACTTCTGAGTTATTGCGAAAAGTAAGCAAACAAGATGAGTACAATGGAATGGATCCTAATCAAGTGGCGGTGTCTATGATTACCAATCCCAGAATATGGTATGAAGTGCCTTTTATTTTTATGAAAAAAGACAATACCAAAGTACGTGATTTGTTAGGCTTAAAAGAAGACCAGAAATACGCCCGCTTATCGGATTTGTTTACTGATAAAGGAGTTTATAAATTGGACGAAGAGGTGGAAAAGGCTCATAAAAAGAAAATAAAAAACAAATATGAAGAAAGTATTTTAAACATAGATGGCAGGGTGAGTTTGCTATATCAGGCCATAGCCGGTTCTATTTTTAGATTTTTCCCTTTGCAGGGTGATGTTAACAACAAGTGGTACGCCTATATAGAACATAGTACAGCCGGATTTAAAGGGGCTGATTCACTGTATGTTTCTACCATTATTCCTATGTATGCCAAAGCATTAGGTCAAGCTAAAAAAACCGGAGATTACACCAGAGCCGATGAATTTTTAGAAAGCATCCATAAATACCAGCACAAGTTTGGTGCCGAGGTAATACCCTCTGACAGGAAAGTAGAGTTGGAACTGTTTTATAACAAATACGATATTTTTAAGAATCTTTTTATGTACTATATGTTTGCCGCATTGGTACTTTTTATTTTCGTGATTGTTCAGATATTCAACAGTAAAAAAATAGTCAACAATTTAGTTCAGGTCATTATTTTAATTATTGTGGGGCTTTTTCTTTATCATACCATTGGGTTGGGCGTTCGTTGGTATATTTCCGGCCATGCTCCGTGGAGTAATGGCTATGAATCCATGATTTACGTAGCTTGGGCTACTATGCTGTTTGGCCTGTTATTTGGCAAAAAGTCTTCGTTGACTGTTGCTGCTACTACTTTTGTGGTTTCTATGATTTTAATGATAGCCCATTGGAACTGGTTGGACCCTTCCATTGGTACCTTGGTGCCGGTATTGGACTCCTATTGGTTAATGATACACGTAGCCATAATTGTGGCCAGTTACGGGCCATTTACCATTGGGATGATTCTGGGAATGCTGGCACTTGTTCTGATGACTCTGACTACACAAAAGAACAAAAAGAAACTGGATTTAGCTATTAAAGAAATTACGGTAATTAATGAAATGACTTTAACCATAGGTTTGGTTTTACTAACCATTGGTAATTTTTTAGGAGGAATGTGGGCCAATGAAAGCTGGGGACGTTACTGGGGGTGGGATCCAAAAGAAACCTGGGCTTTAGTTAGTATTATGGTTTATGCTTTTGTAGTTCACATGCGATTGGTGCCTGGCTTGCGTAGCCGCCTTGTTTTTAATATAGCCTCAGTATTTGCATTTGCAAGTATTTTAATGACGTTTCTTGGGGTAAATCATTTGCTTTCGGGTTTGCATTCTTATGCTGTTGGAGAATCTGCTCCGGTACCTAATGAAATATGGGGCTGGTTGATTTTATCAACAGTTTTGAGTATTTTGGCTTATTTACAATTCAAAAAATATTATAAAAACTCTAATAAGATAAAAAAATGAAAATACTGGCCGTAACTTTGGTGTCTTTATTATTGCTCTTTTCTTGTAAAGAGGCTGATAAACCTAAAGAACAAGACAATAACAATATTATGGCTGAGGCCAATAAAAACGAAAAACTTCAACACAAAGAAAATATTTACCAATTTAAGGTTAAAACCCTTATGGGGGATGAATTTGATTTTGCCACCTTAAAAGGAAAGAAAATCTTAGTGGTAAATACTGCTTCAAAATGTGGTTATACCCCGCAGTACGAGCAGTTACAGGCACTTTATGAAAAGTACAAAGACAATAATTTTGTTATAGTTGGTTTTCCGGCTAATAATTTTAATGAACAGGAACCCGGAACCAATGCGGAAATTGCCCAATTTTGCAAGGCCAATTACGGTGTTACCTTTCCTATGATGGCAAAGATTTCCGTAAAAGGAGAAGACATGGCTCCCATCTATAAATTCCTGACCCAAAAAGAAAAAAATGGCGTAAAAGACAGTGAAGTAAAGTGGAATTTTCAGAAATACCTCATTGATGAAAACGGGTGTTTGGCAGAGGTATATTTATCTAAAACTGTCCCTTTAGATGATAAGATTGTGAATAGGATAGAAAATTAATCTCCGGATTAAAGTTTTATCCTTTTATTAACCCTTGTAAAACCACTTCTGAACTTATCTTTACTTTTGGTTTTAATCAAAGATGAGATAAAATTTATTTAGATGAGGTACTTTTTAAAAGTTATAGCACAGTTGTAAATAAAAAATCTCGTTATTCATAAGGCTGTTTTTGGTTAAATTCTTGTTAATATTTCTAAAAAAAATTGAAAGATTTAATGGTTAATTAGAAAAAAGTTTATATTTTTGAAAACAAATACAAATACACAATGGATATTGCAAAATTTTTAGGGTTTTTGGCTTTTCTAGGCGTTTTTACAATGGGTTTTTGGATGATGTTTTTTTTAATTGGATTTGTAGTTCCTTATTGGATTTCTGGCTATTTAAAAGAAGAATACCAGTTAAAACGTGCGGCTAAAAAGAAAGCATAATAATAAATTTTGTTAAGTTAATATAAATAGAGTTGGTGAATTTATCAACTCTTTTTTTTTGTATAGTAAGTTAAGTTGCTGATTTCGTGGGGTTATGGGTTTGCTGAGTTATCGTATTTGTTTGTAGTTTCAGCGGTTGCAAAGCGGATAGCTGCAGGCCTAAAATGTTAACAGATTGCTAATTAGACTTGGTATTACTCATCATCATCAATTCTACACACTGTCCACTTCCTTTACACTCCATGCTTCCGGTTTATCATTAAACAATACTTTTGTCTTTGCCCAAACGGATATAAATAGTTCAGAATTTCTATAATCTTCCAGATCTGCTTTGCTGTTCCAGAAACTGTAGGTAAAAAATATATTGGTATTGTCTTTGTCTTGGTATAGATCCAATTTAGTGCATCCTTTCCGGGCAATTATTTTATGCTTGATTTCCGAGAAAATTTGTAAGAAATTATCTACTTCCTCAGGCCTAAAACTCATTTTTACTATTCTTATCAGCATGGTTTAAGCGGTAAAATTAACGGTTATGGTGTCTCTGTATGCCAGACCAAAAAGGGTAGAAGCTCCGCCAACAGTTTGAACATCACTTTTATAAATGGCTATTTCAAGATAACCGGCTTCGTTAAACAGAGCTAGTTTTTTTCCTTCATCATGGCGTTTTTCTTTTGGTAAATCAAAATTGACCACCTGATTGTATTTTTCAAAAATCTTATCAATACTTTGATTTCTAAAATTAATTTGAAAATCACGGCCTTTTCCTACATTATTAAATACAGATTTGGTAATATTGGTAATCACATTGCCATAATTATCTATATAAATAATAGTACCTACTATTTGGTTGCCTTCCGGATTTATATGCGGATACACTTCGTTTAATTGTTTTAAAGTGTCTGTTTTATTGCCCACCACTTCCAGTTTTCCTCCCCGGGCTATATGGCAAGCCACTTTTACGAATGCAGAATGGCTGGTAAGGGTGTGGTGGATGGAAATACGTACCATTTTTTCAGGTTTAATGGTGGCTGATATCATAGAAACTACGCCATTGTCCGTACATACAAAATAATGGCCATCAAGCAATACGGCTATGTGTTCGTTTTCCGGGCTCAATTCAGAATCTACATCCACTATATGGATAGCACCCTTAGGAAAATATTTATAAGCATTTTTTAGTACGTAAGCCGTTTCGGTAATGTTAAAGGGAGAGATGTTATGAGAAATATCTACTATGTTGGCATCGGGCAATTCACTCAAAATAGCTCCTTTCATGGCTCCGATAAAGTGGTCTTTAATGCCAAAATCTGTTGTTAATGTAATGATTGCCATTAAGAATTTATCCTTTTAAAAATGCTATATTATTTATGGATTAGCAGATATTTTTACTAACTTTAACTCTTTGAAATAAATTAGTAAATTTGTGTACAAACCTACATAATTTTTTTGTGTTAGTGATAGTAAATACAAGGTAAAAACATAATGTTTTTAAAGGGATTTTACAAATAGAAAATATTAAAATTAATACGGCATTTGAACGAAAAAATCATTGAACTTACAGAGATAAACCCCAAAGACTTTTTTGGAACCGGCAACAGCACCATACAAACGTTAAAAAAACACTTTTCTAAATTAAAAGTTGTAGCCCGAGGCAATACGATAAAAATATATGGCGAAAACACATTGCTTGAAGAATTTGAACAAAAATTTAACAGCTTGGTGAAGTATTATAATCGTTATAACAAGCTGGATGAGAATACTATAGATCGTATTTTGAATGATGGTCAAAGACAAAGTGATATTGCGTCAAACAGCAAAGTGCTGGTACATGGTGTAAGCGGAAAACCCATAAAAGCCCGGACAACCAACCAGCAAAAAATGGTAGATGCCATTGTAAAAAATGACATGCTGTTTGCTGTAGGCCCTGCCGGTACCGGAAAAACTTATACAGCTGTTGCTTTGGCGGTTAAAGCATTGAAAAATAAGGAGGTAAAGCGTATTATTCTAACGAGGCCTGCAGTAGAATCAGGAGAGAATCTGGGATTTCTTCCGGGTGATTTAAAGGAGAAATTAGACCCGTATATGCAGCCACTCTATGATGCACTAAGAGATATGATACCTTACGAAAAACTCAATGCCTATCTGGAAAGTAATGTTATTCAAATTGCACCACTGGCTTTTATGCGAGGCAGGACATTAGACCATGCTTTTGTAATACTGGACGAAGCCCAAAATACCACACATGCCCAAATGAAGATGTTTTTGACAAGGATGGGGAAAAATGCCAAGTTTATTATAACCGGAGACCCCGGGCAAATTGACTTGCCCAGAAGAACTGTTTCCGGACTAAAAGAAGCATTGCTAACCTTAAAAGATATAAAAGGCATAACCATGGTGCATTTAGATGACTCTGACGTGATACGGCACAAACTGGTTAAAAAAATAATTGACGCATTTAAAACCTTGACGGTTAAATAATTATTCTATAAATACTTATGAATACACTCAACCATACCCATTTTAAATTTTCTGAAAATCAAAAGTTTTATCGGGGAAAAGTAAGGGAAGTTTATACCATTGACAATGAATTGTTAATTATGATTGCCACGGATAGGCTATCTGCCTTTGATGTGGTTATGTCCAAGCAAATTCCCTATAAAGGCCAGATTTTAAATCAATTGGCTACTAAAATGCTACATGCCACTAAAGATATTGTACCCAATTGGCTGTTAGACACTCCAGACCCCAATGTTTCGGTAGGAATGCTATGTAAGCCTTTTAAAGTAGAAATGGTTGTAAGAGGTTATCTGGCCGGGCATGCTGCCAGAGAATACAATAGCGGTAAGAGAATGCTATGTGGTGTGCCGCTATCCGAAGGGCTTAGGGAAAATGACAAATTTGATAAACCAATTATTACCCCCGCCACCAAAGCTGCTGATGGTGACCATGATGAGGATATTTCAAAAGAAGAAATTATTAATAAAGGTCTGGTAAGTAAGGAAGATTATGAAGTATTAGAAAATTATACTTATGCTCTGTTTAAAAAAGGTACAGAACTGGCCAAAGAACGCGGTTTGATTTTAGTGGATACCAAGTATGAATTTGGCAAAACCAGAGCCGGAAAGATAGTCCTTATAGATGAGATTCACACCCCTGATTCTTCTCGGTATTTTTATGCTGATGGATATGAAGAACGACAACAAAACGGACAGCCTCAAAAGCAGCTTTCAAAGGAGTTTGTTCGCCAGTGGCTGATTAACAATGGTTTCCGGGGTAAAACAGGGCAAATAATTCCCAATATGACCGATGAAAAGATATTGGAAATATCCAACCGATATATAGAATTATACGAAAACATTACAGGCGAAGCATTTATAAAAGCTCCTGCAGAAGATATAGTAAATAGGATAGAACGGAATGTAAAGGAATATTTGAATAGGTGATGGGTATAAAAGTTCAGTGGTGAGTTTGCAGTTGGGTATGCAATGTTCATCCGGTAGTTACCTGTGTCCGTTTTGTTTTATATGGATATAGAGGTTTTTACAAAGAATTTTTTACGTAGTAATTGCACATGTTCTCAGTTTTATAATTAACCTGAATTCAGGTAATTAATGTAATTATTAAAATTTAAGCGTGTGAAAGTAAAAGTGGGGATATTTTAGGGGTAAAAAATACCCTCAACTCTTTTAAGCTGAGGGTATTTAACAAAAAACTCTAAATTTAAAAACACTATTTTTTCAATTTGTCCTTAAACTGATCAAATTTATTCTTTTTTTCTTCTTTTATCCAACTATTGTTAGAAAGATCAATATCTGCTGTCTCTAAATCCGGATCCACTACAATATTAGTAATTTCTTTTGACGTGGCAAAAATTCTTTTCACTTCTTTATCACTTTTACTCCAAATTTGTGCCGGAAATTGCTTTCTTTTTTTGGTGCCGTCATCAAAGGTGAGTTCAACAATCAAAGGTAATACCAGTCCTCCGGGTTTCTCAAAAGTTACCTCATAGAAGAGAGTGGGAATTTCTTCATTTTTTAACATTTTATCTTTGGGAATTTCCTTCAGATAATCTTTTAATGCGTCAATATCTTCTATTTTTTTCGCTTTAGAAGAATCTATCTCATCTGCTGTGGCAAAAAACAACAAACGGTCTTTATAAAATTCTAAATTTACACCGCTATTCGCTTCAATACTACTTTGTGTGGGTTTTTCTGTTAAGAAATATTTTTTTACTTCTTTTATACCCATATCGTTGTAATCTGTGGTGTAAAACCAGCCTCGCCAAAACCAATCTAAGTCCATGGCCGAAGCATCTTCCATAGTTCTGAATAAATCTGCAGGTGTAGGGTGTTTAAACATCCATCGTTTGGCGTATGTTTTAAAGGCATAATCAAACAATTCATGTCCCATAATGGTTTCTCGTAACATCCAGAAACCTGCTGCAGGTTTGGTATAAGCGTTAGGTCCAAAATTATATACATAATCGCCTTTGGTCATTATAGGCATTAAGTAATCTTGGTCTATACTCATATACGGTGTGATGTCTTTGGGTAGTTTTCCTGTTTTAAAGTTGGGGTCATATCGCAGTTCGGCAAGAATTTGCACAAAAGAATTTACGCCTTCGTCCATCCAAGTCCATTGTCTTTCATCGGAATTTACAATCATAGGGAAAAAATTGTGGCCTACTTCGTGGGTAATTACGCCAATCATACCATCTCGTACCCAGTCTGAATAGGTGCCATCTTCTTTTGGCCGACCGTAATTCCAGCAAATCTGAGGGTATTCCATTCCTTGTCGTTTAGCATGTACAGAAATGGCTTTGTGATAAGGATAATCAAAAGTGTATTCTGAATAGACTTTTAAAGCATTGGCCACTACCTTTGTAGAATGCTCTTCCCATAAAGGGTTTCCTTCTTTTGGGTATAATGATTCTGCCATTACCGTTTTATCGCCAATTTTTACTGCCATAGCATCCCAGATAAATTTTCTGGAGGTGGCAATGCCAAAATCGCGAACATTTTCGGCATAAAATTTCCATGTTTTGGTTTTATTAGAAAATAATTTTTCTGCTTGTTCTGCTTCTTCTTGTGTTATAATAAATACAGGTTTGTCATACGTTTTCTGAGCTTTCTCATAACGCTTGTATTGCTCAGGGGTAAGGACTTCTTTTCGATTTTGCAAAATGCCGGTAGCTCCAAGGATATGGTCGGCCGGTACGGTAATGTTAACGGTGTAATTGCCAAACTCCAGAGCAAATTCACTTCTTCCCCAAAACTGCATGTTTTGCCAACCTTCTACATTATTATATACTGCCAGCCTTGGAAAAAACTGAGCAATAACGTATAGGCGGTTGTCATCCTTAGGAAAGTATTCATAACCGCTTCTGCCACCATCTATAATGTAATTATTAATATTATACCACCATTTGGTCTTAAAGACGTATTGTTCGCCCGGAGCCAGTGGCTTAGGCAAATTAATACGCATCATAGTACCGTTTATAAGGTAGGGTAGCGGCTTGTTGTTTTTATCTTTAACATAGTCCAGATGAAAACCACCAGCAAATGGTTTTTCTAAATAGGTCTTGGAAAATGTCTGAATTTGCTCTACGCCACCATTTAGCGAAGACTGTTGGATATCTGGAGATTTTGAATTGGGAGCCCGTATATTTTGATCTAATTGCAACCATAAATACTCTAAGTGGTCTTTGGAATTATTATGATAAGTAATTATAGCATCGCCAAATAATTTCTGGTTTTTGTCATCTATGGTGATGTTCATTTTATAATCTACTTGTTGTTGCGTATAGGCATGGCCGGGGGCTCCAGAAGCCGTATGCTGGTCATCCGGAGTAGGCAGCAGTTCTTTTAACTGTTTAAATTTACTGTTGTTTAAATGGCCGGGTTTCCGTTCCGGTTCGGCTTCGGTTTGCTCCTCCTGTGAAAAGCTAAACGTATGGATAAATAAAAGTGCAAAAGCAAATAGAAAGATTTTTTTAACCATAATTGGGTTTTATTAAAGAGGCTTCAAAAGTAATAATTTATAGGAAGATATTTTTTGTATCTAAAAATTTAACACATCTTTATGTTTGTCTTCAGTAAGGAAAAAAGTTTTCTTAATGTTGTTTATTTTTAATTTTATAATGTTCTTTTGCGTAGGAAATTCTTTCATTAGCATAGTATCATCAATAGCAATGGATTCTATTGAATTGATGTTTTCTACTTCTATAAAGAGAATGGCTAAATCGTAATCGTATTCTTTGCCCAGAAAATTAAGAGGTTGTTCTTTACCGTTAATAATTAGTTTAAAACGTTTGTTTAAGTACTTATTTATCAAATAATTATAGTCATCTGATTCATCTGTAACTGCAAGTTCAATTTGTTTGTTAAACTCATTGTTTACGGCCAGTTGTAAGTCGTCAATAAAAATTCGCATGGTTATTTGCACCGTTTTAGATTTGGGTACAAATTCTACTTTTTTCATACTTACGTAGAATTTGTGTGCAGAATTTATCCATAGCGATGGTAACAGGAAAAAGAAAATTACAAGTTTTGCCATTATTTGTATTGTTTAAGGCAAAGTTACAAATATCATTCCCTTTTTAAGACGTGGGCAGATAAATCTTTGCGGATTTTAGGGAATAAAAAGAAAATTAAACAATAGCCTCATTGGTAAGGCGTTCTATAAAACTGTGTTCATAGTTTACCATACAGATAAGGTCTGTATGTTCTGCGGTATAATTTTGAATAGTTTTTGCTATGGATTTTTCTTTCTTATCAATAAGGTTTAGAGTTATTCCTTTTTCTGCAAAAACACTTTCTATTATTTTTAAATTTTGTTCTTGCTCTCCGGATAGTTTTTTATTATCACTTACTTTTACTATTTCCACGGAAAAATTAAACAGCTGCCGAAGTTCAATCAGTACATTGAGTTGATTAATATCCAGTGGTTTTTTTAAATCGGTTGCCAGTACTACCCTGCTTAAATCTTTATATTCATAATCTTTTGGAATGCTGAGAATGGGACAAAGTGATATTTCGTGAATTAATTTAGTTGCATTGCTGCCTAAAAATATCTCTTTGGTACCAGTAGCACCAGCGGTACCCATAATAATCAAATCTATATTTTTTTTACTCACTAGTTGGTTTATGTTGGTAACTAAATCACCCAAACGTGTAAGATAAAGAAATTGGTGTTTGTCATTATCTAAATTTTCGTTTACCATTGCTTGCCATTTTGCCATTTCACTATTGGTATCTTCTTCTATGGCTCTAAAAATTTTTGTATTCCGTTGTTGGTGCATTCGGTCACTCATCTGTGAACTCCCAACGTGATAAGTATGTAAAATGTAGAATTGGGCGGCAACATCTTCGTATAGTCGTATGGCGTAGGTAAAGGCATCCCAAGCGTTATCAGAAAAGTCTGTAGGAATTAGTATTTTTTTCATGGTGTTAATTATACAAATCTAAAGGAGTTCATTAACCAAATAACTATTTAGCAACAACCAACAACCTATTTTGAGTACTCTAAACGCAAAATAGTTTTAACTATCATTTTTTAACTATGTTTACCTGTTTAAGCCGGTACAACCAAGAACGGCACAGTAAGGTGAAAGCCTATCTCGTGAATTACTTGTTTAAAGAAAATATTCTCTAAAAAAGTATGTTTGTTTTTTATCATCATAAGCAAGTGTATGTATGTCTCTTGCTGAAAATTATGTATGGCTTGTGGTATAGGCTGGCCCTCTACATTATGAGTTACCTTTTTTGTGTCGGCCAATAGTTTATTTAATTTTTTTCTGTTTGTATCTTCTTCGTCATTGAGTTCCCTTCCGGAAAAAACGTGCATAATATTTACAATTGAATTAAAACCGGTAGCAATATCTTTTAGGATATACAAATGTTTGTCTTCGTAGTTTACCTTGTAATCTGTGGGAAAGAGTATTTCTTTCGGGGTTTCAAACATAAATCCGTTTGGAATGGCTAATACCGGACAAGTCGCCTTCTTTATTACATGGATGGTATTGCTGCCAAAGAGCACTTCTTTTAATCCGGAAGCACCTATGGTTCCCATAACAATTAAGTCTGCATTTTCTTTTTTGGCTAAATCGTTCACTTCATCGGTAAGGAGGCTAAAAGAGGACACAATTTCAAACTGGTGTTTTTTATTTTTAAACTTTAATTCTAATTCCTCCTTAAGAGAATTTAGGTTTTCTTTGGAATTGTCCCTTATGGTGTCAATAACTTGTCCCATATAAGAACCTGTATTCATTTGGTAATCATAGTTATATATTACCGGCGTAAAAGTGTTTACTAAATAAAATGTACAAGCCTCATCTTTAAACAATGACATGGCATAGTCACAGGCATTTTTTGCGTTATCAGAAAAATCTGTGGGGAGAATTATCTTTTTCATACTATTTAATTTTTAATAATTAATTGACAATTAGTATATTATAAAATTGGGAACATGTGTAATTACTACGCTTTCACATAAAAATTTTAAACTTTGCCTTTTTTGAAGAAATGTTGAAAATTTCTTAATGCTCGTTTTATGGCCGTAGTATCTAAAAAATTAACAATTATACTCGTTTTTAGAACTTATCTAAAAGATGTTTTTAATACCTTATGTAAAATACGGAAAAATACTTTAATAATCAAATGATATAAGTCAGTTTATACCAGTCCTGCTTTAAAAATACTCAAAAAATAAAATGATGAATTTTTGTGATAGATAAGGCGTAAAAATTAAGTATAGCCATAGCTAT
>PDWJ01004183.1_pt1 | contig 27886 bp, 21 predicted proteins | sample 1430881 | NCBI WGS metagenome assembly PDWJ01 (sample SAMN01162460, study PRJNA174530) | Oral metagenome, whole genome shotgun sequencing project. | biome: Marine environment; feature: Marine mammal; material: Swab sample of the gingival sulcus; isolation source: swab sample of gingival sulcus...
CGGCAACGACATTAGTCACTGTAATGCTGTCTGCCGTTGCTGACAACTGCGCAGCAATTGGGGCGACGTTTGTTTCGGCTTTTGTTACCACTGCCGTTGGGGCGCTTTCAATTGTACCTAAATAGTTTGCTGCGCTAACTTTAACTTTTAGTGTACTGCCGAGATCAGCAGCTTTTACAATATATGAATCACTTACCGCATAGTTAATTTTTTGATCATCGCGGTACCACTGATAATCGACCTGTCCGGGGTCGCTAACGGTAATACCATCGCTAGCCTGTAGTAAATCACCACACACGGGACTTTGATTTGATATCGTTGGCGTGCCCGCTAAATTTGGCAATGGTTCGGTTTTTGGGAATTCTATTTCTAATTTAATACTGTCTGACGTATTAACGATTGCGTTAGCAACTTGGCCGTTAACCAGTGAATCAACAACCGCAAAAACATAGTATTGTGAAGGCGCAAGAGTAATAATCGCTTTATACTCTGTGTCAGCGGCAAATTCTGAAGGATTAGCAGTTGCTGTTCCTGTTGCATTTACATCTTGCCACAATATTTCTGCTGTATAGCGCTCGCTATTAATTGTAGATTGTGGTACTTCGCCACGCACGGGTGCAGTTACAGCGATATTAAGCGTTTTGATTTGTTCGACAATATTAAAACTATCTGCTTCAGCTTTAAAGTCCACTGAACCATCGCTCTCTGTAACAGCGTAGATTTCAGAAATTCCAATTTCTTTTTGACCAATTTGCGCATCTTGTTTTATATCAAAAGTCAAAGTCAATAAATCTCCGTCACCTGTTACTGGATCAATGAGATTATCAATAATCTTTGAATTAAATGTCAACAATTGGCTACCAGAAGTGCTAGGCAGACTGGGCAAAATTGATTCTAACGTCTCACTTTTTAATTCAATATTTGTCAACACTAGACTGTCTTTTGGAAAATCAACGTTAAACTCTAAGCCAGCCATCAATTCTTGATTGACAATAGACAAGTCAACTGTTATCTGCTCACCAGGCTGTGCTGATGCTTGATTAACATCAACCAACAACATTGATGTATTATCTGGTGCCGCATACAACTGAACTGGAACTAAACTTGTAATCATAGCAATGATTGTCAATATTGCAATTACTTTCTTTTTCATGTTATCTCCTTTTGATAAATCTAATACTCATAAAAAGCTTTAGTGCGCACATTGGCGCTTTTTAGAGCGCCAATGTGCTTTAATACTTATTGTTGTAAATGGCTGAAGTCGAGTGAAGTTGGATACTGAATTAGCATGCCCTCAACATTTCTGCTTGCAGATATAAATCTTCTGAGCCAAATAATGTCATTACCATTAACTATACCATTTGCGGTAAAGTCAACTGCCCCTTCTACAAATGAGGTTGAAGGTATCGGTCCAGAATTATCTGTCAACATTTGTTCGAGGTTCTTGCTAGCTGAAATATAACGTCTAATCCACATGACATCATTGGGAGTAATTCTGCCGTCACCCGTAAAGTCGCCATAGAGAATATTTGATATTTTGATTGTGCCGTTTATCGGCTGATAGTCGACAAGGCTATCGTCAACAGTTGGCGCAACGATGTCGTTAAGTGTTATCGCGGTGGTCGTGTCAGCCACAGCATCATCTGATACGGTAAAGGTCATTTCCATCAGTTTACCATTATATGAAACAGGATTTAAATCAGTGACATTAAATGCGTAAAACGCACCACTTGATGTTGATGATGGTAAAATTGTTTCAAGACCAGTTTGACCAGCATCAACTGCTTCGACGCTATCCATGGTCAAGACCGTAGGGTCATAATTGACTTTAAATTCAATACCGGCAATCGCTTGACTGTTGCTCAGCGAAACAGGTACTTTAAATGTTTCGCCCGCTTTAACTGTCTTTGAACCAATTGTAATACTCGGCTGATCGTTGGCGACTAGCGTATAATCAAATGTCGCAATATCACTATCGATAAAGCCGTCTTTTACCGCCTGTGCTTTAATTGTCATTGTTTCATTAATTTCGATCGGCGACATATAAATTGGACTTGAATCATTTGGTGCTGTGCCATCAGTCGTGTAGCGAATAACGGCATCTTCTGTCGTCGTTGCAAGCGTTATGCTTGTTCCCGCTTCAATAGTACCGCTATCTGGTGATGCAGTAACTGGTGCAACTTGCTCTTCAGGGACATCGCCAAACATGTATTCTTCAATTAACCAATCGCTGTCATTCATTTCATCTTTGTAGGCGATTGCAATTAAGAGCGTATCTTCACTAATTGTGATTGGACCTAAGTATTCTTTTTGATTTGGATTAATAATGGTTTCAGTTGTGTCATTTTCTTCGTTGTAGCGTTTTTCAAAACGTGGCACTGAACCATCGGTTGTATAGAATATTCGCGCGCCTTCTGTAGCACAATCAATCGTCACAGTCTGTTCAGAATTATAGTAATTTGATGTTACATCTGCCACTGGCATCGCCACATCTTCAGCAAAGATAGCAATTGGTCTAAAAGTTCGCTCAGCTTCAACCACATAAGCATCTTCTATATTCGAAAACCCGCCAAATTGTAAGCCGTTATCAGGATCTTCTAAATCAGGAATATCAGCAGATTCACCAAATGGCACGATTTGCTCACTTATGACATTGTCATTCCAATCTAGAAACTTGACCGTATATGAATTTTTATCGTATTTAGCGGTTAAAATCATATCGCTTGTTACTTCACTGACAACTTGGTCTGATTCATCTTGCCACTGCGCAAAGCTATAGCCATCTCTGGTTGGCATATTTTCATTAGAAATAACATCGCCGTGATTATACTGCGCCACTTCAACAAATTCAGCGTCCCAATCAACAAAGACAACATTGTAAACCTTAGGTTGATACTGCGCTTGGGCAGTGACATCGCCAGTGATATTGGTTGTGCTGGCGTCCCAACCGGTAAAGTCAAAGCCTTCTTTAGTTGGTGATTCTGGCAAAGTAGCAGATTCGCCTTGAATAACGGTTTGTTCTGAAATAACCGTACCGTCTTCATCGATAAATTGAACTTGATAGGTTGGTAATGGTGCTGCAAACTTGTCGATATAGACTGGCGCTGTGCCACCCTCTACTGCTAACATTACAATAAAGTCACCCGTATCAACAGATGGTTCTTCTTTTGTCTTAAAGGTAAAACTGTACTCACCAGATGGTGACAACTGCGCTTGAGCAACATATTCTAGCTGGCTCGCCGTTGGATCGACATTAGTCTTTCTAAAGACGAGTAAAGTTGCCAATTTATTGGCGACATCAAGCTGACCCGAAACTATCTTTTGTGTGCCAGCATTATCTTGCATATCAGCGGTCACATTACTCTTATAGCGATAGACTGTTCTGGTTTCAACTTCTTTGCTGCCACTAATTGGCGTAACGCTGTTAGCAGACCAATCTGACCAATCGTCCCATTTTTCAAAGGTATGAGTATAATTTGCTTTACGATACTGATACTGCTTATAAGCTGCTGCCGTCTGCACCGTCGCCGTACCATTTGACCACCACATATTTGTGCCACCAGTATTTTGATAATTATAAGTACCATAAGCCTGGTGTCCGCTCCAAACGCCTTTAGGGCTTAATTGGTAATCTAGTGTGATGTCGTGACGCGTTGCACCATATGGTGAATTCCAGCCATATGTATAATACCAAGTATTATAAGTTGTATTCCAATACTTATAACGGTAATATTTGTAGACTGTCTTATATCGTGCTGGTATTGTTCTGCTGTTTTCTTGCTTGCCAGCAGCGGTAGCTTGCCTTGTATTGGTCCAGCCAGACCATGGCGTCCATGATGTAATTGCCGAATTTATCAATTGCCAACCTGATAGTGCTGTTGTCGTCGTCGGATAGGTTGTTGTGCGTGTCGTGGTCAACTTGTCGCGGAAACGGTATTCAGTACGACTTTCACTGATAATATTGTCACCACTCGGCGGTTGCGTTGTGCTCCAGTCGCTCCATGCCAAACCTAAATCAATTTGTTTTGTCGCCTTTGCAGCCAGCGGCACACCCGTATTGCCATTTTCTAACAGACCGACAACCGCCACTTCGGCAACTGTAGCAACACCTGTGTATGGCACAAAGATATTTTTGCTGGCAGAGCTTAATTCATTAAGATAATAAGTAGCTGTCTCTGATTGTACCATTTTGCCTAAATCATTTTTAAGCGCGACAATAACACGGCCTTTCACATTTTGATTAGGACTATTGGTCAACTTAACTGCCACATTATAACCCGAACCGTCAGCCAGACGCGTTGCTGATGTTATTTGCGCAGCGTTAGGTAAATCGGGATTTGTCCAGCGATAAGACGCCGTAATTTGTAACGGCTTTCTGACGTCGAGATAGGCATCGCTATCCCACTTGACAAAGCTATAATTGGCAACTGTCGGCGGTGTTGGCGCAGTAGCCGCGCTGCCATAGGCAATGTATTGCGAACTGATGACTTGATTGTCTTTGCCGATAAATTTAACATCGAATTTCTTGATGCTATAATTAGCAGTAACCGTTAAATCGCTTTTTACATTGGTAAAAGCCTTGTCCCAACCTTGGAAAGTGTACCCTTGTCTACTAGGTGCCATTGGCGCTCTGGCATTACCGCCGTATTTTACAACTTGATTGCTAATTGTATTGCCATTCCAGTCAACAAAAGTAACTGTTTTATTTGGATGCACAGTTACATTGCCAGACATTTTTGCCGAACTATTACCAGCGCTATTCTTTGCAACAACAGACACTTTATAAGTGCCGGCATTACGCATAATAAATGTCTGCTTTGTTGACTTAACGCCAATTTTTGTTTGATTGAACGCTTGATTATTTAGACATATTAATGAAACATCGTAGCTAGTTGCTCCGCTTACTGCAGACCAGGAAGCAGTAACAGATTCGCCAATTGCACGATTATCTGGAGTTAAACTTACACTATTAGTCGGCGAAGGTGATACCTGACTATCCGGAACAAAATCACCAATATAAATATATCCTTGAAAAGTACATCTTTCAAATCGCCCATCATTGGTCCAATAAGAAAAAGAATCACCCTTTTTAGGAGCTATAATATTTCTTTTCAAACTAAATCTAGGTCCACCCCAACCAGATTGTGATAAAGTAACCCTATTGCCGTTCACTTCTTCAACTACAGCAACATGTCCCCATATTATGCCGTCCCAACAAGCGATAGCACCTACTTTAGGCACGTTTGGATTTCTCGCAAAGCCATCCCATGTTCGAGTATACATAGTCTTTGCGTGGCCGACAGATAATTTAGGGTCTCTCCCCAAAATTTCAGCAGCACGACCCCATGCATAACCAACACAGTTTGGAAGCACAGTTCCTGTAGCTCTATTGACAATATAAGCTCTATTATTACCTCCATAATTAACATGAATATAATATGGATTAGTATAACTAGGCGCAACGAGCCTAGGTGTAAAACTCGTCGCGGCATAACTTACATTGGGCATTAACCCAAACATAATTACCAGCACCAAGAAAAGTGATACTAGTTTTTTAAAATTGTTTTTTTTAGTTCTAAAATACATAATACCTCCTTGTGATATCTCCTTGTACACTTCTTTTAATCAATATCTCTCTACGCTTACTTATTAATAACAAGTTAATAATACTATAATTTTGTTACTAAAAGCATATAAATAATTTCCATTTTTTTGAAAAAATAGAAATTTTATTGCAAAAATTTCTAAATTATAACTTTCGCGTTATTTATGACGGAAAATAACAAACAAAAAAGCCATGAGATTCACGGCTTTCAACAAAATAAAGCATAGTATATTATTAAATGGCGTTTACTTATTATCTATCAATTGAGTAATAAATTTATTTGGCACAATATTTCTGGAATACCCCTCACCCGGCATCACAATTGTATCAGGTTTAATTACCAATTTGTTTAGTCTACTGCGCGACGAAAAACACGCCTTGTTCTTTATATTATCCTTGTATTCTTCTTGCCACTTCTTAAATCTAAAAAATATGGCATATTTCAACTGCCAATCCGCTTGACCAACAGTAGGTTGAACGGCAAATTGGTCTGAGGTAATTAGTTCATGCCGATGTTCGAGTACTAACGTCGGGTAATCTACTCTAAAAGAATATGAATTATGATACGGTAAAAATGGTTCTATACTGTTATAATTATAACTTATGTGATATCTAGTTGAAACTATTTCTGAAAAATACTTAAACATAACAAGTATTTGCTGTTCCTGTTCTAAAATTTTATAGTTAATCATATCAAAAATATTTACCTCGCTATTGTCTCCCCCCCCCGAAAATTTGAGTGATAGTTCAAAATTTTGGTATCTATTGGCGATAAATTTTTTTATCAATTTTTCATCATACTGATCTTCAGTTTTAAAGTTACTTAGTTTGCACTTCATATAACGTTTTTCGATATATGAAAATGGCTGTTCAGTAGGATTATTAAAGACAATTTCACGTGCTATATTGCGTTTTTTACATTTACCTGAATTGGTAATAATTATTTGTTCTTCACGTATGTCACTTTCAATAAATATTTCATCATAAAGATTGATTTCTTTCATATACAGCATTTTCCACGATTTTGATATTGGTTCGTAGCGTTCTTTTCCATTGGAATATTGACAAGCCGTTGTAAAAATTTTTTCAACAAGTTGGCAAGCTGTTTGAAAATCTAAATCGACATTTCCTTCAACGCCCTGTTCGTTGTTTTCCAATATGTATTTATCAATATCAACCACCATTAAATTGGGTAGATTTATACTGTCTTTCAATTCACTTAAAAAAACTAAAAAATTACTTTTACTCTTTAATGCGAAGACAATATTATGGGCAAAAGCAGCAGCATTTAAATTAAAGTCACAAATTTTATTATGTGTTAGTTTTTTTGAACCTGTTAGGTATTTAGAATACTCAGATGCACTAATAAAGTTAGTTGGACGCACCTGTTTGTGTACTAATACCATCCTTTTACAGTTTTCTTTATTGTAATTATCTGCTTTATTGCGATTGACAAATCTCAAAAATGTAAGTAAATTAAATTTTCTTTTTTGTTTCATAGTCTCACCAAATTTAGCTATTTACTTTAATTGACGTAACTATTCAGCCAAGTTGTCATTTCGAGTTAAAGTGTAGCCATAATCGAGAAATCTCCCTAAGTTGTCATTTCGAGCGTAGTCGAGAAATCTCGGGTTAACGTCTTATGCTTTACCAAATAATTTTTTGTTAAAAATATATCTTTTAATATTATAAAATATATTTTAACAAAAATAAAGTAGAATATGCTGTTTGTGAAACAATTTCGAAAACAAAAAGACCCCACAATAGGGTCTTTTAAATAATGTGTGATTGCTATGGCACTACATACCAAGTAGTCGTGGTAAAAACAAAGTGATTTGCGGTAAAAATGTCACCAGTATCAGCGCCACTAAGTGGGCGATTAAAAACGGCCAAATTGCCTTTACCAAGTCTTCGAATTTCATACCCGATATACCGCAGGCGACAAATAAATTTGACCCAACTGGTGGTGTGATAAAACCGATTGATAAATTGAGTATCATCATGACGCCAAAGTGGTAAATATCAATGCCATAGGCCGCTACAATTGGGTATAGTATTGGGCTCAGTATGATGATAGCGGTAAATGTTTCCATAATACAGCCAACCACTAACAGTATTAAGTTGATCACAATTAACAGGACAAAGACATTGCTGCTCATTGACATCAACATGTTTTTAACCATGCCTGGTACGCCTTCTACTGTTAATATTTTGCCGAGTACCGAACCGGTGGCAACGACAATTAAGATTGACGAAACTGTAATGCCTGAATTGACAAAGGCGTGCGTTGTCGCTTTAATTGACAATTCGCGATAGACGAATTTACCGACGATAAAGCCATAAACGCAAGCGACGACGGCTGCTTCTGTCGCTGAGAAAACGCCGCCGTAAATGCCACCGATAATGATCATTGGCACTAACAGCGCCCAGATTGCATTGACAAAGGCCTTGCCGACTTCAGCTAAATTAAATTTGGCATTTTTATCTGTGTAGTTGTGCTTTTTGGCATAGTAGTAAACCAGTGATATCAACGACAGACCAGCCAATAAACCGGGGCCGATACCGCCCATAAACATTTTGCCGGGTGATGCCGCTGGCAAGGCCACGCAGTACATAACCATCGGAATACTCGGTGGAATAATTGTACCCAGTACGCCTGCTGCCGCCGTCAATGCCGTGGCAAACGAACGCGGATAGCCCTGTTCTTCCATCGCTGGTATCATTATCGTACCAATTGCTGCAACTGTGGCAATTGCCGAACCACTAATCGCACCGAAGAAGATACATGTTAAGACTGTAACAATACCTAAACCACCCGTAAAGTGACCAACCAATGAATTGGATAACTTAATAAGACGCTTTGAGAGGCCGCCGCCTTCCATCAGTGAACCCGCTAATATAAAAAAGGGTATTGCTATGAGCGGAAAACTGTTCATCGATGAAAAAATCGACTGCGCAATGTAGTCCATACCCATTTGACCGCCAGCAAAGGCGAAGATGATCAGCGCAATGCCAATGGCGACGCCAATCGGCACTGACAAGAAGACAAATAGTGCAAAGGCACCTAATAAAATCAGTATTGACATTATTGTGCCTCCTTATCGAAAAAAGGTACTTCGTCTTCTGAATCTTGCTCTGTTAATAACCGTTTAGTATCGATAATTAAGCGATATAGCGTCAAAAAAAGTCCTAATGGTACGGCGATTTGAATCATCCACATCGATAGACCGGTCGATTCAGAAATCTGCGGGTTGACAAAGATCAGTTTATAAACCTTTGTAATGGAATAATAGCCGACGACGACACAAAAAAACATAAATGCCAAGTTAGAAAAAACATTGACTGCTTTCTTATACTTGTCAGGAATAATAATATGAATTAATTCAACGCGAATATGACGCCGTTTTTTTACTGCTAGTGCTACGCCAATAAAAACCGACCATATGAACATATAGGTCAGTAAGTCTTGGCTCCAAGATAATGAAAAATTTATGACATATCTAAAAAACACCTGCGCCGTTGCAATTAAAAGCATTGCCGTATAAGTGATAATCAGAATCCATTCTTCGATATGATCGTCAATTAATTTTAGTACTTTCATTGTTTTCTCCAGCTTATAGTAAATTCGTAACTTTTCAGTCGAAAGGCGTTACTTTTTGTCATCTCGACCGAAACGCTAGTGAAGTGGAGAGATCTCGCATTTAAACCCCGAGATTTCTTGACTGCACTCGAAATGACAACTTGACTGACTAGTTACGTTACCTCTATTTATGAACGACGACAAGGTAATAACCCTTGTCGCCGCGCAAATATATAATCTCAGATTATTCTATTTGCCTTCGATTTCTTTAATTTTGGCAAGTGACTTTTCTAACAGTTCTTTGCCGATTTTTTCTTCAAAATTCTTGTAAGTTGGTTGCGCCATGTCGATAAACACTTGACGTTCTTCATCTGTTAAGAAGTATATTTCTGTTGTCGCTTTAATTTTGTCAAGACTTTCTTCTTCAAGCTTAACAGCTAATTCACGATTGAATTTTTGCGTGCTGGCCGCTGCTTGTTTGATTGCCTCTTTAATTTCATCTGGGTAAGCGTCGTAAACACCTGTGTTGATAAACATGCCAACTGGGTCAAAAGCGTGTGCTGTATCTGTTACATACTTTTGAACTTCGTTAAATTTCATGCTGGCAATGTTGCTAAAGCTGTTTTCTTGACCATCGATTGTCTTCGTTTGTAGGCCAACGTAAATATCACCATAAGGTAGCGGTGTTGGGTTGGCGCCATATGCCGTAAAGTAGTCAAGCTGAACTGGGTTGTTCAGTGTTCTAATCTTTAAGCCTTTTAAATCAGCGGGGCTTTTAACTGGCTGTTTATTATTTGAGACGTTGCGGTAGCCGCCGTCAAATACTGCCAATTGTTTAAAGCCTTTGCTTTCAATGCTTTTAGCGATATCTTGAGCAATGTCACCATCTAAAAATTCGAAGGCAACTTCTTTGCTACTAAATAAGTATGGTAAGTTGTAAAGCAAAAATGCATCTGAAAACTGTGCAAATGGTGGGTAAATATTAACACACATTTCAATGCTGCCGTCTTGTACACCATTAAAAATGTCACCACTGCCGCCTAAAGCACCACCCGGGAACAGTTCGACTTCAACGCGACCGTCGGTTAGTTTTTCAAGTTCTTCTTCAAAGTGGCGCATTGAACGCGTTGCAATATCTTGCTCTGGCGTTACGAGGCCAACTTTGATTTTAAATTCGCCTTTTTTGACTGATGCAGCCGTTGTTTCAGCAGCACCTTGTTCGCTCTTTTCTGGTGTCGGTGCCTGACAAGCCGCAGCAAACAACATAATGACGACCAGTAAAATTGCTAAATTTTTTTTCATGAGTTTCTCCTTCCTCTGCAAAAAGTTTAAAACCCTTAAGCCAAATTATTGACAAAATAAATCAAATAATACCATTACTATGGCTTGAACACTTAGGTCTGGGTTTAGTAGTATTATAACGCAAAGTCTATCAAAAAAACCATAGTTTTCTGAAAATTTATATAATTTCTTTTAAAAAACTGAATTTGTGTTATATAATTATATGGTATATACAAGTGTATAGTTGCCAAAATGGGAGAATACGGGAGGGAATCATGATAATTGAAGCAATCATTAACGACACTCCAATCAAGCGCGACTGCGACCCCAACCAGCGTTTGGTCGATTTTTTGCGCGAAGAAATGGATATAACCAGTGTTAAACCGGGCTGTGGTGAAGGCGAATGCGGCTCTTGTTCAGTGTTATTCGACAATAAGGCAGTCACGTCGTGTAGTACAATGGTCGGCCAAATTGACGGTCACCGCATTACAACGGTTGAAGGCCTAGACAAAAGTGGCGAACTTGAACCCATTATGAAGGCATTTAAAAAATACGGCGCCGTTCAATGTGGTTACTGTACGCCGGGTATGATTATATCGGCAACGGCACTGCTTTACGAAAACCCCAACCCAAGCGACGATGAAATTCGCCGTGCCTTAGAGGGCAACTTGTGCCGCTGTACTGGTTATACTAAAATAATTGAGGCCATTTCGCATGTTAAGGAGGCAAGTGATGAATAATACCTTCTTGAGCCCCAGAACAACTGAGCAGTTAATTGAAGCACTTAAGTACAAAAAAGATCACCCTTATACATTTTTTATTGCTGGTGGCACCGATTTTGTGATACGCGCCCGCAAAAATAAATTAATCGATTTTTCTGTGATCGACTTAACACAACTTGATGACCTTAAAAAAATTGAAAAAGTCGACCAGCACATTGAAATTGGCGCCGCCGTCACGATGCATGACATCGAATACTCTGACGTCGTTAAAAACTACGCCATTGCACTGTCACAGGCTGCTTCAATGGTCGGTTCAGTGCAAATAAGAAACCGCGCGACAATTGGTGGCAATGTTGCCAATGCCGCGCACTGTGCCGACATGATCACAACCTGTTCGGCACTGAAGGCAACCGCGATACTGCTCAATTCAGAAGGGCGCTACCGCGAAATGCCCGTTGAACAATTTACGCTTGGTTCTGGCAAAACGGTGATTGAAATTGACGAAGTGCTGGTTAAAATTAAGTTTCCTGATTTAGAAGCGCCTAAATATACGGCATTTTATAAGATTGGCAGCCGCAAAGCCGTTACAATTTCAAAGATTAACTGCGCCTTACAAGTTGATTTTGCCGACCAAAAAATAAAGGATATCAGTATTTATGTCGGTTCAATCGCACCTAAGGCAATTTGTGCTAATCTGCTTGAAGAGTGTTGTATCGGTCGCCAGTGGGACGAAAACCTGCGCAAAGACTTACAAGAATTAGCAACCGAAACCGTTGATTTGGCGATACCAACGCGTGATTCGCGCCATTATAAACGCCGCGCCATCAAGGGCGTTATCAGTGAAGTTTTTGATAGAATAAACGAACAGAAAGGAGATAACTAATGGGATCTCAATTCAAGTATATCGGTAAAAATCTCGAGCGTCCTGACGCCGAAAACAAAATAAATGGCAAGACCAAATACGCTGCTGATCTAAAACTGCACAATATGTTATACGGTAAACTGATCACCAGTAAAAAGGCGCACGCCAATGTGACCATCGACAGTAGTGACGCCTTAAAAATCGATGGTGTCGTCGCCGTCTACACGCACGATGATGTGCCCAAAATACTGTTTAATTCTGACCAGTGGTACAGTGGTGCGAAACACCCTGTCGACGAATATATTTTAGCAAAAGAAGCTAAGTACGCCGGTGACCACATTGCTATCGTCGTCGCCGAAAACTTGGCCGCTGCCGAAAAAGCTGCCAATTTAGTGCACGTTCATTACGAAGATTTGCCAATTGAAATGGACGTCACACTCGATATGTTAGCGCCTTCTGATAAGAGCAATCCGCGACTTTGTTTTCAAAAAGAACTATCTTGTGGCGACATTGACGCTGGCTTTGTCAAAGCTGATATCATTGTTGAAGACATTGGCACAACGCCAAAGATTCACCATTCGGCAATTGAAAACTATTCATGTGCCTCAGAACTCGACATGTTTGGCAATTTAGTGGTCTATGCCCCTTGCCAAGTTGTCTTTCAGGTACAACATATCTTAGCAAAGGCTTTAGGTATGCCTTACGATAAAATTCGCGTCGTCAAAACCACTTTAGGCGGTTCATTTGGCGGTAAAGGCGTGCCAACGCTTGAACCGATTTGTGCTTTTGTCACATTAAAGACGGGACGACCATTTAAAATTGTCTTAGAACGTCCACAGTCAATTGCATCAAGTCGTACGCGCAACCCATCAATTCAAAGAATTAGAACTGGTGCCACTAAAGACGGTAAAATCGTCGCACGTCAGGTTGAAGCCGCCTATAACGGTGGCGGTTACTTAACCAATGCTGGCGGCATTGCAGTGGCTGGCGGCAAAAAACTATTTAGAACCTACTATGTTGAAAACCAACGTTACTTTGGTCAAACGTACTATTCTAATACGACGCCAGGTGGCGCTTGTCGCGGTTATGGTTCACCACAGATACACAGCATTACCGAAATAAATTTAAATAATATCGCTCGCCAATTGGGCATCGACCCGGTTGAACTGAGAATTATGAACGCCTTTGATCCAGATGACTGTAAAGACGGCGCTGTCGACCAAATTGGCATGCCTGGCATTGGCAACTTGCGCATTAAAGATTGCTTGATTCGCGGTAAAAAAGAATTTAACTGGTCTGAGCGCTATAAAACCGTAAAAGAAAAAGATACTGAACGTTACGCCTATGGTTTAGGTGTGGCAATTGGTACACACGGCAACGGCTACCGTGATTCGTTCCCTGACTTTACCAATGTCATTATCACAATGATGCCAGACGGACAGGCCTTTGTTAAAATGAGTGTCCATGAAATGGGTTGCGGTACAATTTTAAGTATGCAGCAAATTGCCGCTGAAGTACTTGACATTGACCCTTCGTTGATACACGTTCCAGAAGCTGATACTTTTATTACACCTTATGATTCAGCCGGCACGCAGGCCAGTCGTGTCACCTATGTCTGCGGCGGTGCACTGCACAAGGCAGCTGGTCAACTGCGTCAAAAAACACTCAATTGTTTTGCCAACAAATTCAATTGTTCAATTGATGAGATCACGGTTAAAGACGGCGTCATGCAAAACGCCAAAGGGGAAACTATGACCTATGGCGAAGCGGCCACTTATAGTGAAGACGCCTTCCACCGCACACTTAAAGTCGAACTCGAATATGAACCAAAAGCAAACCCCGCTGTCAGCAGTGTCTGTTTTACAGAAGTTAAAGTCGATAAGTACATTGGCGCTGTTGAAATTGAAGATATGCTGATTGTACAAGATGCTGGTCGCGTGCTCAACCATGTACAGGCTGAAGGCCAAGTAGACGGCGGTACTCAAATGAGCATCGGTATGGCGCTTTATGAAGAAATTCTTTACGATGACCAAGGTCAATTAAAAACTGAAAACTTCTCAAAATATCATATTGTCAATGCACCATCAATGCCAAAAGCGCGTATTATCTTTATTGAAGAAGGTGAACCACATGGCCCATTTGGTGCCAAAAGCGTTGGTGAAGTGGCATCAGTTTCACCGGCACCTGCCATTGTCAGTGCCATCAACCACGCACTTGATGTCAATATTACGACTTTCCCAGCGACACCAGAGCGCGTTATTGCCGCGGTCGAAGGGCAAGCTAAAGATTTTAGCGGTATCAAAGTTTACACCGAAATGAGCAACTGTAAAGCATAATCACTTAAAAAACAGCAAACTAAAAGAAGTCATTATCATATAGCTGATAGTGACTTCTTTTTATTAGCACACACTAGAATTAATTTAAAAATAAAGCTAATTTTCAAATACATTTTTCACGACAGCATGTAATGCACGGGCAATATCCGCACGAGTCGCTGGTGCCTTGGGTCGAATAAAACCCTTTTTAATTGATAAGAGATGATTTTTATGCGCCCATTTTACAGCTGGTAACGCCCAATTGCTAATTTCTTCGCGATCTGCTAAGTAGAGAATATCTTCAAAGCTATTTGTATCGGCTTTGCGATATTGAGCATAGCGATACAAAATTGTGACTAGTTGTTCTCTGGTAAGCTGGTCATCTGGTGCAAACACGCCCTCGGCAATACCATTAATTAGCGACACATCGCCCGCCCACTGCACTGCTTTAGCATACCAATCTGACGGCAATACATCTTTAAATTTTAAATTGATAAACACTTCTTGTTCGCCTGCCAAACGGTAGACAACAGTCGCCAACATTGCGCGCGTAACAGCTGCATTTGGATCAAACATCGTTTCGCTTATACCATTCATCAGTTGCTCGTTGTAAACGTATTCAATATCTGCATAATCATATTGCAAATTATCTTTTGTGACATCTTCAAAGGGCAATTCGACAGGTGCTATATTAGTACGCTTTTCTTCTTTGATAGCTGGCAAGACATAGACAATACAATATGACTTTTTAGCGCCATCTTTTGTCAATGCTAACAACGCTAGGTGTTTTACTTATCCACTCCGCCGCCTTATTCGTTGCGTCTGCTGGATAATATGCTGCGATTAAATATTGGCTATCGCCCTTTACTAGTTCAAGTTGCGTGTGATTAAGTGCAACACTATCGAGTGCAATTGTCTTGTTTTCTGGCTGTTCGACCACAGGCGTTTGTTTCTTAGGTGGTTTAGTCTGACTACTTTTAGATATTACGCTCAGTTGACAAGTTGCCAGCGCAATGCTATTATTTGAAACTGCCTGAAGTGTCGTCTGACCAACGCTTTTACAGTTTATTTCACCAGACGAATTAACCGTCGCAACTGTCGGATTAGAACTAAACCACAAGACATCTTTTTTACTCGCCGTCTGCGGTTGCACACTGTATGGCAATGCAAATCTATCACCCACATTTTTGCTAAGCGAGTTGTACTTGATAATAATTTTACTAATTTCTTGATTTGTCGTACCAACGACATCGGCAAAACCAAAATTCAAACAGCTGATAGCAATAATTAATAAACCAATCAATAATTTCTTTTTCACTTTTCCCCTCTTTCTAACTTATTACTATTGCAAATTGTTACTCTATTAAAATTCTAATAAACCACTTTAAAACTGTCAAGGTTTTACGATAAATAAAATGCATAAATCGCTTATTATATTGAATATATAAGTTTATTATATTTAATTTGTAAGATTATTGTATTTAAATTGTAAGCGATATAGTTGACAAAATAAGTACGATCAATTATTATATGGTTATTGCAACTAGATTTTAAGGAGGGCGCAATGCGCCATGAAGCGTATCTCGACATCTTTCACTTTCATTGCCCACGCTGGTCTGAACTACCTGAACAACCGTTACTGAGTAGCGCAGTTGTTAAGTATATTTGCCAAAAATTGGCACCAATCATGAATGGCGAGAACGCCATAACGGGAACAATGATTCAAAATTATACAAAATGCGGATTTCTACCAAAACCTGTGGGTAAAAAATACAACCGTGAACAAATTGCTTTACTTATCGTAATCAGCATCTATAAAAGCGTTATCGATATCAAAGACATCAAAATTGGGGTTGATTTACAACTTAAATTATCAGAAGTCGAAAATGCCTATAACAGCTTTGCCAAGGCACTTGAAACTGCGCTAAATCACACATTTTATCCAGTTGTCAAGCAAGCGCCAATGTTAGAAAGCAAAATTGCCGCACCTGCCGAACATCTGGCGATCACGTTGTTGGCAAACGCATTTGCATTAAAGCTATTAAGCATTATTATTATCAAAGAAAGCGGGTACAAAAACTTATGGAAAACAACAAAAAAATAGCAATTGTCGCCGACAGTACACACGACTTCACCTTTGAATTAGGCAAGCGTTTTAATGTCGAAGTGCTCTCTTATTATATTCAAATGGGTGATCAAACGTATAAAGACTTAGTCGAGATAGACTCGCGCACGTTTTACCAAAAGATGGAAAATTACGACACGTTGTCAACCGGCATTCCGCCAATGCAAGATATTATTGACTTGCTTGATCGTTTAAAAGCTGAAGGTTACGAAGAAGTGCTAATGATTGCTTCTTCCGCTAAACTTACTGGTATGTATAACTTGCATAGTCTTACCAAAGAAACTTATCACGACTTAGTTGTTCACATATTTGAGTCTGGACAAATTGCCTCTGGTGCAGCTCACTTGACAATTCAAGCGGCATTATTAAGAGATCAAGGACTAAGCGCAGAAGAAATTATTAGTCAACTTGAATTGCTAAAAAACAATATTCACACTTACGCCCTATTTAGAACGCTTAAATATGTCGTCAAAGGTGGCCGTTTTAACAAATACGCTGGCTTACTCGGCAATTTACTCAACATTAACCCCTTGCTTTATTTAGAAGATGGTGAAATGACTGTACAAAAAAAGGTACGTGGCACCAAAAAAAGTCTCGCCGCTTTGGCCAATGCAATTAAAAGAGACTTAGACGGCGTCAAGCGCTTTAATCTGTTCGTTTTTTCGGGCAATAATCCAACAGAAATCACTGAATTAAAAGAAATGCTCAGTAATTTAGCTGACCGTGCAGAATTGTTTTTAGAAACAGAATTAACCCCTGTACTGGGTGTACACGCGGGCCCAAAATCAATTGGTATCAGCGCAATGATACTCGATTAAATCATAATTATAATCAAAACGCATCACCTTGTAGATTATAGCACTTGGTCGTACTATTGACTTTGCTGATAAACAATGGTATATTTCGATATGTGATAATTATTATCATTTGCTATTATGTGTAGGTTTGATGCGTTTTTTGATGCGTAAAATTATTTATCTACGAGGAGTTATTAAATGAAACGAAAAATAAAACAGATTTTTTCAGCTGTTCTAGCACTTTTAGGCATTATCTATATACTAACACCTTATCAGCTGTTTCCAGTGTGCAATATACCAGCGCCAGACGGAACGCCGATGAAGTGTGCCTACACCGCTAAACTGATTATTGCGATGGGTGCTATGATTTTAATTGTCAACGCAATTGCCCTTTTAAAGCGCAAAAAAATTTACTACAATATCGCTTACACGATAACATTAATTGCTGCTTTTATCAATTATGCGCTACCCAAGCAGCTGATTAAAGTTGGCAATAAAAAAACAATAGGCTGGGAAATTGGTCTCTGCGCAAAGGCTGATCACGGCTGTAACTTACACACTTTACCAGCACTTGAAATACTAACGCCGCTACTGATTGCTACAGCAATCATTGCACTTATTTTAAATTTCTTAATAAGGGAAGATCATGACTAAAATTGATATTAAATACTTAGCTACCGAAAACGTGAGAAGCAAGCCACTGCGCAGTTTAGCGTTGATTATTTTAGTGGCATTGTTCGCCTTGACCACGTTGACTGGTTCGTTGATCTCACTCAGTTTATCGCGCGGTGTGGCATCGTTATCAGACCGACTTGGCGCTGATATCATGGTGATTCCAGAAGACCGCGAAGAGACCATCGATAGCATTCTTCTAAAGGGTTCACCGAGCGAATTTTACTTGCCAAAAGACGCAATCGATAAAATTAAAACCGTCGATGGCATCGATAAAGTAACACCGCAAACCTATATTGCAACGCTCAGTGCGTCTTGTTGTAGTTATCCAGTTCAAGTGATCGGCATTGAACCAAACAGCGATTTTTTGATTTCGCCTTGGCTGTCAACTGTACTCGACCGTCCACTTAGGCGCGGCGATTGTATCGTTGGACACCATGTCGCTGGTGAACCAGGTCAACAAATTAAGTTTTTTGAACAACCTTATCACATTGTCGGTCGCTTAGAACAAACTGGCATGGGCTTTGACGCCACCGTCTTTGTCAATGACGAAACCGCTCAAGCGATGGCAATTGATTCGCAACGCATCAAAAAACACCCTTTGGTCGACAATGGCAATTTGGTTTCTAGCATTATGATTAAGCTTAAGCCTGGCTATAAAACCGAAGATGTCAGCCGCGAAATAAACAAGCGCTTTGCAGCAGAGGGCATGGTCGCCTTATATGGCAAGGCCTTTGTCAACGATATATCTTCTAATTTACAAGTTATCACGCGCATTGTCAAAATAGCAATTGTCATTATTTGGATCTTATCAATTATTGTGCTGGCAATGGTATTTTCAATGATCTTGCGTGAGCGCAAAAAAGAAATGGCAACACTGCGCATATTGGGTGCCAAAAAAAGCCAACTCAACATTTTAATACTGCGTGAATCGATGCTAATCAGCTTTATCGGCGCCAGCGTTGGCACAGTTTTAGGTTATATCTTCTTGTTTTTTTACGGCCTGCAGATCGCCAGCAAAATCAGCATTCCATTTTTATTGCCCAATTTGACAACATTGCTATTATGGGGCGCTGCCTGTTTTGTTAGCGCACTATTAGTTGCACCGCTGTCATCGCTTTATGCGCTTAATAGATTCGCCAAATGGGATATCTACCAGCAATTTAGAGAAAACGAATAGGAGCAAACATGCTATTAAATTTACAATCGCTTACAAAGACATATCGTCGCGCTGAACGCGACTTTGCCGCTGTCAACGATGTCAATTTCTCACTTGAAAAAGGTGATTTTGTCAGCATTATCGGCCGTAGCGGCAGCGGCAAAACAACGCTGTTAAACATGATTGCTGGTCTAGTAAAACCAACTGCTGGCAAAGTAATGCTGTTAGGTGAAGACCTCTATGCCAAAACTGATGATCAAATATCTAAGCTGCGCAATACAACGATTGGCTTTATTCCACAGCAAAGCGCACTGCTGGGCAATTTAAAAGTAATTGAAAACGTCTGTCTGCCCTATTTCTTATACCCCAGAGAAGGTGACCCATTTGGCAAGGCGCACTTAATACTTGAAAAACTTGGCATTGTCGATTTGGCAAAGGCCTACCCTAGAGAATTATCAGGCGGTGAACGCAAGCGCATACTAATTGCGCGGGCAATGCTGAATGACCCAAAGATTATCATTGCCGATGAGCCGACGTCTGATCTTGACATCGAAAATACCGAAGATGTGATGCGCAGCTTTCAAGCACTCAATGAAAACGGCACAACCTTAATGCTTGTCACGCATGAACTCGATACACTATCTTATAGTAAATCACTTTATACCATGCAAGAAGGTCGCCTTATTAAAGGGCGACCCGAAGACAAAAAGTCTTAAATACAGCATAGACGATAAAACCGCCTTAGCGTTTTGCTTAGCAAGGCGGTTTTTTATATTTCTTCATTTGCCACAACATCTTCTTGATATTGCAAGCGGTAGAGGTCATAATAGAGCCCTTTGTTCTTTAACAAGGTCTCATGGTTGCCAATTTCACATATTTTACCATTGTTGATCACAATAATTTTATCGGCGCCTACAATAGTTGACAAGCGGTGCGCAATGACAATTAACGTACGTTTTTGCGACATTTTTTTGATGGCATCTTGAATAAGCACTTCTGTATTGGTATCAATATTTGATGTCGCTTCGTCTAAAATTAAAATCGATGGATTATAGACAAGCGCCCGTGCAAATGAAAGTAGCTGTCGCTGTCCCGCTGAAAATTCGTTGCCGCGTTCTTTTAACTGATAGTCAAATTGACCGTCTAGCGCTTCAATAAATGGCTTGGCATTGACAATTTCAGCCGTTTCAATAATGCGTTTATCTGATATTGCATCATCATATAGTCTGATGTTTTCTCTTATGCTATCTGAAAATAAGTAGACATCTTGTAAAACCATACCGATATACTTGCGCAACTGCACTTTTTTTAGTTGTTTGACATTGATGCCATCAATCAATATTTCACCATCTGTGACATCGTAAAAACGGGTAATTAGATTACTAATCGTCGTCTTACCACTACCCGTATGCCCAACCAGTGCAACTGTTTCACCTGCCTTGATATCAAAGCTGACATTTTTTAAAACTTGTTTATCTGGTTGATAGGCAAAGCAGACATTTTTAAAGCTGATATCGCCTTTTATTTTTTTAACAGATTGTGTTTCTGCCGCTTCTTTGACTGCGTTCTCAGTATGCTGAATTAAATAAATACGCTCAGCACTTGCCATCGCCGACTGCATAATGTTAAATTTTTCAGAAAAGTCAAAAATTGGCTGGTAAAATTGCTTGATATAACGCGTAAAGGCGATTAAAACACCTAGTTGTATCGTATAGTTCATCACATTTGAAGCGCCGTATAATAACAACATAATAAGACCAATGCTGTAAATAAAGTTCATCGCTGGTCTAAAGATGCCGTAAACCTGAATATCATCTAAGGTCGCCTCTAAATAACTGTCATTGCTCGCCCTAAAATCGTCTAAAAACTTATCTTCAACTCCGAAAATTTGAATGATGTTCATGCCAGAAATATACTCTGATAGCTTGGCATTAATAATGGCAAGACGCAACTTAATCTTGCGTTGAATCGGTCTGATATTGCGTCTGAAAATATAGGTTGCCAATACAACTAGTGGAAAAGTCAGCAGACATATTAGCGTTAACTTTTGATCAATTTTAAACATGACCAGTAAAATGCCAACTAGCATTAAACTGTCTTTAATAATTGTCAGTAAAACACTGGTAAACATTTCGTTGATATTTGATAGGTCATTGGTAACACGTGTCACAAGTCGCCCTACGGGGTTTGCATCAAAATACCTTAAATCGAGCAAACTGATGTGTCTAAACAGGGCTTCACGCATGCGGTAAATGACCTTTTGCGATGTCAAATTTAACAGTAAAATTTGCATGTAATTAAAAACAAACCCAATGACTAAAACAATGCCAAAGAGCATAATTAACTGATTGAGATTGATGTGATTTTGCGCTTCAATTGCACTGCCAAAGGCATCGTCTAGCCTTTCTATTTGCTGAAAATGCGTTGCCGTTTTTATATAATAATCCCCTTCTGAAAGCGTTATCTGATAGGCGCTGCTAATGTCAATTGAAAGCGGTAGCTGATAATAAGCGTTGTCATAGTGCACAATTCTAATTGTCTCGTCGGGTGTTTGGTAGTGCCTTGCCACCGTCGAATAAAACTTATTATTAATTTTAAAGCCGCTTAAGTCACTATAATCATCATAGACACCGTAGATTTTTTCTTCGTTATTGATGACATCGTCAATTGCTATTTTAACCAAAAATGGCCCGCTTATTTCGGCGATAGTAACGACGATAAGCAGCAAAAAGCACAACACAAAAACCCAGGCATAACCCTTCGCATAGCTGAGCAAATAACCCATTAGTTTCCAGTCAAATGACTTTTCAATATGCTGTTCAGCGTAGTGTTTGTTTTCCATATTATGCCTCGTCGCCGTAATGTGCAATGCGCGTTTCGAGTTGCTGCTTTAGAAATAGATCGCGGTAATAACCCTTTTCGGCCATCAAGCTGGCGTGGTCACCAATTTGTATAATGTGTCCCGCATTTAAAACAACGATGACATCAGCATCACTAACTGTTGAAATGCGATGCGAAATAATAATCGATGTCTTATCTTTTAATTCTTCTTTTAATTGGTTGAGAATGCTCTCTTCTGTCTTTGTATCGACCGCAGAAAGCGCGTCATCTAATATGACAATTTCAGGGTTTTTGATCAGCGCGCGGGCAATTGATACGCGTTGTTTTTGACCACCTGATAAGTTGACACCGCGCTCACCCAATATGGTATCATAACCCGCTGGCAGATCATCGATTTCATAGCCGATTGAAGCAATTTTGGCATAGCGCGCAATTTTTTTGTCTTTTGTCGTTTCATCTGTCAGTGCAATATTCTGGCGAATGGTCTGACTAAACAAAAAATTATTTTGCGGTACATAGCCAATATTTTTACGTAAGGTGCTAAGCGGAATGGTGCAAATGTCTTGCCCATCAATAAATATTGTGCCTTGTGGCGCATTGTAAAGGCGCAACAACAAATTAGCAAGCGTTGTCTTACCCGAACCAGTTGGGCCTAATAACGCCAACTTTTGACCGCGTTTTATCGAAAAATTAAGGTGTTTTAAGGTTGGTATAATATTTGACGGATAGCAAAAACTTAAGTTCTTGAATTCAATATCACCATGTAAGCGTTTAATATCTTGATTGGTTGCACCATCACTGACTGTTGGTTCGGCATCGAGTATTTGATTGATGCGCTTGAGCGAAGCTAAGCCATGTTGCAGTAAATTAACGACCCAGCCAATTGCCATAAACGGCCAAATCAGCATGCCCAGATAGGTGATAAAACTAACGAATTCGCCCAGTGAAATTTGGCTTGCCAAGACACTATTGCCACCAAAATAAACAGCAATCGCCAAAGTGGTCGAGGCGACAAACTGAATCAGTGGAAAAAACAAGCCAAACACTCTAACTAACTGTAAATTGCGGTTTAGCATATTTTGGTTATCAATATTAAATTGATCGACAAAAGCCTCTTCTCGCACAAAGGTCTTGACGATGCGAATGCCACTAAAGGTTTCGCGGGCACGTTCGCTTAAACTAGAAAACGCCTCGTTTACGCGCTTAAAGCGACGCTGTACAATTGGACCAACCAACGTAATGATAATAGCCATAATCGGCAACGGAATAAGGGCAAACAGTGTCAACCTAGGACTGATCACTACCGCCATTACACCAATTGTTGCCAGTGATATAACAATGGCATCGGTGACCATGACAACGCCCATGCTGAGCGCCCGCCTAATCGCCGTTAAGTCGTTGGTGGCGCGTGCCATTAAATCACCAGTTTTATGATTAATAAAAAAATTGGCATCGAGTCTTTCAAATTGCACAAATAGTTTTTCGCGCAGCGCCGCTTCTATATAACGTGCACTACCCGAAATTAATTTGCGCCATAAAAAACGACAGCCAAAGATTACCGCTTCAACACTTAGTATTAAAGTGGCAACTTTTAGCATGTCTTGCGCTGTCAATTTTTTGGCGACAATTAAATCGACCAAAACACCAATGACCCATGGCGTTATCAAGCGCAACACGGCAATGACAAGCAATAAAAAAACGCCAATTAAATATCTTATTCTATTCTTTTTAAGTAAATCGCCAATGTGACGATAGGTGTTCATATGATCTTCCCGTTAGTTTACTGTGCTAGATTTATTATATCATATTGTAACACAAATTATCGAGATATACACTTATCAGAAAAGCAATTTAACCAAAATAATTGTTTCATCAATTGTTAGCTCGAATCGAGTCTCCCAAGATGTCATTTCGAGCGAAGTCGAGAAATCTCGATTTTTAAAAACGACTTATTAGCCAACCGAACTAAATAGCCAAAAATTTTATTGATTTTTTACTGCTAAACAGTCTTTACAAAGTCCGTAAACCTCTAATTTATGACTTTCAATAAAAAAGCCCTTTTGCCTAGTGAGTGGATAAATTTCTGTTAGCGGACAATAATCGATAATTTCAATTTTACCACATTTTCGACAAATTAAATGATGGTGATGTCCGTGATCGCAGCTTATTTTGTAATACATCACATTGTCTGCTAATACAGTACAGTGTAGTAGCCCAACACCTTCAAGTATTTCTAAATTGCGATAAACTGTGGTAATATTCATCTTTTCGCCTTGCTTAAGCAGTTTTTGATGTATCTCTTCAACTGACATCAAACGTGTCTGTTCTGCTAAGAGTACATCAATAATTGCCTCGCGTTGATTGGTCATTTTTAGTGCACTGGCCTTTAGTTTATTGTAGACAGCTTGTTTTTTCATGGTATTGTCCTCATAATGCGCTGTGATAAGTATTTATATAATAATACTACAAGCAATTGGATAACTGCAAATAAAACTATCGTGCCGCCTGAAGCGAGTTCAAACTGATAAGCGACCCACATGCCGACAAGAACAGCTGTTTCAGCAAAGACAATTGCCAGTAAAAAAGCATGTTTAAAGCTGCGCGCCAACTGCAAGCTGGTTGCGACGGGCAGTACAATTAAGGAAGACACAAGTAAGATGCCGACAATGCGCATTGACAGCGTAATGGTTGATGACACCAAAATAATGAAGACCAAATTGACCCATTTAACTGGTACCCCAGCTAATTTGGCACTGGTTTCATCAAGTGTAATATAAAACAAGTCTTTAAAAAAATAGCTAATTGCAAACAAAACGACGACACTGAGCACAATGATAATCATTAAGTCTTGTCGCATCACCGTGGTGATACTGCCAAATAAGAAACTGTACAGCTGATTATTAAACGAGCGTGCGATGCTGATAATGACGACTGCCAAAGCGATACCCGTCGATAAAATAATGGCAATCGCCAGTTCTTGATAGGCGCGAAAACGCTGTCTTAAAACGTCAACCAACAGCGCGCCACCAATTGTAAAGACAAGTGCCATGCCAACTGGCGAAAAACCAGTCAGCATGCCAAATGCGACGCCAGAAAGTGCGACATGTGACAAACTATCGCCAATCATCGACATGCGCCTAAGCACTAAGTAAATACCAATTGACGGGCAAATAATGCCAATAATAACACCTGCCAAAAGCGCCCTTTGCATAAATCCATATGAAAACATTTCTAGCATGATGACCCCTTTTCTATGTGATGATGGTGTTGCATTAAATGCATTTTATCACCGTATAATTGGTCGATAAACGCCGCGCGCGATACGGCGCAGCAACCACTGTGCACAAACACCTCGCCGTCTTCCATACAGGCAATCTTATTGACCTTTTCGCTGATTAAGCCGACATCGTGCGACACCAATACAATGGTGACATTCATCTGTTTATTTAACCTATCGAGCAAGTCGTAAAATTTAACCTGTGATGCGGCGTCAATGCCGACAGTTGGTTCATCTAAAAACATAATTGACGGTTCGCTGACTAGGGCTCTGGCAATAAACACCTTTTGTCGTTGCCCGCCCGACAAGTTGCCAATCAGACGTTTTTTTAAATGCCCCATCTCGACGATGTCGAGCACTTGATCAACTTTTTTATGGTCTTGTTTATTGAGCCTTTTTAACCAATTGAGCTTGGGGTATAAGCCAATGCGGACAATTTCTTCAACCGTCGCCGGAAAAGCACTGTTGACTTGATTGGCATTTTGGGCAACATAGCCAATTTTACCCCAGTTGTTAAACTGCGCAACCGGTTGACCAAATAGTTTAATACTGCCACTCTGAAGTTTTAGCACGCCAAGAATTAGCTTTAAAAGCGTGCTTTTAGAGGCGCCATTGGGGCCAATTAAACCCATGTAATCACCCGCTTCAATTGTTAAATTGGCACCGTTTATCACGGGCTGCCTTTCATAGGCGAAAACTGCATTTTCAACTGTTATAAGTGATTTATTCATCTTTTATCCATTCTTTTATTCGTGTTTATTCAATCATCAATAAGTCAAATTCGAGATTTCTCTATTTCACAACTTCGTTGCTTTTCGGTCGAAATGACAACGTTAGCGATTGTCAGCGACGCCAGTGCGCGGTGGAGCTGTGTTTTTACCGTAACGTTCTGCCGCAGGCAGGTTGTCCTAGGTAAAAATATAGCGGAACGATTTCAGCACCAGGAGCGTTTCAATCGCCATTGAAAAAACGAGATTTCTCGACTTCGCTACTTCGTTGCTTTTCGGTCGAAATAACAACTCGACCGAATAGTTACTCTTTTTCTAATAAAGCCGCTATCAGAGATGATAAATTTTGCCGCATCAACGAAAAATAGTCTTCACCAGCCGCATACTGTTCGTTCGTCAACGTCCCCAACGGGTTAAGCGGCTTTAGTTCTACACCGATTTCTTCAGCAATGACCTTTGCCAATTTATCACTGCCCGTTGCATCATAAAAAATAACCTTAACATCGTGTTCTTTTGCTAAATCGCTAATTTCGGCGAGCAGCGCTGCACTTGGTTCGTCGTGCGTTGACAGCCCCGCTATGGCAATTTGTTTAAGCTTATAGCGATGACATAAATAGCCAAATGCGGCATGACCGACAACCAGTTCGCGCCGTTCTGCCCATTTCAAGACCGCCTGATAGTTATCATCTATAACATATAATTCTTTTTTTACTGCATTGTAATTATCAAATAATGGCCCCTCGCCCTCTTCTTGTAGCGCTTCGCGTAATGTCTCATAAATAGATTGAACCATCGCGGTGGCATTGACAGGGTCAAGCCAAATATGTGGATCGTAGTCACCGTGTTCATGCGCATCTGAATCATGATTATCTTTATTATCATGGTCATCTTTATCGCTGTGATTTTGGTGATTATCATGATCTTCATGGTCATAATCATGATCAAAAGTAATTAATTCGACCACTTCTGATAAATTGACCAATTTAACGCCCTTGTCTTCTAGTTGACCCTTGATTTTATCTAGCCACGGTTCCATTGCCAAGCCATTATAAAAAATAATATCAGCCTCTTCTAGCACGCCAATCAATTTGGCAGAGGGTTTAAAATCATGAGGATCGACCCCAAAGGGTACCGCTGCCTCTAAGTTGATTAAATCACCGCCAACCGCTTGCGTTAAGGCATAGACAGGATAAATTGTCGCGTAGACCAGTGGTTTATCAGACTTTTCAGCTACATTATTGGTCGTTGTACTATTTTGCCCATCAACTAAATCACTGGCACAGCCAACTGACGACACGACGATTAGCACTATTAATAATAATGATATAATTTTTTTCATACGTCCTCCGTTTTGCAAATGATTTGCATGTAGATTATTATGCCATATAAACGCCCAGTTGACAAGTAAAAAACTTTCCATAAGGGTGTCAGGTTACGTTTTTTACCCGGATCTCTTCATTTCGCTAACGCTCCTGTCGAGATGACAAACACGCGAATGTCATTTCGAGCGTAGTCGAGAAATCTCGGCTTTGACTCTGGTTTTTCATTTGATGCAGACAAATTTCATATTGCACAGCAATATTTCACGGTGCGCTAGCACCATTTCATTCAGCGCAGCTGAATTTCATTAAAAAGCACGACGTGCTTTTCTTAGTGCCAGGCTACTTTTCATTTACATATTTTACTCTCATACAAGAGCACCACATATCAGTGCCAAGTTACATTTTAATGTATTTTCTATTTCCCCATAAGGGTGCCAAGTTGCTTTATATTATACCTATTCTTTTAAAACCAATGAAACCAATGTTTAATGATTAACCTTAATCTACGAAAAGAAAACTAAAATCCTATACAAAAAGCAACCCGGCACCATTTAAAAACACCTTTTTTTGTGCCTGGCACCCTAAAAAACACCTTGTCAC
>PDWJ01001560.1_pt1 | contig 27884 bp, 25 predicted proteins | sample 1430881 | NCBI WGS metagenome assembly PDWJ01 (sample SAMN01162460, study PRJNA174530) | Oral metagenome, whole genome shotgun sequencing project. | biome: Marine environment; feature: Marine mammal; material: Swab sample of the gingival sulcus; isolation source: swab sample of gingival sulcus...
GAAAGCAGAGGCTCAAAAAGACAGTGAGGTAATGTGGGTGAAAGTAAAAGCGCCCACATTATCATGATGAAAACTGGATTTTTCAGGGCCGACTACTTACTAGTATCTATCATACTCCCGTTTTCCCCAATCATTTCATTGCATGAGCCACTTTCACTAAGACAAAGATCAGGAGAATCAGGGTTAGGGCACAGTAGTAACTTTGGCATTTAAGTTTCCTTAAAGTCGAGGATAAACCATATCATCTGTTCGGTTCAGCATTTTAACGGCTCTTGACAATTTGTAGCCATTGCAGTTAGCCTCTTGCGCAGTTGTTACCGGATTGGGTGTTCGGCGGCTGGTTTGCCTCGCCGGATTAACGGGAAGTTGGTGTCGATTCCAACGCTGCCCCCGCAACGGTAATTGGGTAGAGAGTCAACAAAAGCCACTGTCGTGTGTTGTTTTTGAGTTCAGGATTGTTGTTAGGTTCAGGGCTGAAAATAACCGCTTGATGGGAAGGCGTTGATTTTGAAATTGGCATTTTTTGATATTTGCCGTTTTCAGCCCATAAGCCCGGAGACCGGCCAAATCCGCCCAGGCAATCACTGTGATTGGGTTATGCATCGCGGAGGGCGATGAGGGAAGTGGCGGTTTTACCAGCTTGTTTGTCTTGGCAAGTGATCCCTGTCTTTTTCAGCCTTCTGTCGGATAAAACACTTTATTCTGTGCAGGTGGCCAGGTTTGATTGTTTTTCTCTCTTTCATTGACTATCAACGCGTACATCGCCGTCGTGTTTCCTCTTTAGTTGTTTATTGTTTTGCCGTTTGCCTGTTTTGTTTGATTGTTACTGTATTTTTTGCTGATTTTGTCGTTGCTGCCGAGTCGACTCCAGCCGTCGATTCCGCGACTACCGTGCTGGAAGAAATTGCCGTAATAGGTCGTGTCGTGCCAGCGGATGAAGTGGATACGACCCGACAACCGGGTTTTATCTCGGTTATCGCAAGGGACGAAATCCTAACCAGGGTAGGTACGGTCGCGGATGTGCTCGCCAATCAATCCAGTATTCAAGTACGCGATACTGGCGGAATGGGTGCTTTTTCTACTTTGTATTTACGTGGTTCTTCTGCTCAGCAGGTGAATGTGTATTTAGACGGGGTGCTGCTTAACAATGTGGTCAGTGGTACGGTTGATCTTGGTCGAATTTCGTTGAATCAGATTGAGGCGATCGAGATATATCGAGGTGCGCCGCCGGTTCAGTTTGCCCATTCCGCGATTGGTGGTGCGGTCAATATTCGATCCAAACCGATCAACAAGGAAAACAGTGCCGAGCTCAGTCTTGGTATTGGTTCTTTCGATACGCTAAAAGTGAATTTGTCTGGGGCGTATTTGTTGACGCCCAGGCTCGGTGTTCAGGCGGCGATTGGTTATCAGGGCAGTGACAATGATTTTGAGTTTGATAACGACAATCAGACCCCGCTAAACCCGTATGACGATACAGTCGAGAACAGGAACAATAATCAAGTTGCGATGTTTAACGGGCTCATGTCCGGGCACTATCACGTGTCGGAGTCGCAAACTATTCAGTTGCGTATTCAGCGACATCAAAAAGAGCAACATATACCGGATCTGTTTAACTCCATTGATACGCGCAGTGCGCTGGATAGCGATCTTACCCAGGTTCAACTTTATCTTAACGACAATGCCTGGTTCCAAGGTGCCTATGCTCTCGGTGTTTTTTATGGTCGGGTTACCGAGCATTTTCATGATCGTCAGGGCCGGATTGGCCTTGGCAGACAGGATGAAAGATCGCTGACCAATACATTGGGTGCAGCACTGACCGGGCAACAGTTGTGGCGCGAGCACTGGTTGACCGCTTCAGTTGAATTGAAGTGGGATGACTATAAAAATCGGCAAATTATCGGTGATCGGTCGGACCAGACCTTTGACCGATACTCAGCGACGCTCGCTGTGCAAGATGATTATGCCTTTGTAGATGAGTCAGTTATCTGGCAAGCCGGTGCTCGAGTGCACGGAATTCGGGACAGCGGCGAGCGGCCGGACGAGGATGCATTGGTCGAGGTCAATGTTTCCGATTGGTATTTTTCTTGGCATAGCGGGTTGCGCTGGGATTTTTCGCCGTCGCTGACCCTGAAGGGGAACTTGTCCAAAGGGGTGCGAATTCCGAGATTGTCCGAAAAGTTTGGTGATCGCGGCTGGTTTATCGGCAATGCGGAGCTAAAAGAGGAAGAGGCGATCAATCTGGATCTGGAGGTCAGTCTGGTATTGAATCCCGTTGTATTGAATATGGCGTTCTTTCAGCGTTGGCTGGATGAGGCCATAGTGGCGAGTTATGACTCAAGAGGGGTGGGCCGATTCGAGAATATCAGTCAGGCGGAAATTCAAGGTGTTGAGTTCGATGCGTCGTACGCGCCCCTGGAGTGGTTGACCCTGGTTGGCCGATCCACTTTTCAGCATACAGAAAATACCAGTGGCATTCTGGATCAGCAGGGTAATCAGTTGGCGGGCCATTATGAACAGGCGCATTACCTGTCCGGTTCAGTGCACTACGCCGATTGGGTGTTCAGGTCTGAATTGGAATTTCAGGTCGGTGGCTATTATGATAGCGCCGCAGCAGTCGCGATACCCGACAAAACGCAAGCCAACCTGTCGCTTCAGTGGCAACCCGGCTATCTGTCCGGAAGTGTTTTCTCGGTGCAGGTTCGTAATATCACCGATGAGTCTTTCGAGGCGTTTAATGGCTATCCTTCGCCTGGCAGGCATTATTTATTTACCTATAACCAGTCGTTATGAGCAATGACTGAAACCGGCTTTTTATCTGTCAAACAGCAAAAACAATGTATCAGGAGAATGAAACATATGAATTATACCAAGTCAGTGGCATACGTTTTTTCAGGATTGTTGTCAGTATCGTTAATCGGTTGCGGTGGCAGTTCTTCTTCGGGAGGAACTCTTACAGGTGGTTCGGACGATACTAAGGAAGTGGCTGTCGTTGCCGCAGTGGGCAGTGACTTTTCCTCCAGCAGTATCAGTGTTGTGGAAGATACCGCAGCACCGGATATCGTCAATGGTCTGGTGCCGACGGATCAGTCGGATATTACGGTCGCGACCCATGGCGACTATTTTTATCGGATCGGTCGATATGGTCAGGACAATATTACCAAATACAGCTTTAGCGATCCTGGCAAGGCAGAGTGGCAGTTCAGTGTCAACCAGGGTGAACAGACGGGTGCCAACCCCTATGATTTGATTTTTGTCAACGAACAAAAAGCCTATGTATTGCGCTATGGCGCCGGTGAAATCTGGATTGTCAATCCTTCCGTTGCGGCCAATGACGAGGCTAACTTTAAAACAGGCGAGATTGATTTGTCTGTTTACGATAGCACGGACAACGTACCGGAAATGAGCAATGCTGTTCTGCATGACGGCAAGTTGTATGTTTCGTTGCAGGGACTGCAACCCGGCTTTATACCTGGACAGGCATGGCTGGTGGTGATTGATACCGCAACAGACCAGGAAGTGGTGACCGGCCGTGGCGGTTCGTTGCCGGGTATTCCTTTGACAATCAAGAATCCGGTTGATCTGGATTATAACAACGGCAACCTCTATATTACCGGTATTGGTCGGTATGCTTCCCGCTGGTCAGGCACCCCCGCTGAATATACCGGCGGTATTGAGCGAATAGAACTGGCTGATTTCAGTTCCGAGCTGGTTCTGGATGATGGTGATGATGACAATCATCCGTATGGTCAGATCAATGGTATGGAAATGGTTTCTGAATCCATGCTGGTTTTCCGTGGCTATGCAAGTTTTGGCGACGAAACCTTGTATTCGCTGGATTTGAGCAATGGCCAGGTGTCTGATCTGGCATTTGCCGGCATTGCCGATCAGGATGTGCGCTCGATCACGCTGGATTCATCCGGTCGTCTATGGGTCGGGCTGGGTGGCGATGCGCCTTTGATCCAGGTGTTGACCAATAGTGGCGAGTTGGTCAGTGAGCTCACGTTAACCCAGATTCCCAGTCGAATTGTGTTCGGTAGCAAGTAGTGATGAGTCTGGCACCTGTTGACAGCGCGATTACTGTCGATCACCTGACGTGGCGAGTTAAGGGCAAGCAGGCCGAAATTCTGACTGATCTCAGTTTTGCGATAAAAGCAGGTGCCTTTGTTGGCTTGATCGGCCCTAATGGGGCCGGAAAATCTTCGCTGTTACGCTGCCTGTATCGAAAAATTGTGCCCACGCAGGGACGGATTGAAATAAATGGTTGCGAGGTTGCCCAATATCGTCGCAGTGAACTGGCAAAACAGGTGGCAGTGGTGCAACAGGAGGAACCACCGGACTTTCCCATTCGTGTTCACGAAGTTATCGCGATGGGCTTGATTCCACATAAGCCTTTGTTTTCATTTGATACCGAGCGGGATAGGCAGAGTGTTTGGGATGCGGCTGAACGGGTCAATGTGATGCACTTGCTGGGCCGGTCTTTCGCTTCGCTGTCCGGTGGTGAAAAGCAGCGAGTGATGATTGCGCGCGCCATTGTTCAGCAGCCGACAATATTGCTGCTGGACGAACCGACCAATCATTTGGATGTGCATCATCAAATCGAGGTGTTGACATTGGCTGAGTCTATGAATATTACCGTTGTGGTCAGTATTCACGACCTTAACCTTGCCGCTGCCTTTTGTGACGCTTTACTGTTGCTGCATCGGGGCCGAATTGTTGCCAGTGGCGCTGTTGCCGATGTGCTAACCGAATCCGTGTTGTCGGAAGTGTTTTCGGTGTCAGCCCGGATTGGGCAGCATCCTTTTTCTCGAGGCCTCCATATTGCCTACGATTACCGAGGCTAAGTATGCTGATTCGATATATTTTGTCACTCGGTGTACTCGCCTTTTCTCTAGTGGCGGCCTTATCCATTGGTAGTGTTGCCATCCCGCCAACTGATGTAGTGAATTCTGTTTTTTTCTGTCCGTTTAGCTCTGTGTGTGAGGTGCCGGAGTTAACTGATAAAATTTTGTGGCAAATTCGTTTGCCTCGCGTGCTGATGGCGTTAATGACCGGATCAGGGTTAGCGGTGACGGGTGCGGTTCTGCAAGCCATTACCCGTAACCCGCTGGCCGATCCGTATTTATTTGGTATTTCGTCAGGCGCTGCGCTTGGAGCGGTTATCGTGCTTTCGGCGGTGACGGCGGCGGGCGTTTCATTAACTATGGGTGCGCTGCTGGGCGGATTGTTTGCCGTTGCGCTTATGTTGACCCTGGCCGGGCGCTCCGTCGCCAAAGTCGAGCGTCTGCTTTTGTCCGGTGTCGCTGTGTCATTTATGCTGAGCGCCTTTACCAGTCTGATTCTCTATTATTCTGACCCGAATACGGCTGCTTCCCTGTTATTCTGGATGATGGGCAGCTTTGCCAATAGTCAGTGGTCCGAGTTACCTGTGCCGGCATTTTTTTTACTCGCTGGCGTCAGTCTGTTTGTGGTTTTTCGCCGTTGGTTTTTCGCGGTATTGGCAGGAGACGATAGCGCCTTTGCCCTTGGTGTGCCGGTAAACTATTTCCGGCTCGGTATGCTGTTGGTCTGTGCCGCAATGACGGCGGTGATTGTGGCTCATGTCGGGGGCATCGGGTTTGTCGGGTTAATGATCCCGCATATCGCCAGGTTTCTGGTTGGAGCCCAGATGCAGCGGCTGATTCCTATGTGTTTGCTCATTGGTGGTGTTTTTATGATCTGGGTAGATGTGCTCGCTCATTCTCTATTAGCTTATCAGGTGTTGCCTGTCGGCATCGTTACCTCGGCAATAGGGAGTGTGTTTTTCTTTTTTATTCTCAAGTATCGGGCGCACAATGACTACTAGTGCTCCCCAAAAAGGGACGGCAAAACCTGATGGATCGTAAAATGAACATGAATAACCGATAAAACAAGTTATTGAAGCTCGTAGAGTGTTTATTGAAAAAAATGATTTTATCGAGAAATGATGTTTGCCGATCGGTTGCAACCGGCAGCAATACTGCAGCGAATTAATGGTAGAATCAGATTGAAAGGAGCCTTGGCAAAGCTGGACTCACCGAAGTTATTTGGTATTTATGCAAACAGGTAAACGTATGGATAAACAGGAAAGACATAAAATCAAGTCGCAAAAGTTGAAAGAAAAAGTCGATGCCAGTGTCGCTAAAGCGCAAGTGGAGCGAGGCATCGTTATCGTGATAACCGGTGATGGTAAAGGTAAATCCACTTCCGGATTTGGTACGGTCACGCGTTGTGTTGGTCATGGTTATTCGGCGGCGGTCGCGCAGTTTATCAAGGGAGACTGGGCCTGTGGCGAGCGCGATTTGCTGGCCAAACACGGGGTGCCCTTTGCGGTGATGGGAACCGGGTTTACCTGGGATACTCAGGACAGGGAAGCGGATATCCGGGCTGCTAAAGAGGTATGGCGACAGGCGAAAGCGTTTTTGAAAAATCCGGCTTACTATGTGGTATTGCTGGATGAGCTTACCTATATGCTGGGTTATGACTATCTCGATAAGCAAGAGGTCTTGGAGGCCATTCGGTCTCGGCCGGAAAACCAGACAGTGGTGGTGACCGGCCGGGGTGCGTCTCGGGAGCTGAAAGAGCTGGCCGATACCGTCAGTGAAGTGAAGGACGTGAAGCACGCCTTTCGCAGTGGAGTGAAAGCCCGCATAGGCGTCGACTGGTGAATCGACGGGTTGGTCGGGCGTGTCTTGCCAGTCTGGTTCGCCGTGTTTTTCTGGTTCCGGGCCTGTTGCTGGTTTTTGTCGCCACTGGTAACGGGCTGGCCGCCGCTGCCGACGATACTGTTGCAGATACTGCGCGGCGTATTGTGGCATTGTCTCCTCATGCGGTCGAATTACTGTTCAGTATTGGCGCGGGGAATGCTATCGTCGGCACTGTCGCCTATGCAGATTTCCCGGCCGAGGCAAAACAAATTCCGAGAATTGGCAGTTATCATGGTGTTCAGATTGAACAGGTGGTTGCGCTGAAACCTGATCTGATTGTGGCCTGGCAAGGTGGTAACAAGGCGGCTGATCTGAGCAAGCTGCGCTCTCTTGGCTTCCGTCTGTTCTATTCACAGCCGCAAAACATTCCTCAGATTGCCAGGGATTTGACTGCACTTGGTGAGCTGACAGGTAACCAAGTGCAGGCATCGGTGCAATCCAAGCGTTTGCTCGATCGGTATTATAAGATCAAGGCGCAATACCAGAACAAGCGGCCAGTCAAAGTGTTTTACCAGTTGTGGCATGATCCGCTGAGAACCGTTGGTTCCGGAGCCTGGCTTAACTCGCTGATTGGCGACTGCCGGGGTGACAATGTTTTTGCAGACGCGGATGGCGATTATCCGCTGGTTTCGATCGAAGCGGTGTTGGGTAAAAATCCGGAAGTGATTATGGTACCGAACAACCCGGCTGATGTAGCTGCCAAAACGGCTATCTGGAAAAACTGGGATGAGGTGGATGCGGTGCGCCGAGACAATATATTTACCATCAACGGCGACTTGTTGCATCGGTTTTCGCCGCGCGCTTTGCGTGGTCTGGAATTGCTCTGCGAATCGATTGACCGAGTGCGCAAGCCTGAATCAGGTTCAAGATAACCCGTCTATTCATGATAAAGCCGGTATCACCCGGACAGACTCGGTCGGAATGGCAACAGGGTATAGAAAAAATGACGAAAGTCCTGGTTACCGGAGCGACCGGCTTTATCGGTCAGGCGCTTTGTCGAGTCCTGGTTCAGCGTGATATCAGTGTCGTTGCAAGCTCGCGCTCGGCTCCTCCGCCCTTATTGCCTTGTCAGGACTTTGTGCTGGCGCCATTGGATTCCAGGGCCAATTGGTCTGTGACACTGCAAAACTGCGCTGTTGTCGTTCATTTGGCTGCGCGGGTACATGTGATGAAGGAGCGCTCGTCAATTCCACTGGCCGAATTCCGAAAAACCAATGTCGAGGGCACCAGATATTTAGCTCTCGAAGCGGCGAGAGCCGGCGTCAAGCGTTTTATTTATTTAAGCAGTATCAAAGTGAATGGAGAGGGGACTACAGCGACCCCGTTCCGGTTTGACGATATTCCGGCACCGCAGGATCCCTATGCCGTGTCAAAATACGAAGCCGAACAGGTATTGTTTGATATCGCTCGAAAGACCGGCATGGAGGTGGTGATTATTCGGCCACCGTTGGTATACGGGCCGGAAGTCAAGGGTAATCTTGCCAGCCTGGCAGCCTTGATTCAAAAAGGAATCCCGTTGCCTTTTGGGTTGGCAAACAATAAGCGTGACCTGGTCAGTGTCAATAACCTATGCGATCTGATTTTTCTGTGTTTGTCGCACGAAAAAGCTACGGGGAAAGTGTTTCTGGTATCCGATGGTGCCGCGATATCAACCAAAAGGCTTGTCGAATTGATGGGGCAAGGGCTGAATAAAAGGATTAGGCTTTGGCCTGTACCAGTCTGGTTAATATCTTCGATAGCCGAACTGTTTGGCAAAAGCCGATTGACTGATCGTTTGTTTGGCAATTTGCAAATTGATATCGAATATACCTGCCGACAACTGGATTGGCAGCCTCCTTTTTCGGTGGCGGATGAATTGAACGACGCCTTTGGTCAATCAGAATAGTTGCCACCATTTTTTCTTGCCGGCATTTTCCAGCTCTTTTTGTCTTTTAAGCTCGGCCTGGTATTGTTGCCACTCTATTTCGAGCTTTTCAATTTGCAGATCCGTTTTCAGACGTTTGGTTGGGCCGCCGCTGAATGGCCAGTACCATTTCGCGTTGCGGTAATGACCTTCCGCCTTGAGTTGTTCGATTTCTTCTTCCCTCGCTATTTCCAACTCGGCCAGTGTCGCTTCGTAGGTGTCTTCTTTGTTTCGCTCGACGATAGATATGCCAGCATTACTTTTTGCGAAGGGAGCTTTGGACACGATAAATCGGGTTTGGCTGATTTCCTCGATTGCCGTATCCCGGCTGACCAGCTGCATATCTCCGGTGGCGAGGGGGTGATCGGCCGGTAAATCAGGGTTGCTTGCCGAAGGTGGCGACACTTCAGAGTAGCGAAAGTAATAGACCTTACCTGGTTCAAGCTCAAATTCTGTGTCAATAATTAATTCCAGTGCAAAATGACCAAGCCCTTCGAAGCCGAGTACCAAACCCAGTGGTCGGCGCATGGTCAGCCTGCGCCTTCCGGGTGCCATTTCCAGCCAGGTATAACCATTACCCCGGATATTGAAATAATGCTGGTCGTCGATATAGACACTCGGGGCATCGATTTCATCTTCCGCCCATTGGCTGGTTGGCCGGTAAAAATAGACCAGTGCATTTTCGTTCGAATCCCAGGCATCGTTAGGCAGGTGAACGAACTCCTGGCCGTCAACCGGAGCCAGAAAAGCGCCACCATGCTTCTCAAATGCAATGTATAATCTGGGACAGCCAGCGAGTAAACCCGTAACAGAAAGAATGGCGGCGATCTGAGCTAGTCTTGTCAGCATATAAAATCCAAATTCGGCAAAGCTTGTTTGCGGCATTGTAGCAGCATTATCGCGGATTATTTGAGTACCAATTCAAGTCGTAGTCACCATTTGAAAAAATAGACACAAAAAGTTACGCTCTGGTGGCTTGTCGTTAGTGTATTGCACTAAAGATTGAAAGACAGTTTTTGGTCTTATGAATTTACCCGCTAATAACACTATTTGGGAGTCCCTCTATGTTTCAAGCCATTTACATTACCAATCAAGACGCTGAATACAAAGCTGAATTGACTCAGTTGGATGAAGCCTCCTTGCCAGCCGGTGAGGTCACCGTTGCGATAGAGTATTCTACCATCAATTACAAGGACGGTCTGGCAATAACCGGCAAGAGTCCGATTGTCAGAAAGTTTCCGATGGTTCCAGGTATTGATTTTGCTGGTGTGGTAGAAACCAGTGAAGATCCACGATACAAGCCTGGCGATCGGGTGTTGCTTAACGGTTGGGAGGTGGGTGAATCGCATTGGGGCGGACTCGCGCAAAAGGCAAGGGTGAAGGCGGATTGGTTGCTGCCGGCGCCGGAGGCATTCAGTACCCGTCAAACGATGGAGTTGGGAACCGCCGGGTATACCGCGATGCTCTGCGTACAGGCACTGGAAAATCAGGGTGTCGAACCGGATCAGGGTGAGGTGATTGTGACTGGAGCCTCTGGCGGGGTCGGCAGTGTCGCTGTCAATTTGCTGGCGGGTCGGGGTTTTAGCGTGGTGGCAAGTACTGGTAAAGTGTCGGATGCCGACTACCTGAAAGCCCTGGGGGCGGCGGAAGTGATGGATCGGGCAAAATTGTCTGGCCCGGGCAAGCCGCTGCAAAAAGAGCGATGGGCTGGTGCTGTTGATACTGTAGGTAGCCATACTCTGGCGAATGTGTGTGCCAGTATCAAAAGTGGCGGTGTCGTGGCTGCGTGTGGTTTGGCTCAGGGCATGGATTTCCCGGCTTCCGTTATGCCTTTTATTTTACGCGGGGTGACTTTGGCAGGGATTAACAGCGTGTATTGCTCTTTCGCTACGCGGCAAAGTGCCTGGCAAGCCCTTGCAGACGAATGGAACCCGGATGCGCATCAGTCTGTGGTGAAACTGATCGGTTTGAACGAGGTTTTTGCCGAGGCAGAAAACATTCTGGCGGGTAAGGTGCGGGGCCGAATGGTGGTTGATGTCAATCGGTTTTAGTTGCCTGGATACTGGCTGGGCTATCCTGTTGGTATGAGCGGTTACCAGGCGAGTGAATGACTGGATACCGCTAGGGATGGACTGGTCTGGGGCATAATTCTGCATGGCATGGATTTACTGGGTGTCGAATGAATTGGGTAAAAAGTCGCCTTGGCACTATTGAACTAAAGGCTACGCAGCTCTTTTTTTAAGTCTCGGTTTTTATCATCGATGCGTTTTTTCTCGGTATAAAACTGTCGTCGAGTTTTTTTGATCCGATTTTTCAGGGAACGAACTTTATCGTAGAGTTCGTTCCGTCGATTTTTCAGGCCTGGCTCGTTCCAGGCATGATCATACTCTGACTTTGCTTCGGCAAGTTGCTTTTCCAGCTTTGTGATACCAATGTTGAACTGATTCTGTATTTGGGTAAGGTCACTTTTATTTCGGGCGATGGCTTGTTCCAGTATTTTGCGTCGCTTATTTTTTGTTGTTTCTTCTGTCACTTTTCCTGTCGTTTTTTGTATGGATTTGCCGTATTGGGTTGGTGAGCCGGGTGTCTGATGCCTGGTTGTGTCGGCTTCCGTCGATCTTGCGGACTCTTCGCAAGCCTGGTGTGACAGATAGGTTTTTCCGTTTTTTACACATCGGTATGAGTTGCCGATGGCCGGTAAAGAAAATGACAAGGTCGTCGCAAGTAAAAACAATACAACGTACTTGTATTGGTATGTTGTTGGGAATGAAATGTCCAAGCCAGCCGGCATCCGAATGGAACCTCCGCCATCATTGGCATGTGCGACTGGAACCACGCCTGAGGCGACCCGTGCCGCCGAACCGCCGGATGAAGCTCCGGAAGAATAATCTGTATGTCTGGGCTTGCGTGTCGGGGCGCGGTGGCTCGTTTCGGCGTTGGCGGGCGCGTAACTATAGCGCTCGGTGGCAATGGCATTCAACGACGGGTTGACCCGTCTCGCCCTGCCTATTGCACTGGCTACGAGTCCTTTGGCGCTGGCCTGCTTCGTATTGAGAAGCTCTTTCAGCGCCATCGTATCATAGTCACCGAGCGAATCGTTACAGAAGGCGTGAATTTGCTTGCGTCGGGTGGTGTCGATCTGTTCAGGAGACGAGATTTGTGTTGTTAGCATGAGCTGTCTTAGGGTCATTGTCTGTTTTAGATTCTAATTTATAAATTGTGCGTTTACAAACCAAGCGCTTGCTTGGTATTGTTTGGCAACTTGATACTGTGTGAAAAAATGACGATCAGGAGAAAATACTGTGCCTACCACGAAAAAACAATCGACAAACACCCGCCCTGGCTCCAAGCCCGGGATGCCGCGAACGATCAGAATCGGTTGTGCGTCTGCCTTTTGGGGAGATACCGAAACCGCCGCAGAACAATTGGTAGGGCAGGGCGACATTGATTATCTGGTATTCGATTATCTTGCCGAAATAACCATGTCCATTCTGGCCGGGCAGCGGATGAAAGACCCGGAAGCGGGCTATGCGATCGACTTTGTAAAAACTGTTATGACGCCTCTGCTTGGTGCCATTAAAGAAAAAGGCATAAAGGTGATAAGCAATGCGGGTGGGGTAAACCCGGTTGCCTGCAGAGCCGCGTTGCAAAACGCAGCGGACAAGGCAGGAATTGATTTGAAAATCGCCCTGGTTCTGGGTGATGATATTCTGTCGCGCAAAAAGCACTATGAGGAAACCGGTGTCAAAGAAATTGATACCGGCGAAGCCATGCCGCCCATGTTTGTCAGTATGAATGCGTATCTGGGCGCACCGGGTATTGTCCAGGCTCTGGCGATGGGCGCGGATATCGTTGTTACCGGGCGAGTGGTCGATAGTGCGGTGGTATTGGGTGCCCTGATGCATGAATTTGGTTGGTCTTTCGATCAGTATGACAAGCTTGCCCAAGGTGCGTTGGCTGGGCATATTATCGAGTGCGGGGCGCAATGTACCGGAGGTAATTTCACGGATTGGGAGCAAGTTGCCGAGGGCTATGACAATATGGGGTTTCCTGTCGTCGAAGTTTGTGAGGATGGTGTGTTTACCGTTACCAAACCGCCCGGCACAGGTGGTCTGGTTTCCATTGGTACTGTGTCTGAGCAATTGGTGTATGAGATCGGTGATCCAAGAGCTTACTTTTTACCTGATGTTGTCTGTGATTTTACCGAGGTGACTATGCACGAAACGTTGCCTGATCGGGTGCAGGTAAAGGGTGCCAAAGGGCATCCGCCATCCGATCAGTACAAGGTTTCTGCGACTTACCCAGATGGTTTCAAATGTTCCGTGTCATTTCTTCTTGGCGGTATCGATGCGGCACGAAAAGCGAAAGCCGTTGCCAACGCCATTATCAGCAAGACAGCCAGACTGTTCGAAGAACGGAGTATGCAGCCCTTTAGCGAGGTCAATATCGAGTTGTTGGGTACCGAGACGACTTATGGCAACCAGGCCAGAACCGTTGACTGTCGGGAGGTGGTGGTTAAAATTGGCGTGGCGCATCCGGATAAAAAAGCCTTGGCACTGTTTTCCCGGGAGATTGCCCAGGCCGGTACCGGCATGGCTCCTGGTCTTACCGGAATGGTCGGGGGGCGGCCGACGGTGTGGCCCAAGATTCGACTGTTTAGTTGCCTGGTAGCCAAAGACAGCGTGGCTGTCAGCGTCGATTTTGCCGGGGAAAAGGTCGCTGTGGCGGTGGCCGGTCAAGGCGGCTTTGATTCGACCCATGTTCAGCCTCAGACTTCGCCACAAGAAACGGTGGAGGTGTCCAAGGTGACGGTTCCCCTTTATCGACTGGCCTGGGCGAGGAGTGGCGACAAAGGTAATCATGCCAATATTGGTGTCGTGGCCAGAAAACCGGCCTATTTACCCTATATCAGGGAGGCGCTGACGACAGACGCAGTAGCGAGTTATATGCAGCATGTCCTGGATAAGGAGCGTGGCAGGGTAACCCGATGGGATCTGCCCGGCCTGAATGCGATGAACTTCTTACTGAAAAATGCATTGGGCGGGGGCGGTGTCGCCAGTCTCAGGATCGATCCCCAGGGCAAAGCCTTTGCTCAGCAATTGTTGGAGTTCCCGATACCTGTAAGCAAAAAAATACGTGATGATTTAGGCGCAAATAAACCATAAAGACAGAGGCGGGAATCATCGTCAGTGTCGTGATAGTCCTGTATCAAGAGAAGTGTATCTGTGCGTGTAATAACTATGTCACTGATTCCTTCTCGTGCGCATTTCCTGAAAATATCTGAGGGACGCAGCCCATCCTTGTCGCTTAATTACTCAGTGGCGGGCGGCAACTGGTTATTCAAACAAGTCACCACTCCAGCTTTTATGCATATTATACTGGTCGATAAATTGGCATATTTGATTTGGAAATATGCCAAGAAAGCGATAAAAATTGTTAAATAACCAATAGATGTATCTATAGCATCGTTTCGCAGTCGAGCTGACTTGTTTGCCATTTTCCGCACTATCGTCATTTTTTTGTAGGGAAGATATTAAGGAAACTTTTTCATGTACAAAATGCTATTTAGCAATCCTTCACATTTTGTCGGACGTTTGTCGGACGAAAAATTATCGGCGGCGCATGGTGAAATTGGTAAATCAACGACAACGACAGTCTTGCCAGTACTGGCCGTTCTGACTTTCCTGGTGGGCCTCGTAGCTGGGGTACTTTTTACCACAACGGTTCAGGATGAAAACAAGCAGTACAATGATGCTCTGGTCAATGGCTTAAAAAAGGAAGTCTTTATTCAGAAGGAACAGGTGAAACTAAGTGGTTTACTGATCAAGCTGGCACAAAGCCCGCGGGATCAGGCGTTGGTTGCAACCGCTATGGTTAGCTTGAATAAACTGAGTCGGGTTGCGGACATTTCGGTGATAACAACCGGTGAAGACTATACGGTAATCGATATCAAGGGTCGCTTTTTTCGCCTTCCCTTTGTCTGGAATACGCCAGCACATACGCGAAACCGATAGTTCGGCGTTGGCTTATCTGGCACGATCTGGGTAAACAGCATAAGCCAAGTGGTTTTTTTACCTGGTTCAGAAGTGACTCAGTATGCTCTTTTTCTTTTCAGTTCCCACCATAGACGCTTAAAAAAGCCCGTTCTATGGTGCTTGCCATATCTTCACGAAACCCTCTTTTTTATCAGCCTATTTGTGTTTAGCTGCTATATTCAAGGTCAAGTTGTAATATATTGGTTGCATTCCCGTTGTAGAATACGGTTTCCAGACCAACTGGACTATTATCTGCTAAATACATTGCTTTTCCGGAAAACTTAAACTACAAGCAGCCTATGTATCATGAATCGAGCGGAGCTTCTCGGGCTTCTACCCTACAACACCTGCCCAATGCCTGGTGGTTGGCTATTCGCCCCAGGACACTACCGGCCTCTATTGCCCCCATTCTTTTAGGTAATACGCTTGCCTTTGTTTCATCCGGCTTTTCCTGGTTGATTGCAATTGCGTCGATTTGTTGTGCGATGTTGTTACAGATCGGAGTGAATCTGGCGAATGATTATTTTGATTATCGGAAAGGAGTTGACACTCCTGAGCGTCTTGGTCCGGTTCGAGTGACTCAGGCGGGGTTGATTCAGCCGGGAAAGGTATGGCTGGCGATGTGTGCGTCTTTGTTGATTGCCAGCTTGTTTGGCGTCTACCTGGTATTGCAAGGCGGTATACCTATTTTCGTACTTGGCTTTGCCGCTTTGGTGGCCACGCTTACCTATAGCGGTGGCCCTTATCCTTTTGCTTCGCTGGGACTGGGTGAGCTTGTGGTTTTCATTTTTTTCGGGCTGGTTTCCGTCGGTGGTTGTTACTATCTGCAAACTCACTCGTTGAGCTGGCAGGCGGTGATTTTTTCCTGTGTCGCCGGGCTACCTGTTGCAGCTATTATGCTGGTAAACAATACACGCGATATTCCAACGGATAGCGATGTAGGTAAAAAAACGCTGTCGGTTCGTTTTGGCCGCCGGTTTTCGCAGAACTGTTATTTTGCCTGCTTAATGGGGCCATTCATTCTGATTGCGGCTGATGTGCTGTTCGGCGAGAGTGGTTGGCTTTCGTTGTTTGCCTGTTTGCTTGCGCCGATGGCCTGGCGGCTGAGCAAACAGTTTGATCAGGCACACGGCGCGGAGTTCAATCCACTGCTGGGGGCAACCGCAAGCTACGCCCTGCAACTTTGCTTGTTACTGTCCGTATTGACCATTGCGGCTTGATCGCTTTTGACTGTTTTCCCTCAACTCGCGTAACGCTTGTGCCCGAGCCAAACCCAGTGAACTCTATTTAGGCTGTGCAGTGACTCATCAAAAGTGCCGTGTTAAGCTTCTAGCGTTTTTTGGCATGAGAACAAGCGATGAAATTCAAACGTCTATTGGCTGTTGCTTTATCGGTGTTTAGTCTCACCGCAGGTGGTGCGCAACCTTCGTTCAAATTGAGTGTCGGTGGTTACGCGAGCGAAGGAGACTATGGTTTACGCAGTAATACCTATATTGTAGCCGTTCCTGTATCCATTCGTTATCGAGCCTGGCCTTGGCAGGTAAAACTAAGCTCGATACTGGTTCACTTGAATGGGCCTGGTACATTGACCGATGGTGATGTGGCGGGAAATAGGCGGGAACTGATCAGGGATGAAACTGGATTCGGTGACACATCGCTTTTGCTTGAGAGAGAGGGGATGTTGGGCAGCACTGTGAAAACCTATTGGAATCTGGGGCTGCGGGTAAAAGTGCCGACCGGCGACGAAGCAAAAGGTCTGGGAACCGGAGCCTTTGATTATGAACCGCGTGTTACCCTGATGTATTTGAATTCATTGGTCAAACCCTATTTGTTGGCCCGTTATACGATAAAGGGTGATGCGGCTGGAAAGAAGAGTAACGATAGCACGGGTGGCAGCGCCAGTCGTAAATTTGAAAAAACGCTCGGTGCAACTCTCGGTATTGACTACCCCGCGACGGAGTCGTTCAGCATGGGAGGGCAATTGACGGCTCGGCAAGCGTCAGTCACAGGCGGCAACAAGCGACTGGAAGCGTTGCTTGTCGGGCGTTATAGAACGGATAATAGCTGGTCGTATAGTGCCTATGTGATTCGGGGGCTGGCTGAGGGCAGCCCGGACTGGGCCGCCGGTTTTTCAGTCGATTACAAGTGGTATCCATAGCGACCCATCGGCATATAGTCACTCTGCCGTATCAGGCTCGGGTACTTCCGGTGGATCAGGGATATCAGGGGTGATGCCTTGAGGCAAATCAGGTACCGACTCCTCGATGCTGTCAATTATTTCAGGTGGTTCGAATACCTCTTCAGGTGCCTGATCTTGAATCATGCCAGTGCCACCGATGCCACCTTCTTCATGACCTTCAAAGTCAAAATCCGTGCTGGCTCCCGACAAGACTGCCCAGCTAAATAAACCAAGTAGAAGAGCAAAAATGCGATTAATCATTGTTATCTTCCTTTTTTGGTTGATTTTCAACCCAAAAATACGTGCCAAGATTGAATCGTTGGTGAGCCTCCGAGTTGCCGCGATCCTGCATTTGCAGTTGTTTTGCCTGGTTGTTCACTGTGACCAGCAGCTCGGTTGCCCGTTTGGCAATGAGCGCTCTTAGAATTTTGATTGAGTCAGGGGTCAGGTTATTATAAAACACGCCTCGATCAAACTGTGGTGGTGTGCCGTTCAGCATGTTATGCACGCCGGCACTGATATGGTCGTGCAAGTGCTTACCGAAGAAGAAAGCTTTTTCGTCAAAACTGTCTTGTGGCACAAAAGCTTCTGCATTGAGTGAAATAGTATCATCATCATTGATTCTTACCACACCAAGATTGAGCCATTCATCGAGTACCGCCCTCGCTCTGATGTCTTGTTTGGCAGCGGTTTTGACGAGGCTTTCGAAAGAGGCGCCGCTACCGGAGGTTCGTGGCAGAGGTTTCGCTGCGCCACTCTCGTCAAGGTAGTCTTTGTCGCTTAGCCATCTGGCGATAAGCTGGGCGCCGAGCGAAATAGTGGCGCTGGGCAGATATTCCTCATCGTTTTCACGAAGCCGTTTGACATCTTTTCGATGAACGCCGGTAAGCAAACTCACCCGGCTGTCCGTTTGTGCCTTTCCATCCAGCTTAAAGTCATTCACCGCGACATCGACGTAGATTTGCTTTAGTAAATTGGACAGCGCCGGATAAGTGATTTGAAAATGCAGTAACAGGCGCACCATCGGGCGTAACAAGTGATGCAACGCCTTGACCAGGGAGGCAGGGGTTTCTTTGATTGGTGCGGATGTTTTACTCATAACCGCAGTCTAACGGAAAAGAGGGAAAATTTCCCGCAGTATTTCGTAAAATTATGAAAAAATATTAATGGTCAACTGGGGGTGACACGGAAAACTGACTCAGAGTCAGTTTGACTGCCTGGCATAGATACGCCAGGCCATCCAGCCGGCGACCAAATTTCCGGTCATCGCACCTGTTATCAAGCCGTGAAATCCGTTGATTTGTGAGCCAGCCCAGAGAAACGGTAAATAACAGACAAATAGTCGGGTGAATGAAGTGGCCAGCCCCCAGAATGGCATACCAATGGCGTTACAGGCTGACACAAGCAGCATGCAGATGCCGAGTGCACCATAGCTGAAGGGAACGGTGGCGATGTAATGTTGTAAGTCCTCGGCAACCGTCGCTTCGCGGGTAAGTATAGCGATTAGCAGCGGCGATGCGGCAAGCCAGATCAGATAAACGACGAATTGCCACGCGAGAATAAACAGCATTGATAGTTTCAATACCTGAGCGATTTGCCGGTTGTCGCCCGCGCCGAATAGTTTGCCTAGCATCGGCGGAATGGACATGGTCATGGCCAGAACAATCACGATCGAAAAAAACTCCAGGCGGATTCCCAGTCCCCAGGCGGCGACAGCGGAAGTGCCGTAAGCGGCCACCATACTGGTTGCCAGAATGGCTGACACAGATGGCATAAACTGGCTGAGCATGGCTGGCCCCATGACCTTGCTTAACTCGACCAGTGTGTTCTTCAGGTTGATTGATGTGCAATCAAAAGACAACCAGCGGTTGCGCCAGATTTTGGGGTAGACAAGTAATCCCCCCAGCCAAAAGCAAGTGAGTGTCGCCCACGCCGCGCCTGAAATGCCCCAATCGAACACAAAAATAAACAAGGGATCCAGGGCGATGTTTAGTAAACTGGTTATTATCATCACTGTCCCGGGTCGCAGTGTATTGCCATGTGCCCGGCAAATACTGTAGCCAAAGTAAAGCATGGCGCCGCTCCAGGCGCTTATCAGCCAGATCGCCCAGTATTTATCTACCCAGGGCAGCAGTGTTCTCTCCGCTCCCAACAGTGCCAGAATAGGCTGTCTGAATAGCCAGATAAAGCTGCAAAGAGTCATAATGATCAATGCACCGGCCAGGATTATCAGACCGCCGACCTGGTTGGCATAGTTGTCCTCTTTTGCGCCAATGGCTCGGGAAATGATCGCTGTTGTCGCTATCCCCAGGCCAACCTGAATGCCGACGATGACTTGATAAACAGGAAGCGTGAAGCCAACTGTGGCGAGAGGTACGACACCAAGCTGACCGATAAATGCGCTGTCTGCGAGCTGGAAACTCATTAAGGCCAATACGCCGAAAAGCATCGGCCAGGTCATTCGATACAACGCTTTTGCAAGCGAAAGTGTGTTTCTTTTGGATTGCATAGTCAGTTCTTAGTTTTACAGTGAAACCGGGGACAGGTCAAAGTCAATTTGCGGCAGTGGTCAACAGCAAAAACCGACTGAGAAAAGTCAGTCTTGGGGCCGGTGCTGACAGGGTGCCATCGAGTTCAAGTGGGGCAGTATGGCAATGTGATTGTAAAGCGATGTTCCGGTTGCTGGTAACGGGCTTCTCCGAAGGCAAACTTTAATACCCCGAAAATGCTGCTAGAATGAATGTGATACAACACGGTCTCGTTGAAAAGAGCTCGGCGTCTAAGGCTGTTGCAACAATGAATTCAATCAACGAATGTTGTAGTTCGGTGATGATATATGTGTTGTGTGCGATTGTTAATATCACTAATACTTAATGGAAATTCAGGCTCCTACTATGACCCTAAAGACTGCTCTCCTGGTGGATGATTCAAAGCTCGCTCGAATTACTTTGAAAAAGTTGCTCGAAAAACGGAATCTGGAAGTGACTATGTGTGCTTCTGCTCAAGAAGCCCTGGATTATTTAAAGGGCAATCTTCCTGATGTTGTCTTTATGGATCATTTGATGCCGGAAATGGATGGTCTCGAGGCACTGGCCAGAATGAAGGCAAATTCTTCAACGCAGCATATCCCGGTTGTAATGTGTACCGGTAAGGAGGAAGGCGACTACGAAGAGTCCGTGAAACAGGCGGGTGCCATCGGGTTTCTCGCCAAGCCGCCCGAGTCATCCCAGTTGGAAAACGTTTTGCGAATGGTTAGTTCGCAAATGGCAGCGGCGGGCGCGCCTGCGGTTTCTTCTGCGATCGATTCAGATGTGATTCAAGTTCAGTTGCAAGCACTTGAAACCAAATTGATGGGAGCGTTCCAGCATAGCCTGTCTTCGGTCAGGGCTAAGCTGGACGAGCGGCAGTCTGCGCAGATCGGTCAGCCTGGACTGGCAGAGGCGCTCAATTCCAGGCTAGAGCAATTGACCAGCCGCACAGATGATATAGGCAGTCAGTTGACCGAACTCGAGAATAAAGTGGTTGCGCTGAACTCTGAACTCGATTCTCTGCGTGGCAGCCTGTCCGGGTCAGATAACAGCGAGCTGCTGGCTCGACTCGACGCATTGGAGACATCATTTGGACGAGGGGCGGCCATTAGAGAACACGAACTGTCCGATGTTATGCGCCGCCAGCTACCGGAAGTTTTCGAGATTTCTGCGAGTGATTTGGTTGCGTTACGAACTGAGTTGGAGACCGTCAAGTCTGATATGACCGATCAGACTCGGCAAGCGGCTGATCTGGATGTATCAGCGATCGAAAGTCGCCTTGAACAAAAAATGGGCGAGCTGGTTATCGCAATCGATGACAAGCTGGCTGCATCGGTCGAGCAGTTAAACGAAAAACTGGACTCTGCGGTTGCCGCCGCCACGCCGGCCGAATTGCCGGATATTCCCTCGATCGATGAATTGCAGGAGCGTATCACCGAAAATGCAGATAAAGCCGTTGAACGGCGCATGGAGGCGGTGTGGAGTCGGCACCAGTCCCAGATCGATGAGATAAGGGGTGGCATTCGAGATCAGGTGATAAAAACTCTGGCCGATCAATCCGCTCGTGAAGCGACCGATTATTCCGAAGAACAGGGATTGGAAGTGTCAAATCTGGTTTCGGAAGTATCCGGTTTACGGCAGCAGTTGGCTGAATCACGAAGCCGCAGTCTAATGGGATTACTTGGTCTTGGCGGTGTTGCAGCGCTGGCGCTGGCTAAGGCATTTGGGGTGTTTTGAAGATTCTGTTGGTCAGAAACGATAAGCTTGAAAAGGATGTAGAATGGCTAAGTTGGTGTTTATAACCGGAGCGAGTAGCGGAATTGGCAAGGGCTTGGCTCTCGAGTTTGCGTCACGAGGCTATGACTTGGCCTTGACTGCGAGAAAAATGGATCTGCTTGGCAGGCTTGTCGATGAAATCGGAAAATCGTTTCCAAGCGTCAAAGTGGTGGGTAAAGAGCTGGATGTCAATCAATTTGACGATATTTACCGGATCATCAATGACTGCGCTGAACAGTTTAACGGGCTGGATATAGTGATCGCCAATGCCGGAATTGCAGGGGGTGGAGCTATTGGCAGCGGCCGCTTCTCGGAAGATGTGTCGGTGATAAACACCAATGTACTGGGGGCGATGGCCACTATCGATGCGGCAGTGGCACTGTTCAAGATGCAAACTACCGGACAGGTTGTCGCGATCTCTTCCGTTGCGGCATTTCGCGGAATGTCAGGTTCCGCATCTTATTGTGCATCGAAAGCGGCGATATCGACCTACATGGAGGCGCTGGCAGCCGAACTGCATCATTCCTCTATCAAAGTGACCACCTTGTATCCGGGATATATTGATACCGCCATTAACCAGAAACTGACAAGTCGACCTTTTCTTATCGATGTAACCAAAGGCGCTCGAATAATGGTGGATTTGATAGAACAGGGTGTTTCCCAGTCGACAGTTCCTGTCTATCCCTGGAATATTGTCGGTCGACTACTCAAGGTCGCGCCAGTCGCGTTGCTGGCGAGTAAAAAACGGACTTAGGCCCGCCACCCTAGTACCAATGGTTACACTGTGTACAGATATACTGCCTTTCTGGCCATTCTGCCTGTTTTTCCTTTACCCATAAATGATTTTCATTATCATAGTACAGAGATAAATTAAGCATCTTTGACCCTATTCATCAATCGAAATTCGTTGTCAGTGCTGGCCGGAGTGAAGTGAGATGAAAAAACCTAAAAAACCGTTTATCCTGAAACGGCTTATTCCTTTTATGGGGAGTAAAAAATATCTCTTTCCCCTTTCTTTGATTCTTTCGGCTATTTCCGCCGTCCTGAATTTGCTGCCTTTTGTCTTTATCTGGATGATTGCCAGAAAACTCTTTGCCGCTGAGGTTGTCAGCTTTTCCGATGTCCGATTCTATGCCTGGCTGACCCTGGTTTCGGCCTTTCTGGCAATGCTGTTTTATTTTTTCACCCTTGCCGTCTCCCATCTCGCTGCATTCAGAGCCGAAGTAGGTATACGAAAGGCAGCGATGGAGAGGATTATCACTATGCCGCTGGGATTTTTTGATAAAAATCAAAGTGGTAAAATGCGCAAAATCATCGATGACAATGCCAGTCAGACCCACACATTTCTGGCCCACCAGATGCCTGACCTTTCCGGAACCATTATCGCGCCACTGATTATTCTGGTTTTAATGTTTATCGTCGACTGGCGTATGGGGCTTATCTCCCTGATTCCGATTGTTCTGGGTTTTGTTTCGATGGCGTTTATGCTGACTACGGCAAACAAAATCTTCCGCAGCGAGTATATGGATAGTCTGGAAGAAATGAGCAGCGAGGCCGTGGAGTATGTCCGGGGAATTCCGGTGGTAAAAACGTTTGGACAAAGCGTTTACTCCTTTAAACGATTTGTCGCCAGCATTATCAATTATCGGGATATGGTCTATGCCTATACGCTGATGTTTAGGCGGCCCTATTCGTTTTATACGGTCATTATGCAGAGTGCCGGCTTTTTTCTAGTGCCGTTTTCCTTGCTTTTTATCACTCATGGCGGGGATCCGGCACAGATATTAACTGACTTTGTTTTCTATATTTTGATCGCACCCAATTTCACTTTGCTTTTTATGCGCAGTATGTATTTTCAAAACTATGCCGGCATTGCAGAAGAAGCCATCGATCGCCTGGATGCCCTTCTGGATTACCCGGAAATGCATTTTGAAAAGGAGAGTTTGCCGGTATCTTCGCCAGGTCTGGAATTCAGGAATGTCTCTTTTAAATACGAAGGTGCCGATAAAAATGCCATTGAAAATATCAGCTTTACAATAAACCAGGGGGAAACCCTGGCACTTGTCGGGCCATCGGGAGGCGGTAAAACCACTATTGCCCGTCTGGCTGCCCGCTTTTGGGATGCCGGGTCGGGAGAAATCCTTATCGGAGGTATAGATATAAAGAAAATATCACGCAAAAACCTGATGGATTCGGTCGCCTTTGTGTTTCAGAATACCAAACTGTTTAAAGGCAGCTTGCGAGACAATATCGTTTTCGGCAACGCCAATGTTGAAGAAGCCGACATTATCAATGCCCTTGAGCTTTCGCAAAGCAAGGACATAATCGACAGTCTCGACATGGGACTCGATACGCTGATCGGCAGCGATGGCACCTACCTTTCCGGTGGAGAGCAGCAGCGGATTGCGCTGGCCCGAGCCATTTTAAAAGATGCGCCGGTTGTGCTTTTGGATGAGGCCACTGCCTTTGCCGACCCCGAAAACGAACCTTTGATTCAGTCCGCCCTGCACGAACTGAGTAAGAACAAGACAACCCTGATGATCGCCCATCGCCTGACCACAGTGAAAGGCGTCGATAAGATACTGGTGATTGACCAGGGAAAAATCGCGGAAGCAGGCAGCCATGAAGAGCTGATAACGCGAAATGGTATTTATAAAAGCATGTGGAATGAATATCAAAAATCGGTTAACTGGAAGGTTTGAAAAGGACATGACAATGATTGACTTTTTTCAGAACAGATTCGCCATGAGCAAACAGGGCGCAACGGATTTGCGAACAGCCATAGCGATCCATACCCTTTTGAACTTGAGTTTTATTCTTACCGTAGTTATCGCTTTCGCCTTTCTGGAAGATTATCTGGGAGTTCTGTTTTGGGGCACAGAACCGGTAAGATCGATGCAGTTTTATCTGCTCTTTGCTGCCTGTTCGTTTGTGTTGATCTATCTTGTTGCACGCATCGATTACAATGCCACCTACACAAAAATCTACAATGAAAGTGCCAAGACAAGAATCAATCTCGCCGAAACCCTGCGCCAGCTTCCAATGGCCTTTTTCGGAAAAAAGGACATTGCCGATTTAAGCGCCACGATAATGGAAGATGCGACTCAGATTGAACAGCTTTTTTCCCATGCCGTGCCGCAGATTTTTGCGTCCATTATCAGTATGACGATAATGACAGCGCTGATGTTTGCCTATAACTGGCAAATGAGCCTTGCCATGTTTTGGGTCGTTCCGGTGGCAGCGCTGGTTTTTGCGCTTTCAAAAAACAAAATGGCAAAAGACCATAAAACAATCTACCACGAAAAACGACTTGTGTCCGACAAAATCCAGGCAGGGATGGACATGGTTCAGGAAATTAAGTCATACAATCAAGAAGAGGCTTATTTAAAGGATTTGAATGCGGAGCTGGACAGGTACGAAAAACAGCTTATCAACAGCGAGCTCGTAACGGGCGCTCTGATCAATCTATCGCATTTTATGTTAAAACTGGGTCTGCCCAGTGTTATCTTTGCCGGGGCATTTTTACTGGCATCCGGTTCAATTAGTATTTTCACCTATCTTGTTTTTCTTGTTATTGTCGGCAGAATTTACGATCCGATAATGGATGCGATGAATCACTTCGCCCTTTTGCTTTATCTCGATGTCCGTATAGAAAGGCTGAAAGAGATGAATTCAATGCCAAGGCAAAGGGGGAAAACCAAATTTACGCCGAAAAATTTTGATATTGAATTCAAAGATGTTCACTTTTCCTACCAGGAGGGCATGCAGACCCTCGATGGCGTCAGCTTTACCGCCAGGCAGGGCGAAGTCACCGCACTGATAGGCTCATCCGGGGGAGGCAAAAGCACCTGTGCCAAATTGGCCGCCCGTTTCTGGGATATCGACAGCGGACTGATCACCCTTGGATGCGAAGATATTTCAAAGATCGAACCGGAAACCCTGCTAAAGCACTTCTCCATCGTGTTTCAGGATGTAGCTTTGTTCAATTCCAGTATTATGGACAATATAAGACTGGGCAGACAAGACGCTACCGACCAAGAGGTGAAAGAAGCGGCCCGGCTTGCCCAATGCGACGAATTTGTAAGCCGCCTGCCCCAGGGCTACGATACGCTTATCGGTGAAAATGGGGAAAGACTTTCAGGCGGAGAAAGACAAAGAATATCGATCGCCCGCGCTTTACTCAAAGACGCTGATGTCATCCTTCTCGATGAAGCGACGGCCAGCCTGGATGCTGAAAATGAAAGCAAAATTCAAATGGCCATCAGTGAACTGATAAAAAACAAAACGGTCTTGATCATCGCCCACCGGATGCGCACGGTTGTCGCGGCGGATAAAATTGTCGCAATCGAGGAGGGTAAAATTGTCGAAAGCGGCAGCCCGGCCGAACTGAAACGAAGCGGGGGACTCTTTGCCCGTATGCTGGAACAGCAGGCGAGTTGAATACCAGCTAATTTCCGGGGGTAGTATACCAAGCTGAAAATCTCTATGCCGAAAAGATTGGTCTAAAAAAGATACTGGATTTTGTATCGGGCGGTTATATCCCGTGCTGGCTTCAAGTTCCCTGGCGAAATCCCTAAAAGGTCGACTTTCTTTATTTAACGTTTGTCTGATGTGCAAGAGGCTATCAGTGGCGCAAACTTGGCTTGAGTTTGCGGATTATTGCAAGCCGTTTTGTTTTCTGTTATTGATAAAAACACAGAACCCGTATAGAGAATCAAAAGTGCTATCAAAGATAAAAAAAAATATAAATGAGTTAGGTATATTGATCGCGTTTTTATATTTTATCGATCAATTGTTAAAAAAACTAAATAAAAAATCTGGTCTATATTTTTACTATTTTTATGATCAGAAGTTTGAGAGCAAGCCTGTTCGTGAGCCGCGTAAAAAAGTATTCGATTTTTATTGGATTGACAAAGTTGATGACATGATTGTCGATCTACCTAGGCCTAGGAGTGTACTCAATTCCAGATTCCAATCGGGAAGCCGCTGCATGGTAGCAAAAAAAGTAGATGCGAATGAGTTTCTAGGGTGCGCTTGGTTTTCGTATGGTTTCTATCAAGAAGATGAAGTGAATTGTCTGTACGAGTTTACCAACAGTCAAAAGGTTTGGGACTATGATATTTATGTCAAACCAGAATTGAGGATGAGCAGGCTTTTCCTGAGGCTATGGCAACAGGCTTCTAAATCATTGTATGAGGACGGTTATACTTCTAGTCTCAGCAGGATTTCCGCGTATAATCTGCAGTCGATTAGATCTCACGAAAAGCTGGGAGCGACAAAGGTAGGGTGGTCGTTGTTTTTTAAAGTCAGTCATTTTCAGTTGATGTTCAGTAGCAAAGCGCCTTACCTTTCTTTAAGTTACAAAAATCATGGACAGCCAAGATTAACTTTTACCTAATCGGGTTCAGGGTCGTGCCCAAGCCCTCTCCCCCTCTGGCAGGATAGTTGACACCACCTATTTTTTCTCGTTGCTGGTTTTTTTCAACCAGGGTCTGATCATTGAACCTATAAAAATCGGTTGAAAATTATCATATACTGGTAACCTTCTGAGTGATTGGGTATTTACAATGGTTTTGCCGCCTGCTTCCGTTCACCCGGAGGGGGATGCCAATTCGCCTGAAAAATACGTGCTTGAAGAGTTCGGCTGATTTCCCGAATTATTGCGTTTGTGTATAACTGATTGCTTATAGTTGGCTGATGGCAAGGTTTTTCAAGAAATCAATCAATCCGTTGATTGCCATTCAGGTGTTATACTCAAATAACACTGGAACAAGATGGAAAAGACTATGCCAGCCGCCCAACTCCCTGCACTCGACCCGGCGACATACCTGAAGCAAGAGCGTAAAGCCACTGAAAAAAGCGAATACCTCAATGGTCATGTTTATGCGATGGCTGGCGCAAGTCGCGAGCATAACCAATTGGTGTTTAATCTCGCGGGTTTGTTACATGCCCAATTACGCGGCAGCCCTTGCTCGGCTTTTGTCAATGATATGCGGGTGCGTTCCGATACGACGGAATCCTACTTCTACCCGGACTTGACTGTCGTTTGTAGCGATGCCGAGTTTGAAGACGACGAGATGGATACCTTGCTCAATCCCGTCTTGATTATCGAAGTACTATCCCCCTCAACGGAAGGGTATGACCGGGGAGCTAAATTTGCCCATTACCGGCGTATAGAATCATTGCATGAGTATGTTTTGATTACCCAGGATCGTTATAGCATTGAGCGCTATGTGCGTAATGACGGCGGTTTGTGGACTCTCTCGGAAGTCAGCACTCTGGACGCGGCCATAGAGTTGACGACAATCGGCTGCCGCCTTCAACTAAATGAAGTGTATGAAAAAGTCAGCATGCCTTTGTGAAAACAGCTTTGATGAACCGAAGAATTATTGGGGATGGGGTGGTTTTACGACGCGAAAAGTAAAGAGTGGTCGGTTGATTTCCCGGATGATTGCGCCATAGTTGACTCGTGCTCGATGTGGGGTACGGATTATTGTTAAATCAATGGAAGCGTTTTCACTCAAGAGCGACGATGGCGGTGGGCATCTATTGCCTGATCCGATTTGATATCTATCACAGACTTCACCACCATCACCCTGTAAGCTGCATAAATTCGGCGGTTGCCTATTTTTTAGTCTGCACGTGTAATCACCACTCAAACCCCGCCCATATCTGCCGCAGTTTTTTAATCGCAAAAAACCGCCACCAGCGTTCCGGATTTTTTTTACAGGAAAAATTTCA
>PDWJ01001968.1_pt1 | contig 27877 bp, 42 predicted proteins | sample 1430881 | NCBI WGS metagenome assembly PDWJ01 (sample SAMN01162460, study PRJNA174530) | Oral metagenome, whole genome shotgun sequencing project. | biome: Marine environment; feature: Marine mammal; material: Swab sample of the gingival sulcus; isolation source: swab sample of gingival sulcus...
ATAAACCATTATTTACATAATGGGAATGATTTTACACCGTTTGAATGTATAAAGACTATCACTAACATATTTGATTATTTAGGTGTTGAAAAAAGCGAGTATGTTGATTTTAAAGTAGTAAATTTGGAGGTAGGTGTCAATATCACACCTCAACAATGTACTAAAATGATAATTGAAAATTTACTATACTATAAAAAAACACCGTTCAAAGTTTACGATAAAAATACCCCTTATTCAAAAGTAACAGAAATAAAAAGTAGTAGATACAAAGAAATTAAAGCATACGCAAAAGGGATACAGTACCCACAATACACAGACCCTAATACGATGAGGTTTGAAATAAGGTATAAAAAATCAAACCCCATAAAAAAGATAGGAATATACACCCTTAATGATTTAGTTATTTTGGAAAAATACGGACAATTAGCCACTGAATTATTAAAAGAATGGGATAATACATTATTGATAAATCCGAATGCAAAAACGGAACATTTAAACAAAAAAAATGCTCAATTTATGGAGCAATCAAGTACCGTAATTTTTTGGCAAAAATTGATAAAAAATAGTAATCGAGATGCGTTTAATTATAGACAAAAAAAATACTTCAAATTATTGCAAAAAAACGATGATTTTAAACACTTTTTAAAGTGCAAAATGATTGACAAATTAGCAGACTTGTTTTTTTCTGCAAATTGCCCACAGACTAACATTGAAAATCAAGAAGTTAGCAAACCAACAAAAACACTTCAAAAGAGGATAAACAAGCAAAATGCAGAAAAACACCTAAAAACAGGGTTAAAAACTACCTCAAAAAAGGAGGTTTCAGACCCTCTAAAAAATAGGATAAATTTTAGTGATAATTCAGGAGCAAAAAACTTGTGTAAAGTAACCGGGTTAAAATTAGATTTAGAGGACGAAAAAGCAAAATATATTAGAACAACTACATTGAGATATTTACGAGATAATGAAGAGGTGTTATTTGAGAGTTTGGTAAATGATTTATTAAGTAAGTCGCACAAGCGACCGAAGTGGGAAAATAATTTAATTACCCATTTAGCAAAACAGATAAAAAACAGGTATTACAATCAATTCAAGTATAAACCTAATCGATATTTAAAAAACAGAGATAAAGAACAATTAGCATTATTTAATTAAGAAACTAATAGCAATGAAAGATAAAAAATACATTAACAGAGAAACAAAAATTTTACTGTTAAAAATCTTAAAGAGTGGGTTTGTAACAACAGAGGACAAAACAGCATTAGAAAAACTTTTAGGGATAGAAACGCATAAAATCATTTTTGAGGAAATAACCGAAGATGATATTAATAATTTCTAAAATAGATTAAAGTAGAAAAAATGGGACGACAAAAAGGAACAAAGAAGACAGGCGGACGACAAAAGGGAACGCCTAACAAGGTAACAAAAGATTTAAGGGGTTGGGTTTCTGATTTGATAGATAGCAACCGGGAACAAATAGAAAAAGATTTACAGGAGTTAGAGCCAAAGGAACGGATACAAGTGTTTGAGAAGTTTCTGCAATACACTTTGCCTAAAAAACAGAGTGTAAAAACTGAAATAGATTTTAACACAATGACCGATGAGCAATTAAATGACATAATCAATCAAATAACTGAAAACATAGAATAATGAAAGTAGCATTAACCAAAGAATTAAAGATTTTATTTTTAAAAGCATTGAAAGAGGGATTTATAGAAACTGACAAATTAGATGCTTTACTAAACAAAAACATTTCTATTGAAATTGACGAGGATAAATTAGAACAAATAGAAAAAATCTTATACCCTGATTAAAACAAATGATTATGAAAGAACAACCGAGAACATTAAAACTAACAAAAGAGTTAAAAAAACCTCTTCTAAAAGCGTTAAAAGAGGGAATTATAGATTACAATACACTTGCAGAGGTTGGAGGATTTAGAAAGCGACGGTATTATGATAATTTCAATATTGAGTTATTGAGTAATAAAGCAAGGCAAGAGGTAGAAAACGCAACCACTGACCCAATGGGAAAACAGCCACTAACAAGAGAGTTAAAAGTAATTTTATTAAATATTTTGAGTAGTGGCGTAGTTGATGTTAAGGATTTAGGACAATACGCAGAAATGGAAAGACCATTATTCAGGAATTTAGATTATAAAAAATTAAGTCCTGAAACGATTAATGAATTAAACAAGTGTAGAACGACAAAATAACTACTAAAACCATTTTTGGCTGAGGGTAAAATTTCCCTTAGTAATACGACCGTATAGGGATAGTAATACGAGTTTATAAATCACAAAAGCACCTAAATAAGATAGATGCTTTTGCTTTGGGGCGGTCTTGGGTGTTTCACCGCAACCACATTGTAATTTCGCACACAAATATACAAAAACTTATTTAAGTTTGAGTTTCTTCCTTATTTCAGAGAGTTATTACCCCAAATTAGTGAGTTTCTTCCCTTTTTAAAAGTCTTTAAACCTTTCTTCACATTCTTTCATTTTATCCTCCGACAAGTCCGAATGTTTTAAAAGAACCTCGCTAATATCTTTTCTTTTAGCCAAAACCAACGCTACGAGGTCGCCAAAAGTATCTAATGTATGTAACTTGTCTTTGTAGATTAAATAAATCTTTTCACTGTCCTTTGTGCTGTTGAAGAGGTCTTTTATATCGACTTGTAAAATTTCTGCGATACTCTGTAACATTTCAAAGCGTGGTTGTCTTTTATTATTAACTATCAAACTTATTGAGTTTTCAGTTACATTTAGTTTTTCAGCGAGTTGTTTACCTGTTATATTTTTTTCTTTTAGCAATTCTTTAAGTTTCAAATATTCCATTTTATAAGTGTTTTATTTCAGTGCAAATATACTAAATCAAACACAAACGATAATAAAAAATAAAAAAATTATCTTTTTCGTTTGTTTATATTGTTCTTTGTGTTATATTTGCATCGTAAAAATACAACAGAAACGATAATTTACAACATTATGAAAACATTTAAAGACAAAATAAAAGAGGTAAAAGAATTTTTAAAAGGCAAAAAATTAATTATCGAGGTAGAGGGTCAAAAGGTTGTTTGTAATAGTTTAAAGCTGTTCGTAGAGATTGGAACGCTGATGTAATCTTAAAGCGTGGCAACTGGGATACTGTTTCATTTATGGCAAGAAAGTAATCAATAAAATTATAACACAATGAAAAGTAACACCACATTCAGAAGTAAAGTATTTAGATACGCTTGGCAGATAGTAAAAGCAACAGGCAAAAGGTTTGCCGTAGCATTAGCCAAAGCGTGGCAAGTGTATAAACTTAAAAAGAGAATGACCGCAGAGGTTGTAAAGTTTGCATTTGAGAAAGCAGACGGAAGTTTGCGAGTAGCATACGGCACACTCCAAAACCTCAACGACAAAATCAAAGGTACGGGAAAACCAAATTACAAAACACTTGCGTACTTTGATACGGACAAACAAGCATTTAGATGCTTTAAAATTGAGAATTTAATAAATATATACTAATCACACGCCCCCGAAGTAAAGGGGGCATTAAAACAATTAAAATTATGGGAACAACAGCAAAAGACAGCAAAGAGTTATTACAATTATTAGACGAACATACCTATTTGCGAGAATTAAACAACTCTAATAGATTGATGCTAATACAAGGCATTGAATTAATACAAAACGGGTTACAATTCATTGAATGGACGGACGGCGTTTTAAGTCCAAACGCTTACGACGGTTTAACCATTTTACGCAATAGGTTTGATTTTTTTAAAGATTATGTTTTTGAGGAAACTGATGTAAATCATTTAGTAATAGACAGAGCAAAGGAAAATATAAAAAATGTTTGGTTTGGGTTTGAAGGCAAAAAGAATATACATAAACTTTTAAAGGAATTGCGAGAATTGAATGTTAGCGAGTTCCGTAAGGAGCATAAAGCACAGCAACAGGAATTAATAAATATTGCTAAAAAGGAATTATCTAAATAAACCCGGAACATCTCCACAATTAAACCACTTCATTATTGAGGTGGTTTTTTGTGATTAAAAATAAAACACTAACTTTGTAAGGTCAAACAAAACAAAATGTGATGAGTACAAAACCCCAACCCATTGCTTATGACAGTGAGGGACATCCGTTAACAGCAGAACAATATATAAATGAGATTGACCTCGCTATTAATGAAATGGAAACAGGAAAGGACCAAGGTAAAACGACTGACGAAGTTTTAAAGAGTATCAGTAATGCGTATCATTTGGAGTAAAAGAGCCGAAACGGATTTATATAATCACATCGGATATATTGCTGAAAGAAGTAAACAGAATGCTAAACGAGTTTTAAAAAAGATTTTAGAACTATCTGAAACACTTATAAATCAACCTTACAAATATCAAAAAGAAGAGGTTTATAATGATGAGAGCGTACGCAGAGCTGTTATATACTCTTATAAGGTTGTTTATAAAATCTATGATGATGAGATTAGAATACTAAGAGTATTTAGTACACACCAACACCCAAGCAAAATATAAAACATTCAACCACTCATAACAGAGTGGTTTTTTATTTTCGAAAAATAGCAAACTTCTTATTTTAGAAATTAGGTTAAAAATTAAAATAACGAGATTTTGATAATTTCACGTAAAAAATACACACACCTTAAAAACAGAATTTGTAAACACTAAAAAGGGGATAGAATACAAAAAGTGTCACAAAACGTGTCACAAAAACGGTACTTTTTTAACGCTAAAAAACCTAACTATTTAAAAATTAAATAATTAGATTTTTATCTTGTGACCTCGGCAGGATTATTGGGAAGTCTGAAAAATTACCAATTACTATTTTACTTACCAAGTTCGTTTTCAATTTCAGAGAAAGCATTTAATATTTTCTGCAATTTCTCTCTTTCAGATTTATTTCCATTAAATTGTTTATTGTATTTTAATTCTGATGTTATTCTATCCAAATTTTTCTTTATTTTATTTTCAAAAAATCTTCCAGAATCAAAAACTTCCTTAAATTCATCTCCTTTTAATTTGAAAAATAGTAATAAGTATTTAAGTTTTTCCTTTGTTATTTTAGTAGTTAAATCAGTACTGCTACTGTAATATTTAAGTATAATGCTCATTTGGTCAAAATAAATTTCCTTATTTGGTTGTTCAGGTGATTTAAATACTTTTTTACTTCCTGAACTATTTCTATTTATTTTTATAAATCCTCGTTCTAAAAGTATTTTTTCTAACTCCTCATTTGCATTATATCTCTTTTCCATAATTCATTATTATTTATTTAAAATTTCTAAATTATTTTCTCCAAAAACCAACTTTAAAACTTGATCTTTTTTGTCTTTTCTTAGTTTTATTTGTAAAGTTGCTTCTATTGGTTCATTTTTTAAATTTTCCATTCGTTTATAAAATGGTAATTGTTCTGTATATAGTTCAAAAAAATTATATGATAATATTTGACTTATTGTAAGAAGAGTGTTTACATCAATAGTTTCGCGCTTGAATAAATCAGAAACTGATTGACGAGATTTGTCCCACTTTTTTGCTAAATCAATATTTCTTAATTTCTTTTCTTTTACAACCTTTTTTATTTCGTTTCCTATATGAATTTTTTTTACTTCCATAATGCTCTAATTTAGAGTAAATCACACATATTCTACATGTTTTTTGTAAGAAAAAACTTTACTTTTTGTAAGGATTATTTTGTCTATTGAAAGAAAATGATTTACATTTGCATCAATAAATAATTATAAAAGTGTAAATAAAATATTAACTAAACAACAGTAGATTTCTATGATATCTCCGGAAGAAAGAATTCAGATAAAAAAAATACTCGGCCACCGATATGGAAACTCGGTTGCTGAGTTTATGAAAAAGGAAGGATATAGAAACGAGAAAGGAGAACCTTACTCTACTTCTATGATTAGAAATGTTATGAATGGCATTTCTAATGCAACTGTTGAAAAAGGAATTTTTCAATTTGTAGCTATAAAAAAGAAAGAACAAAAAGCTCTTAGAGCTGTACTGGATTAATAATATTAAAGATGGAAGTAAAAGCAAAAAGTTACACATTAAGAGATGAAAAAGGATGTTGGCTCGGTCAAATAGTGCTAACTTCTGATGGAGCGTTTATGTCAATTACAGATTACGGAAATTTTTCATTTGCATGGAGGAGTTTTGGAAAAGAAAGGACTCTTGAAGAATTTGAGAATTTTATAAGAAAATTAGATGTTGGCTATTTCTCAAGTAAAATGAGACAAGGAATGTCTTATGTTGCTCATGGTAGAAATGTTGACCGGCAAGCTGAAATATTTTCGGAAAGAATATTACCGGTGCTTAAAAATGAATTAAACAAAAAATCCGTAGCGGACACTACGGATTCTTATGTATAACCACTTAAAAATAAATGATTATGTTTACAGAGTACAAAACTACAAATTTTCCTGCAAACAGACAAATAGCAGGAGTAATGCCGTTCGATTCAAACATTGAATTTATAGGCAACAGAAAATCAAAAACAGTTTTATGGTTACAAAATGGCTCAGCTCATTACTTTATGGATTTGCCGGTAAAGTATTTTATGTTGCTAAAACGAAAATACTTGAGCGATCCTAAAGCACAGGAGTTTTTAAGCCAAATTACAGACGACTTTAACCGACAAGTAGAACTGTTTACCTACTATCTATACGGAGATTTAGACAATACTCCGGATATAGAAAACGGACAATTAGCAGAAAGCGAAAATTTCAGAGACTGCGAAAATTGCCCCTCATTAATATGGAACAGTAAAAACATTACGATTGGTCATTTCATTTTAAAACCAAAGCACATTATGATTATAGACCTTATTGCTAAAGATTTACCTGATAAAGCCATTGCCGGCATTATGAAAATCAGCATCAAAACACTTGACTATCATAAAGAGGTCTTATTTAGAACGCTTAATGTACATAGTAAAGTAGCCTTACTAAAGTTGGCTATACAATACCGAATAATTGAAGTTTAAAATTATGAAAACACCATTTGATTACATAGATGGACAAGAGATAGATTTAAACAATGATAGTCATAGGAAAACTGTCATTGAGAGAGATAGACGTTTAGATTATTTTGTGAGCAACAAAACAGAATTAGAAGAAATGTCACCCCAAATAAAAGTGTCAGCAACAATTCATTGCTTAAAATGTGGCTCTGAAATGAAGAATGAGAATCATCTCGATGCAGATGATTTAGATTCAGAAATTAACGAATGTTTTGATGAATTTAAATGTAGTTGTTGCGGAAGTTCTTATGAAAGAATTTTATTTAAAAATGAATGGAGATTTAAAGTCCCTAAGCAAAAGAAATTAGCAAAGAGCTAATAATACGTTCTTTATTTTTTGGGGTGTGGTTGCAAGCCTACACCTTGTTTTGCCTGCCCTGCTTAGGTAGGGTAGGTTTTTATAAAAACTAAAATGATGGATACAAAAAAGATTAAAAGTCTAAAAATGACCCTAAGCCGATTGAAGCAACAACAGGCAAGGTTAAATGAAGACCAACAATATTATAAAGAGGATGCTTTTTCCGAATTGCAAACTTTTTATCGAAACAAAATTGAAAGTATAACCAAAAAAATAGCAGATGCAGAAAAATGAAAGATATCATAGAAATTAGCAAAGAGATATTAGAAAAAACAGCAGGAGGACTGGATATCATCTTATCCCTTTTCCCTCAAGCAAACACAAAAAAACCATTTAAAATAAGAGAAGAACGTACAGAGAGTTGTACGTTACATAAGATGCCGGACGGTAACTGGATTCTAAAAGATTTCGGAACCGGGAAGTCCGGGCAAAATGCTGTACAACTTTATGCTCAAGAAAACAGTTTGAGTTTTTCGGAAGCAACATTGTTACTGGCAAAAGAGCAGGGTATCGATACCGGTTCAGGTACTGCAGAAAAAAACGAGGCAAAATTCAAAACCTTAGACCAAAGCCAGTGGGATAAAGAAGTGGAATTTGATAAAAATGATTTTGCTTATGAAACCAAAAATTTCACGGCAATGGAGTTAAAAACCTTAGGACCTTTTGTAACTGCGGAACATTGCCAAAAATATGGACTGTTCTCTTTAAAATGGTATGCGGTTAAAAAAGAAGGTAAAATCAAACTGGTAGAACCTACTGACACCTTTCCTATTTTTATTTTCTGTTTTGATGAAGCCGGAAAGAAATTCTATAAGATTTACCAACCAAAATCAGAGGATAAAAAGTGGCGATTCTTTTGGAAAGGAGAAAAGCCAAAAGGTTTTATTGGAGGCTTGGAAGTGCTAAAAAAGGAAATGGCAAAACGAAAGGCCAAAGAGGCAGAAAGTTTAGCGGATGAAGGAACTACTGAGGTTCAAAAAGCCGAAAAGATTGACAAGGCATTTTTATGCTCCGGTGAACGAGATGCTATCAATATGGCATCGTTGGGTTACTTCGTATTGTGGCAAAATTCCGAAACTGCCAATTTATCTTCAGAGCAATACAAATCTATCATGAACAACGTGGATGAATTGTATAACATTCCGGATTTGGACGACACCGGAAGAATTCAAGGCCACGACCTCGCTATGAAATTTTTGGATATCAAAACAATATGGTTGCCTAATTGGCTACGTAAGCGAAAAGATTGGCGAGGAAATTATCGTAAGGACTTGTGCGACTATTTTGAGTTACACAAACACGAAGGTAAATTTCTTTTTGAAAAGAAAATGAAAGCCCTCGTTTACAACGCTTATCCGTTGCGATTTTGGGATGAAAGGAGCAATAAGGACGGTAGTATCAGATATGATTTTAACAACGTACACGCATTTAATTTTTTATATCGAAACGGTTTCTGCAGGTTAAATGTGGAGGAAGAAAAAGAAGGTTATAAGTTTGTTCATATAAAGGAGCATTTGGTAAAAGAAATTAAGTCTATCGATGTAAAAGATTACATTAATAATTTCTTAGAAAAGCGAAATATTGCTACTTCAATTCGTAACATGGTGTACAACACCACTCGATTAAGCGAGGCTCAAATATCTAATTTACCACGCGTTGATTTGGATTTTACAGACTACTCTAAAGACAGTCAAATGCTTTTCTTTTCCAATAGCAGTTGGGAGATTACAGCCAATAAAATAGTGTTACACGAAAAAAATAATAAGCAAAAATTTGTGTGGTCGGATGACATTATTGACAAACGAGTTAAGGATATCTATAGTCATAAAATAAACCCAAAGGCGATAAAGGTCGAAGGCGACTATTTTAAAATCAAAAAAACGGATTTTCATTATGATATTGAAATTCTTGAAAAGGATTGCGACTATCTCAATTTTTTAATTCAAATAAGTCGAGTACATTGGACATCTGAATTGCTTGATGGTTGGGATGAAAACAAGGAAGAAGAAAGGGAACAGTATTATAAAGAAAACTTATTTAACATCGCAGGTCCTCGTTTGGATGATGACCAAATTGCAGAACAAAAGGCACATTTGGTCAATAAAATTTTCGTGTTGGGTTATTTGATGCATCGCTACAAGCATCCTAATAGAGCGTGGGCAGTTTACGCAATGGAAAATGCAGTACTGGACGACAATGAGAGTCACGGAGGTTCCGGGAAGTCTATTTTGTTAAAGACTCCGGGTATCTTAATGAATTGGAAAATTATTGACGCTCGTAATACGCGTATGTGGGAAAACAACTTCTTGTTTGACGGTGTTACGGAGCATACAGATTATATCCTATTTGACGATGCAGATAAGAATTTTAAACTTGCTAATCTATATAGTTCCATCACCGGACCTTTAACCGTCAATCCTAAAAATAGTAAGCCTTTTACAATCCCTTTTAGAGATTCCCCAAAATATGGAGTATCCAGTAATTATTCTTTACGTGAAACAGATCCGAGTACTACTCGAAGATTACTCTTTACGTCCCTGTCAGATTATTACCACGAAGCAGGAGAAACCTATGAGGTCAAACGAGATCCAACGGATGATTTCGGACGTGCTTTGTTCTCAGATTGGGACGATGTACAATGGAACAAGCTCTTTAATTTTTTAGCTCAATGCGTTAAGTTTTATCTGTCGGTAAATGAAAAAATCAACCCACCGATGGAAAAAGTGATGTTACGTAATTTACAGAGTGAGATGGGTGTCAGTTTTATGGAATGGGCAGATGATTATTTTGTCGATAAGTTAAATGTTGAATTCAATAAAAAAGAGGCTTTTGAAAATTTAAGAACCTCTCAAAACAGTCTTAGAAACACTAGTCGTAATAAATTTGTCAAGAAGTTAAAGGCTTGGTGTAAGTTTAATGGTTATAGATTTATGCCTGAGGAGCGTGTAGATTCTGCAGGTAGGATTCAAAAACCGAATGAAAGTGGAAAAAGAGAGGATTATTTGTTTATAGCCTCTGAATTAAAAGATGAAGAAGTTGAAGATAAACTGCCTTTTTAATTATGGAAACAGTACAAGTGAAAGTCAGAAAAGCAACTCCTGAAGATTTTAAGGAAGTGGTTAGGTATAACAGTAGCAATAAGCCTGTTATGGGGTTGCGGTTAGGTCTGCCGTATTTGCTAAAAAGTAAAAACACCGGAAACTGGGAAGGTTGGTATATAACGGACGGCACTACTGATCCAAAAGATATTGCTGACTGGCTTAAAAATGAGATGATTTACATTGCTCCGAAGGAGTTTAAAAAATAGAAATTATGAAAACAAGGAAAATAGAATTTAGAGCATGGGATACAATCAATGAAAAATGGATTAATTCTGAAAATGTTTTAATCAGAGCAAATGGGGAAATTAATTTTATTGGAGATTTTGAAATGTTTAATAAGCATCCCGGTATGAAAGGAGGCAAAGATTCAAATGTTTTATTATTTCAATTTACAGGTTTAATTGATAAAAACAGAACAAAGATTTACGAAGGGGATGTTTTAAAGGATAGAGATGGAAATATGTCTATTGTTGTTTGGATAGAAGAATGGGCAATGTTTGGGTGTTTGCTTCTTTCTGAATGGAATGATTACAAAGAAGGAAAAAAATTAGATGAATCTATGTTTTGGATGTTTGGATTAAGTTTTGAAGAATATATAGTTATTGGACGCATCTATAAACAAGGATTGATAAAAATTACTTAAAAATGGCAAATAAATTAACCCGGAAAGAACTCAAAGAATGTAAGAAGTTAAGAGTTTCCTTGACTAATAAGGAACTGTATCATCATATTATGGCAAATCGTTCCCGGAATAAAAACGCAATGAGCTACACTTCTTTTAGAACTAAATTATATAAGCTGGGGCTAAAAAAATGTGAAATACTTCGTTGGACAGAGACTGAAACACAGTATTTATTAGACAATTATAAAACCATAGGTAATATTGAAATTGCTAAAAATCTTTCTACTAAAGAGCGAAAATTCACTAAGAAGAATGTTGAAAAGAAGATGAAATTACTTAAAATTAAAAGAACCCGGAAAGAAATTAATTACATCATTCAAAAACATAAAGTAAAAGGTACATACAGTAAGGCAAATTATAAGCGTTGGGAGCAAAACAAGGCAAAAGAAAATGAACGAAGAGTGTGGAGATACAATGGCAATTTAGCAAGAGTGGTTATAAAGGTTAATGGTAAATGGACGCCTTACGGTCGCTATCGGTATATTCAATTACATGGATTACCTCCGGAAGGACACAAAGTCTATTTTAAAGATGGAAATCCTTTGAATGTGGAAGATGATAATTTAATTACTATGCCTGCTAAGGGTTTGTCAAGAGAATTGAGAGCAAAATACAGATATCATTCTGACAAGTATTTTAGAAAGAAAAAAGACAGAGAAAGCCTATCTATAACGGAACCTAAAAAGCAAGTTACTACAGTTGCTAAACAGCGTATTGCTGTTAAAATTGATAGAAAAACAACTATCTATGTTACTCCGGGTACTAACATAGAGGCTTATAAAGCAAAATATTTGAACCGATTTAAAAATTTTTAACATGGAAAGTGACATAAATAAAATATTAGAAATAGATGAAAATTATAAAGCTCCTGCTCGTATAATGGAAATTTTAAAGATGGATTTAGAAGAACGCAATGAGTATTTTCATAAATTTTTAAAACTTTGGAAATACAATTTAGATAATGATAATTTTAGAGAATACTTTGAAGAACAACACGCTGAAAGAAAGTCAAAAAAACAAGATTTTACACCTTTTGAAGTTGGAAAAATTTTAGCAAAAATAACAGAGGGTAAAAAAGGAGATAGAATGGATGTTTGTTCAGGAACAGGAGGTTTAACTATAATCAAATGGACAGAAGATAGACTAAAAGCGGGTTTTTTAAACTATAAACCATGTGATTATTTTTATATCTGTTACGAGTTATCAGACCGAACTGTTCCGTTTTTACTTTTCAATTTGATGATCAGAGGAATGAATGCAAAAGTATATCACGGAGATGTTTTAGAACAAAAATACAAAACAATTTATTATGTCTTAAATGAAGAAAATAATTCGTTGGGCTTTTCAGGATTAATGGAGGTTACAGCGAAAAACAATAAAGAAATAACTTATTAAAAATATAAAAATGAGAACATTTGAAGAAATAGCAAAACTATGGGCTGTAGATAAAAAACATTATGTAAAGAAATCAACCGTATCAGTATATGTATTATTATTAGAAAATCATTTACTTCCCATTTTTAGGAATCATACAGAAATCACAGAGGGAGAGGTTCAGCATTTTGTTTTAGAAAAAATTGATTCAGGACTTAGTCATAAGACTGTAAAGGACATTATAATTGTTTTAAACATGGTTTTAAAATTTGGGCGAAAATATTATGGTACAAAATATAGTGGTTTTGATATAAAATATCCTACAACTCATAGAAAAGCTGAAATTGAAGTATTGACAAAAGCTCATCAAAAAATATTAATGAATTATATAAAAGAACGATTTAGCTTTCGTGCTTTGGGTATTTATATTTGTTTAAGTACAGGTATGCGAATAGGTGAAATTTGTGCTTTGACTTGGGAAGATGTTGATACAGATGAAAAATTTATAAATATAAACAAAACGATACAACGAGTTTATATGGTTGAAAATGGAAAGCGTTATACGGAGATAGTTTTAGACACGCCAAAGACAAAAAATTCAATTCGTAAAATTCCGATGAGTAGGGAGCTGATTAGGTTAATCAAACCTTTTAAAAAAATTGTTAATCAAAAATTTTACGTATTGACCAATGATGAAAAACATACAGAGCCAAGAACTTACCGAAGTTATTATAAAAAGATATTGGACAAATTAGATATTCCTCCAATGAAATTTCACGGTTTGCGACATACATTTGCTACTCGCTGTATTGAAAGTAAAGCTGATGTAAAAACAGTAGCAACAATTTTAGGACATGCAAATATTACTACGACTTTAAACTTATACACACATCCGACAGATGAACAAAGACGTGGAGCAATTGAACAGATGTTTAAAACATTGAAATAATTAAAAATGAAAGAAAAATATTTAATAACGACAGACCAATGGTTTTATGCCCCTGACGGTAAACAATACAGAGGTGTTTGGGGAGAAGTAGAAATATTAAGTGATAATATTCTTGGAATCAAAACAAATGCAAGGTCATCTAATTGGTTTGTTAGGATAGGTTCGGAAGAAAATCATGTTATAATTGCAGGGTGTCAAATACATTATGCTGTTAGATCTGAAAATAAACCTAATACAGATAAAGTTTTGGATGAATCATTTCATGAAGGAGCTTATAAAGAGAATATGAGATCAAGTCATATTTATATAGCAGAATGATAGTTTACAAATAGGCTCCACCAACAAACCACAGTATCCCAAACCCGCCCAAAAGGCGGGTTTATTTTATGCCCAAAATCACTTGAAAAGTGATTTTGACCTTTTTAAAAAAATAAGCATTAAGCTCTGCTTTTTCTTTTCCCCCTTTTACCCTCTATTAAAATAATTACAAAAAATTTGTGAAATCGTGATTATACAATAAAAGCAGGAAAGACAGCGATTTACTATTATATATTTTTTTGTGATTTTGTTATTATTCACAAAAAAAAGTTGTGAAATTAAAGTAATAAAAGAGTATATAAAAAGATTCACAAAAAATAATTTTTGTCGGACACAAAAAAATAAGCTGTCTAAGGTATTGTAAAACAGTTATTTATAATTAATTCACAAAATCACAATAAAAATGCGTGCTATAACGAGTTGTTTTTCCTTTTTTAAAATTTTTAGAGGAAGAATTTTCTAAATTATTTTTGATGCATGGAGAACAAAATCACTATACAGCTATCTGTAAATTCATATATTAAAAAGTATTTAGAATCTGCTTATGGATTGGAGTATAAAGTAAGTAATACAGATGATTTTGGTATTTTGATATTAAATACGCTTGGTAAAAAAAGCACCTATTATGAGTATAAACGAGAAAAAGACAATAGGAGCGATTTGTACACTATACACATTTCTCTTTCAAATTTTGAAAAGTATGGATGTACTATAAGTGAACGTCAATTATATCTTATCCATAAGTCAATCGATTATAATTTTCGCTCTGCTATGTATAGAGCAGCTATTGTTAATTACGAATCGTTTGGTATCCAATACAAAAAAAGCATTAATGCCTATCTAAAATCATTTGATATCACGGAGGATGAGCTAAGCTATAGCACGATTAGAAAAGATTTTAACCGAAAGAAGGCGGATATACAAGCCTCCTTATATTTAAAGGGACATAATTAAAAATTTCAAAAAAAAAGACGATGAAACACCTTTGTAATTTACCTGAAAATTTTACTCGAGAAATCAAGCATATATTAATATATGATGCCTCAGCATTGTCTTTTAATGAAAATTTAAAGGGATTATACCCTCCGGCAGATGCTTATTTAGTTAAAATAGATGTAAACAATATATCTGACTACCGCAGGATGTTTACTTTAAAGCAACAAAATAAAAATGACTATTTTAAGATAGATATCACGGTTCCTGTGCTGGATCTATCTTTTGAAAATAGAAAAACACTCTATAGCTTAAATAAAAATCGTAACTACCTGATAGTTACGGTGTCTAATAAAGAAATGACTGTAATCGGTAACAATAGAGAACGACTCTCTATCAATATTTTAGATGGTATTCGAGATAATGGTAAAGGTAAGGACCATTTGAGTATTAAGATCACAGGGGAAACAATTATCCAACCTGCTCAAAACCTCCGAAATATAACCGATAATTTCCGTGTCCTTTTGTTTTCATACCCTCTTGCGTAGGTTTGTTACCGTTTAAATAAATCTAAACGCAATCATTATGCACAACCCTATTTTTAATCAACCTTTGGCTATTGATAAGGACTATTTACAGTCACTTATCGTTGATGTTCTTATTGGTATGAAAACCAATAAAATGTTATCCGCTGAAGAAATTGACGAAAAGGTAAGAGCTGAATTAGATATACAAGCTAAGTCTGCCGATGCACAAGGTGCAGACACTTTTCCTGTAGTGCTTAATATCATAGGTCCTATCATCAAATACTCTTCATGGTATTACTGGGGAACACAATCTATCATTCGAACCATACAGCGATTACAAAATGATGATCGTATTTCCGGAATAGTATTCAATATTGATTCCGGAGGTGGTATGGTAAGCGGTACTGCAGAATTGTGCGATGTGATTAAAAAGTGTACAGTACCTACTGTTTCTTTTACTAACGGTTACATGTGTAGTGCTGCGTATGACATTGCAGCTGCTTGTAATAAACGTATCGCACACCCAAACGCTGATTTAATTGGTAGTATTGGTACGATGCTTTCTTTCCAGGACTATTCTGCAATGTTTGAAAAATGGGGAGCGAAAATATATGAGATTTACGCACCACAATCATCAGAGAAGAATGCTGAATGGCGGGCCTTGATGGCAGATGATGAAAAGCCGTATACAGAACGGCTTAAATATTTAGCACAGGACTTTATTGATCGTGTTTCTAAAAATCTTGGAGATAAATTAAGCGATGATGGCCATGTGTTTAAAGGTAAAACCTACACGCCTAAAGAAGCGTTAAAAATAGGTTTGGTAGATGAGTTAGGAACTCTCAAATATACATTGGAACAATTTTAATTTTTAAATATGAAATATCCTTTATTAGCAGCATTATTGGCTCTTGCTAAAATAGATCTCAAAGCAGGTTTTTTTGGTGGGAAGTCTTTTGCTTCATTCAGTGAAGAGCAACTCGATAAGATTGAGAAAGCTCTTGAAAAGAACGACACGACTGCCTTTAAAGAGCAGTTAGAACAACTCAATAAGGATATCGCTGAACAAAACACACGTTTGGAGGGTATCGAAAATGCTGTTAATACAGCATTAGAGTTGAATGGATTAGAGGCATCTGAAACACTTGTAGAAAGTATTCAGTTGCTGGGAACTACTTGCAAAGAGTATGGAGAGAAAAACTCTGTACATACGCTTCCGAAGCAAGATGGTGAAGAAACTAATTTGGATGATGAAACTCTTATTGAGGGTTATATAGATCCAAATGACGAACATAATAAACTTTTAAAAGACGTATAAGATGGCAAAAAAGACAATGAATGTAGAACAAATTAAGAATGAATTGCTTAGATATATTGCTACGAAACCAAAAGCGTTTCAGGCGGCAATTTTATCAAAGTCTGTTTTGTTAAACAAATATTCTCATACAATAACAAAAGTTAATGGAGAATATCCTTCACTTCATTCTTTGATAGGGCATGTAGTGCAAGGATTTGATTCTAAAAAGTGGACTCCTTATGGGGAAGTTCAGTTTAGAAAAAAACTGTTGAAAAATTTCCATCAGAAGGTAGATTTTGTATTAGATCCTGCTGAAATACTCGGAACAGTATTGGCAGATATGTACGATGAAAATAAATCGTTGGCTGATAAATCGATTTCAAAACATGCGATTAATTTATTGCTGAACAAGGTGATTTCAGATGTAAATATCTTATCTATAAGAGGGAGATATGATGCTTCTAAAATTGGTTTGGATAAGCCGGAGTTTGGATACTCTATGGACGGTTTAAATACCACTATTGAGAAGGGGTTAGATAATACGGAAAATCCGTATTTCTTAATTCCCGGAGATACTATCACTGAATCAAACATCATTGATGTATTTACGTCTTATGAGCGTAATTTACCTGTTCATGTTGGTGATAGAGTAAAAACAATATTTGTTTCTAAAACAGATGCTGAGACTTATAAGTTGGCTTATGAGGATCGTTTTGGACAAAATCAATTCCAAAACAATAGTCTAACGACAAGATTGGGTAATAGAAAAATTGTTGGTATTCCTGGGTTAACAGATGGAACGATAGTTTCCACTATCGATAATGCTTTTGTTAAAATGGTTGATTTGATTGAAAATCCGGCAACTATTACAGATGTTCAAGTTGATAAACGTATCCTTAATGTTTTAGGTGAATTTACATTAGGCTATGACTTTGCTATTAATGAATTAGCATATGTTCATACTGCTGATGGAACTAAAAACAAAGGTTTGGGAGAAGCGGAATTGAATAAATTGTATTATCCGGAAGAAAATCTGTAATTAATTATGGCACAAGATACAAAACAGTCTTCAGCTGAATTGTCAGCTGAAGACTTAAAACAGCAAAAAGAGCAACTGGACGCTAAAGAACAGGAGTTGAAAGAAAAAGAAGGGCAACTGTCTGAAAAAGAACAACAGTTGAACGAAAAGGAAACGGATCTCAACGCAAAATCAGATGATTTAGATAAGCGAGATAAGGAATTAGCAGAGGCTGAAAAAGAGTTAGCAAAAGCTACTCAAAAAAAGAAACCTGCTAAAAAAGTAAAAGGTTTAGCATTTACTTTTAGAGATAATAAATACAAGTTTTCGGACAATGCTCCGAAAAAAATCCGATTTGGAGGACTTGTATGTACGCAAAAGGAATTATCTGAAGATGAAGATGCATTAGTGCAGCTCATTGGCGGTAATTCAGGTTTAATCGAAAAACTGTAAAAAAATGGCTAAAGAAAATTGTTTTGAAAACGCACCGCATGAATCTTTGGATTTTTGTCCTAATCAAGAAGTTAAGGGAGGGGTAAGTGTTAGACTACTCTATATTCCTGAAGCTTTTGTTGATAGAACTACGTTACCGGATGGTACCGGTGATTTGGCTTCTCGAATCACAATTGCTGATGGAGGCATCGTTTTAAAAGCGGACAAAGGCTTTAAGGGAATTGATGTAATGGTAGATGAAAACGAATTGAAATCTACTTTGGTAGGAAACAAAGGAAACAAAAAATCTAAAGCAGAATTAGAAGTTTATATACCGGGATTCAATGCTAAAACGATCGCTTTTGTTGACTCTTATAAGAATGCTCCGGCTATTTACGCAATAGCTGATGCAAATGGAACGATTTGGGTTATAGGAACGAAACTCAACCCTGCATATTTAGATAGTGCAGATGGTACAACAGGTAAAAAGTACGAAGACAACAGCGGTATTGCTGTTAAGATTTCAGCAAACACTAAGTTGTATAAGTACGCAGGCGAGATTGTAGAAGTTGAATAATGGAAAAGTTTTTTAACAATTTGCTTCCGGGGGCTGTGATACACAGACCCGGAGGTGAAATTGTAGATTTAAGAAGTATACCTTCTCATTCTTTTGATTTGTACTGTGATGGTTTTAAGCATCTTACATTAAAGCCTGCGGCTGAAGAACTTTTCACAAGACTTTCAAAAGAAAAACTTCAAGAACTTATAGATAGAAAGAAACTGGAGAAACAAACGGAAGATGTTAAAATTCTGAAAAAAGCTCTCAAGTTAAAGACGTCGAAAACTTCTGAAGGTAACAGTAAAAAACAACAGAAAGACAGTGAATCAAAATAGAAATGGCTTGAGTAGAAGTTGAGTTTGACTCCTTTGAAGATTACAGGCGGAATAACCAAACATTTTTAATTAATTAACAACAAATTCACTGTCTAAAATTAAGTTTCATTAATATTATTTATTAGAAAAGCCCTTTTTACAGGGCTTTTTTTAAGATGAAAGAGATCTACAAAAAATTAATCCGGGAATATCTTGAAAAAGGAGGAAGTCAATCATTTATTGATAAACAATCGCCTGTATATTCATTGCAAAACGAAGCAAAATTGCGTTTTGAGTTGCGAAAATTAAACGCAAAACACAACAATAGCATTGATAAATCAAAGATTGACACTTCAAAAACAGAGGTTGTAACCTCTAATAAAAAGGTTGCAACCTCTCTTGAAAATCTCAATGATGTAGGATTTATTTCTGAATATCCTGTTGATTTACATTCTGTTTACTTAGAGCGTAAGCAAAAATTTATTGCTGCCTGTTCTCTGAAGATGCGATTAAACGAGGTCCCGGACGATGACAACGAAACAGCATACCATATCCAACTGCAGATAATGAAATGTTTTGATTTTATTGATAAAGCTAATGAGGTCCTTAACCATTATCGAAAGTTTAAGCGGATTTTACCTTTAAAAAATGAGGTTGATTTTTCCAAATTGACACGAGCAGAAATGATACAGCAACGCAATAGATTGCGTAGTAATATTTCTAATCGTCAAAACACTATTAAGAAGTTGGAACAACAGGTTGCCAAGGCTTCTTCTAAGGATAAAGTGCGGTTAAACAGTAAGCTAACGCAAAAAATAGAACAATTGAACGAACTAAAATTACAAGTTGATGAATTGAATAAACTGATAGAGTAAAAACTCAAATTTGAGTTTTTTGTATATATTTGCATTGTACTAAAATTGAATTTTATGAAAAAAATAATAACTATTACAGTATTACTGATTTATTCAGTTGTTTATAGTCAAAGTCAATTTCCTATAAATGAAAAAGGAAATATATATTACACGAGTGTCGTTGAATTAGGAGGAGTAAAATCTTCAGATATTCAGAAAGCATTGAAATTGTTTGCTGAAACATCTAATTCTTTTAATAGAAGAAATTCATCTAAAATTTTAAAAAGAATAGAGGTTCTTTATGATAGAGATATTTTTATTAAAACTGTTTCTGAAAATTTATCAGTAATAAAAGTTATAAACTACTATCGGTCAACTTCTCTTTGTCTTCGAATACTTGTTGTGGAATATGATTTTATTTTAAGGAGTAAAGACGGTAAATACAAATATGAATTAACAAATTTTAGATATACACATCATAATAGAAGTAATGGAAGGCAGCAACAAATCTATGGCTTTACAGATAGGGGGCTATGTAATTCTAAAAACTCTTTAAAAGAATTATTAAAGTGTAATAGATGTGAAAAAGACCTTATTGAATTCTATAAATATTTACACGAAGATAATTTGAAGTTATTAACTGATATAAAGAAAGGAATTAAGGATAACGTGACTAATGAAGATTGGTAATAAGTATTTTTATGATAAAACAACCCCTCGCAAATTTGCGAGGGGTTGTTTTTTACAAAAAAAATTGCACATTTAAAAAATAGTCGTACATTTGTAGTGCGAAACGAAATATACGGAGTAAATCAAGTGTAGATTTACCGAATTAAAAAATAAACGCATAAGCGTAGTTATTCTCAATTCTTATTACTCTGTAGTAGGTTCGTTTCGCGACATAGAGAAGGCTACGCTTTCTTTTATTTAATAAAAAAAACAAATTTTTACAAATGCGAAACGATGTAAAAAATTGTAATACAGTGAATAACAGTAACTGTACTTCAACGCCCAATAGTGCGACAACTATTACTATCTCAAAATTTACGAGAGTGTACGGAGGTTATTTTTCTACCCAAAAAATCAGTAATAAAGAGTTTAAAGCTACTTATCGCAGTAAGCATCTGCGAGTGCCTTTTAGTGCTTATGGCAGTTCGTTTGCCAATGCTTTAGTAAATGTTATCAATGGATTTTTAACTTTAAAAATGGCTTAGTTATGGGAAAGAATAGAGAGATAACAAAGAAAGACTTATTAAAAGTATTAAAAAAGGTAAATAATTTACATCATAAGTATCAAAGAGATGTTTTACCGATATATCAAGTTTATGTAACCCTTAAAGACTCACTTAAAGTTTGTAAAAGATGCTACAAAATGGCTGATTTTTATTGCAGATTGTACGATGAAATAAAAAGTCTTGCCACAGAGAACGATTGTGCAAGTTTATTTTTCCGTAGTTCTCAAGGTAAAAATGTTGAATACTTATATGATGCTGAAAAAACAGTCTTAAATAATTATTTAGAAAAATTAAAGAAAAAAGGAATTTATACTGATGAAAAGTATGAGGCAAAAGAAATCTATATAAAAAAGGTTTTTAGAGTGTTATTTAATTTGGTATTGTTTAATGATACATCATTTTTAAAGGCGTAATTGTTATGGAAGAAATATATTTAAGCCCGGAGGCAATCGAGCATATTAAAAATCTGCAAGAAGATAACAACGAATGTTTAATGGCAGATATTTTAGACCTTACGGATTTGCTGAATGTTCTGCATTTTCGTAAAGATGAACTGAAACGAGATTATACAGGGTTTATCATTTCACTAATGAAATTGTATAAATCTTTGAAAAAATAATCATTGTAAAAGACCATTTTCCTGACACCAGCAAAATGGTCTTTTTTTGTCCTTTTCTCACTAAAAAGACAGCCTTATGTTTGCTCTATGAGTGATATTGTAAAGTTTACAAAAGATAGTCTTTTTCAGCGAATAAAAGCTGCACGTTTAGATCCTGACTTTAAACTTACAGACGAAGAACAGCAGCGTTATGATCGTTTGTACTACATCTATTCTTTACGATTAAAAAATAAATATTCAAAGCATCAATCAGTTACTATTGCTAAAAAGGAACTCAAAATTAGTCAAGCTACAGCGTATCGTGACTATGATTTAGCGATGCAGATCTTTGGTGATTTGGATACTGCTGATAAAAATGCGGAACGCAACATTTTAGGAGAGGCTTATTGGAACTTGTATCAACTTGCTTATAAGGATAAAAATATCGAACAAGCTCGCAAATGTTTAGATTCTTATAAATCATTATTTAACTTCGATGATAATGAAGTAGAGATTGATCCTAATAAAATACAAGCTCACGAATATCATATACATCTTTCGAGAGAGGGTAATAAAGTACTTAGACAGACTCTTTCAAAAGGAGTTGTGGATTTCAATTCCTATAGACCTACTGAAGATATTGAATACGAAGAAGTAAAAGATAACGATGAGTAGTCTATATTTTAAGTCTAAAAAGAAAATTATCCTCAATCCGTTGCAGATGTCTGCAATAGAGGCTAATCGTACGCATGGAGCAAAGCATATAAATATAGAGGCTGGTCGTGGTACAGGTAAATCAACTATTTTAGGTTGGTTTATGAAAGAAGCTGTACGACAGATGCCACGAGCTACCGGAGTGCTGGTGGGGGAAACCTATGTGCAAATTAAATCGAGGACTTTACCCTCTACTAAAGAGGGGTTGGAAATGTTTGGCTTATTTGAAGGTGTTGATTATGTTGTGGGTAAGTGTGGACAATCAAGGGGTTTTGAGATGCCTTTTCAGGCTCCTGACAGTTGGAATAACATTATTCACTTCAGAAATGGTTTTATATGGGCAATGGTTTCACTCGATGATCCAAACTCCGGACGTGGTCTGAATTCATACATTGTTATTGGTGATGAAGCAGCTCTTTTGACTTATGAGCGACTATTTAACAACGTTTTAACGACTAATCGTGCTAAAAAGGTACAGTTTGAGAAATGTTCGTTAGTCAATGCGTCTATCTTTGCTTCATCTGTGGCAATGACTAAGAAAGGGGAATGGTTTACACAACGAGAGCAATTGGCACTCAAAAAACCATCAGAGTATGTTTTCTTAAAGGCAAATGCTTACATTAACCAAATAAATTTGAAACCGGGTTGGATTCAAGAGATGCGAGAACAGGCAATATCTCAAATACTTTTTGATGCGGAAATAATGAATATCCGACCAAAGGGAGTTCCTGACGGTTTCTATGCTCAGTTAAAAGACAATATTCACTATTACAAGCATAAGTACGACCTTACTCGACTTGGCAACCTAACAGATGAATACAAACCAAGTTGTAAGTATGACACGGATTTAGTCAAGGGCCAGCCGTTAGATTTGTCGCTCGACTTTGGTGGACGTATCAATACCGCTATTGTATCTCAACATTTGAGGTCCATTAATACAGTCAATGTTTTAAAAGATTTCTTTGCTAAAAATCCGCAAAAATTATCTGATTTAGTAAAACAAATCATTGACTATTACGAGCCACACAAAGCATCGTGTAATGAGATTAATTTATACCATGACCGTTCCGGGTATAAGACAGAGGCCAACAGTAAAACCACTCTGGCTCAAGATGTAGAGAACCAATTAAGAGCTGCAGGTTGGAAGGTGAATAATAAGACACCGAACACCAATAATCCGGCACATATGATGAAATTCCGTTTAATTAATGAGATTCTTGCTGAAGATACGTTCGGCTTGCCAATAGTACGTATCAACCAAGATAACTGTCCGAACTTGATTATCTCAATGGAGAATGCCGGACTAAAACACAAAGGTGATGCTTTTGAGAAAGACAAGAGCTCTGAGAGATCAAAGGTAACTCTTCAGGAACACGCTACGCACTTATCTGACTGTTTTGATTATTTATTGTGGTGGAAGTTCTCTTATCTTATTGATTACAATTATCACTCATCTTATATTGTAACTAACTTATAATTAATACTTAATAACTTATGATGCTGTCATGTGATGTTCATGTGATAGTCGTTGATATGCTAATTCACAGCTTTTCATTCCGGGAATAGTCTTTTTCATATTTCACTATTTTTCAAAAACTCAAATTTGAGTTTTTAGTAAGGCGGCGGTGGGTTTTCTCGCACGCTATGAGAAAATATTTAAGTTTTTGAGAGTTAAAAAACTGACAAATAAATACTTACATTTTTTTGTGTGAGAAAAGGGTATGTTTAAAGCCTTTTTTTTATGTGTCCTTTAGTTTACTTTAATGTAGTAACATCTTTGCTCTATGGTAAAACAGATGTTTTTGCGTGACGTTCTCAGCGATATGAGAAAATTGGATAGTATGAATAATCCTATCCCTTTTACTGTATCTGTACGGACGTTTGATAAAACAAACAAAACAGGCGGTGTTTTAAAAACGTATCACAATGCTACGCTTATGCAACAGGGTAAAAAACGAAGTTTGATAAGTTTAGCAAGTGGCAAGAATTTGAAAAATCCCAACCACTGGGAAAATAAAACACGTAATATTAAAGTACCCGGAGAACTACGCCCTAAAAAAATAAACATTCTTTTTATCACAGAGTATAATGGTCATAAAGTCGTGTATTAAATGAAAGAAATAGCAAGCAACATCTATGCAGTTGGTAAAACAGTCACTTTTTTTGATAAAAAAGGTCAAAATCATACTAATGTAAAATCTTCCAAGTCGGCAGGAGATACAGAAAAAATTGCTATTTGGGGTGAGGATAATTTATCGCCTCAAACTTTTTTTAAGCAACTTGTAAAAACAGATGCGGCAGTTGGGGGACTTGAAGTATTAGTTTCTGCTCACTATGGTACTGGTTTTAAACTATACGAGCAAGTTGAAACAGAAAAAGGTATAGAGGAGATAGAGAGACTTCCACAATCATTTCCGGATATTAAAGCCTTTTTTGACCAAACTCGTTGGCAAATTTTTATGAATGATGTCATTTCTGATTATGAAACCTTAAATATTTGCTATCCTGAATTTTTGTTATCGCCTGACAAAAGTAAAATCATTTCTGTAAAAAGGCACCAGTCAGCACATTGTCGTTTGGGTGTTCCAAACAAAAACGGCTTAATTGAAAAGGTATATATCAATAAAGACTGGGAAAATTACAACGAAGAATATACAGAGGATGTTCGCTTTTTTAGTCCGGAGGCTCGTTGGGGGGAAATTAAAGAGTTTTGTAAAGCTAAAAAAATAGACCGATTTATTATTCCTGTAGTAGCTCCTTTGACTGTTGAAAAAATGTATCCGGTTGTAAAATGGGCTAGTTCTTTTCGTAATGGTTGGGTTGAAGTAGTACTTTCTGTTCCTGAGTTTAAAAAATATATGTTTGAAAATCAGTTGAATGTAAAGTATTTAGTTTATATAGCCGATGATTTTTTCAGTCATAAGTATGGACAGAGTGCTTGGAATGATTTTACTTCTGAAGAAAAGGAACAATATAGAAAAGAACTTGTTGAAAAAATAGACGAACATATGTCAGGTAACGAAGCATCTGCAAGGTCCTTAATTTCGCCTTACTTTCGTGATCAAAACAATAACTTAATCAAGGGAATAGAAGTCGTGCCAATTGACGACAAAATTAAAGATGGAGGATTTTTACCGGATGCTGCATCGGGTAACTCACAAATATTATTTTCTATGGGTGTAGATCCTTGCTTACTTGGTGCCGGTATTCCGGGAGGAAAAAATTTAAGTGGTTCAGGTTCTGACAAACGAGAGGCTTATACCATACTTTGTACGCGAATGCCGATCCGTAGGATTCGCACTTTGGAAATTTTCAATTTCATTCGTGACTGGAACGGATGGAATCCGAACCTAATAGGGAAATTTCCAAACATAAATTTGACCACTTTGGATAAAAATCCGAACGGACAAAACGAGATAGTAAACTGATAGGACATAATTAAAAATTTCAAAAAAAATGCCACTTTTCAACGATATAACTGAAGTTAAAAAATTTATTAACGTAAGTCGTAATTTAGATATTAAATTACTGGCTCCTTATGAGTCTAGTGCTTTAGATAAAATTTATGAGTTTATTCCTCAAAACCTTTTTTCTGAAATAGAGAGCAATCATCAATCTGTAATGACAGAAATAAAAAGAGCAACGGCTAATTATATGATAGCCTTTGCTATTCCGTTTCTGAAAGTGCATCTGTCAAATATAGGAGGTAATAACTTTGAGGATGATAAGATGAAAAAGGCTGACTGGTGGGATATGCGAGATTATGGGCTGTCAGCTGTACGGATAGCCGACAAGGCATTAAGTAAGGCTATTAATCTACTTTTAGGAACAAATTTAAAGGAACAACTTAAATTAGATACTTCAGAAGATAGTATTTTTAAAACACCGGAAGATTTTGAAGAAATCTATCCTATTGGCAATTCGTGGGATGTATTTAAGAAAATAAAAACACAAATATCATATGTATGGAAAGTATATTTGCAACACCGATTAGGCAACTGCAGTTTAGCCGCTTTATCTGAAACTGCAGAAACTGCAGAAATATTAAAAAGTATTATAGGTTTCTATACTATTTCTGAAATCATATCAGACCCTACCTATTTATTTACAAGTTCCGGAATCGTATTACAATGGGAAGAGTTGCCTTGGCAAAAATCTAAGGTCATAGAACCAAAAGTTCTTGAGACTCACGGTCAAAAATATCTGAAAAAGGCAAATGAACTTTTTGACTTGCTTTTGGGTATTATCAAAAACAATCCAAACGACTTTCCTTGTTATCAAGAGCAAAAACCGCAAGTAAGAGAAGTTATTGTAAAAAAATCAGGCTTATACTTATAGTGTCCTTTATCAGCCTTTATTCTACGAGTATTTTTGACTCAAAATACATTCTATGGGTTATACTGTTAAAACTATTGATGGTGAATTAAAGGAATATGCTTTTGATTTAGGCGGTGTACTCGCTTTGCGTAATTTTACTGCAGAAACAAACGAAAATCGCTTAATCATAAGGTCTGTAGAAAATGCCAATTTTACAATCCTTGACGCATTAGTCAATGAAGTAGAGATTGACGGTGTTGTATATGATGACCCGGTTTCAGCACAGGAGGCGTTACAAGCATTAGTGTTTAACCCTGCGATGCCTCGTATTATTACTCAAGATATCTTTAATCAACTGAATCAATCTAACATAGATTTGATTAATCAGATTAAGGACGAAGCAACTACAGATAGAGAAAATATTAGAAAAGAACTTCAGAAAGTAAGTTCTGCTTTGGATAATTTTGAAACCGACATCGAAGTTGCGTTTGCAGATGGTTTGATTGAAAAAGCGGAAGCAAAATCTATTGAGAAATATATAAATTTACTTGATAAAGAAAAAGCTGACATTGATAGCAGATATACGTATTTATACGGAGATAGTAATTTGACCGGAGATGCAAAATCAGATTTACAGACTAAAAAATCAGAGTTTGATGACGCTCATAGTTTACTAATTAACAAAATAAACGTTGCTATTTCTGACGGTAAGACTACATCTTCAGAAAAGGCTCAAGTGGATAGTGCTTTTTCTGCTTATAAAGATAAGTTAGTCGCTTTGCAATCTGCCTTTGACAAAGCAATTAATTTTGTGGAGCAGAAAAAAATAAGTGCTGCAGAAACTGCAGCAGTAAACACTTCAAAATCTTATACAGACCAAAAAACACAACAAATTAAAGATGAAGCAGCTGCAGAAAGAGCGGAAATCAGACAAGAACTCCAGCAGGTCCGTAACACATTAAATGATTTTGAGACAGATATAGAAGTTGCCTTTGCTGATGGTTTAATTGAAAAGGCGGAAGCGAAGTCAATCGAGAAGTATCAAAACTTACTCAATACAGAAAAAGCGGATATTGATAGTAAATACACCTCTTTATATGGGGATAGTAATTTGACCGGTACTGCTAAAACAACTTTAAAAAGCAAAAAGGATGCTTACAACTCTGCTCATAGTGCTTTGATTCAAAAAATACAAAGTGCTATTGCGGATGGTAAAACTACAGATTCTGAAAAAGCACAAGTGGATAGTGCTTTTGCT
>PDWJ01002271.1_pt1 | contig 27871 bp, 25 predicted proteins | sample 1430881 | NCBI WGS metagenome assembly PDWJ01 (sample SAMN01162460, study PRJNA174530) | Oral metagenome, whole genome shotgun sequencing project. | biome: Marine environment; feature: Marine mammal; material: Swab sample of the gingival sulcus; isolation source: swab sample of gingival sulcus...
CAATTTTCACCTTTAAACTTGCAACTGACAGTGACACGAAACCGTTTGCTGCAAGTAAAACAAACAAATTGAATGAAAACAATAATTACAATACTTGGAATCTTAAATGGTGGCTATATGCTTCTTGATGGGATATTTGTCTTATTCAAGGGGAAATACATTGGCCCTGAAAAACCTGGACCCTGGTCGTTGCTTTTTGAAAAGTTAGGCATTGATGTATTCAAACTTGGTCCACTTTTTATAATATTTGGAGTTTTATGGTTGATTTGGATTTACAGTCTGTGGACTAACCAACAATGGGCATTTACATTTGGAGTTGTCATTTGTCTATTAACATTGTGGTATTTACCAATTGGAACCTTGTTTTCTCTAATAATTTTGGGGATGATATTGTTTGCAAGATGAAAGCTGGGACTATGGTAAAAACATCCGTCATTGACTTCTCAGAATCCAAACGAATTGACAATCTATTGACAAAAATCAGCTACTCGGTTGAACATGAAAAAATGGATGGAGCAAAAGAATACGAAAACCATCAAAGCCAATAGCCCTAAAATATATAGGCAAGGGCGTGGGCACAAGTGGTTCAATCAAAGCAGGAAAAATAAATCATGAAAAATCAAACCTTTGCCATTATCAATCAATTTGAAGTTCCAAAATCTTCAGAATCCGATTTTCTAGAATTTTTCAGCACGCACATCAAACTCATTGATTCACAGCCAGGCAGCATTGACTGTCGTTTGTTCAAGGCCAATGACGATGGGGATGTTTTGAGTTATATTTCCGTTGTACGTTGGCAAAACCAGGAAGCAGCAAAAAAGGCAGGGTTGAAAATTGATGCCGCTTCGAGAGAAGCAGGTGTCGATGTAACGGAATTTCAAAAGAAACACAATATAAAAGTTATCAACCGACGTTTTTCAGAAATTCCTATTTTGTCAGAGTGACGCTGATAAAAAACAGGGCAAGTATCAACGGTATCCCTTTTCGACTGTTGAACATATTCTTTTCAACACCCTACTCATAAGTGCGCATCCATAAATAAGTGACGGAATTGATGAATGCGCTTCAAGTGACCTTTCCCCCCCCTACCTGTAGCTTGTCCAATTCCAGACAAAGTTAACTGGCAAAATACGCATCCATTTGAGCAGCAGCATACGTTGTGGCTTTCGTTGGCCCATGAGCAACGCCTGGTTCCCATTCCTTAGTCATTCCTGAACATATGTCCATATAATACAGGTTTAGTGTTTATCAGCCTGTTAGACTCAAAATTATGCAGAAAAGTTTTTCATCACTTCAATCCACAAACGGTTACAGCCACAACATATCGCCCCAACAACACCTCATCCAGGTTAAAGAGGTGGTCAAGACGTATCACAGCAGCGCAGGAGATTTTACAGCGCTGAAAGGCATTGATTTAATCATTGATGAAGGGGAATTTGTCGCTATTATCGGCAAGTCAGGTTGTGGCAAATCAACGCTGATTAACATGATAACGGGCATTGATCGGCCTTCTTCTGGCGAGGTATGGGTCAACGGAACGGCCGTTCACACCCTAACAGAAGGTGAAATAGCACAATGGCGCGGACGGGAGCTAGGCGTCATCTTCCAGTTCTTCCAACTGCTGCCCACCCTCACCATCGCGCAAAACGTGATGCTGCCCATGGACTTTTGCCACACCTACCCCCTTCCCCAGCGCCGCGAACGTGCCATGCACCTGCTCGACCTGGTAGGTCTGGCAGATATTGCGCATAAGCTGCCTTCCTCCGTCTCTGGGGGACAGCAGCAGTTGGCGGCCATCGCCCGCGCCCTGGCCAACGATCCGCCCATCCTCGCCGCTGACGAACCCACCGGCAATCTGGACTCCGCTACGGCAGAAGTCATCTTCCACCTATTCAACCAACTGGTTGACCAGGGCAAAACCATCCTCATGGTGACGCATGATCCAGACAAAGCAGAGCGTGTCAGCCGTGTGGTGACTATTGTTGATGGCGAAATTCCACAGAAACATGAAGATCCAGGAATCAAGCGTATGGCATGCGCACAATTCCCCATCTTCAATCATTAATCATTTTATGAACATCAAACCACGTTGGAAAAAAGTATTCGCAGACCTTTGGGGCAATAAATCACGTACCATCTTGGTCGTACTTTCTATTGCGATTGGTGTATTTGCGGTAGGTCTGGTGGCAAACACCTACCTTATTTTAGAAGAGGCCAGCACCGTGGGTTATGAGGCTATCAACCCCACCAGTGCCTTTATCATTTCTTCACCATTTGACGACGAGCTGGTAGATCTCATCCGTGATATGCCAGAGGTGGCTGAGGCTGAAGGGAAACGGTTGCAAGAGGTGCGCATGGAGCTAAACGGCCGTTCTTTTGCTACTGTCCTCTCTGCCCAAGATTATGAAAATGCCCGTGTCAATTTGCTGCAATCCATGAGCGGCAAAGCCATTCCCGGCGATGACGAACTACTCATCGACCAGACAACCCTCATCCTCACCGACTTTGAACTTGGCGACACCGCCACCATCGAAATGAGCAATGGCCATCATCGTGAAATGACCATCGTCGGTACCGTGCGTGACCAAAACAGCAATCCCTCCATCAACAGCGGCGGCATCAACGCCTACACGTCTCTCGACACCTTCGAGTACCTCGGTGAATCAGCAGACTACAACTACCTGCTCTTTGTCGCCAGTGAAAACCAAAAAGACCGGACCTACATCCAGGCTCTCACCGGTGACATCAAAGACAAAATCGAGAAAACTGGGCGCACCGTGTTTCTGACTCTTGTTTTTTCTGAACCGGGCGTTAGTCCGACTAAATTTATCGTCCTATCCATCCGCTCGATACTGGGTATTTTGGCTTTGGTTTCCTTAGCGTTAAGTGCATTTTTGGTCTTCAACACCATGTCGGCGCTCATTTTGCGCCAGATCGGCTACATTGGCATCATGAAAGCAATCGGGGGAGTGACACGACAGTTGGTAGGCATGTATCTGCTGATGGTGATCCTGTTTGGGGTGACAGCCTTTGTGGTGGCAGCGCCGTTGGCGGCTGTTGCGGCGCAAAAGTTTGCCGAGTTTATCGCTGGCCCAACGCTGATAGATCTACAACTGGCCCCTTTCCGCGTTCGGCCTGAAGTCATCTTCCTGGAGCTATCTGTCAGCCTGATGGTACCGGTGTTGGCCGCCCTACCAGCTATCTGGCGCGGCACTCGGGTGACTGTGTTGTCGGCGCTCAACTCTACCGGCTTAAGTCAGGAAAACTTGAGTAACAGCCTGCTGGAACGGCTCATCGAGCGCGTCCGCTTCATGACCGGACCCTGGCTGCTCTCGCTAGGAAACGTCATGCGTAATCAGGGTCGCGTGTTGCTAACGCTGGGCACGCTGGTGCTGGGTGGGGCTATTTTTATCGGCGTCCTCAGCGTCGGGGCTTCTGCCGACCAGACCGTGGCAGAATTGGGGGAAGCGTTCCGGTTTGACATCCAGGTTGCCTTTGAACGCCCTTATCGGTTGGCGCAAATTGAGGAGTATGCGTCTCATATTCCCGGTGTAGAACGGGTTGAGGGGTGGATGGACGTGGCCAGCGCTATCATCAATGAAAATGGTGAGGAGGGCAACTCGATGACGATTCTAGCCCCACCCGGTGGCAGCGACCTGACCCATCCCAAAATAGTGGAGGGGCGCTGGTTAAAACCAGATGATACGAATGCTTTGGTCGTCGCCACCAGTCTGCTGCGTGAGGATCCCTCTGTCCAGGTGGGGAAGGAGATTACGCTGAAAATAAACGGCCGTTCTAGCACCTGGGAAATTGTGGGAGTGTATCAAGCTATCGGCGTTACCGTCTGGTATGACTCTTACGCCAACTACCCCTACGTGTCGCGGTTGGTGCGGAAGGTGGAGCAAACCCGGCGCGTGCAAGTGGTCACCAGCGAACATGATGCGGCTTCGCAAGAAGAGGTGGCCGCCTTGATTGATGAATATTTTGAATATCTAGGGATTCGTGTGGCTCGCATTGATACCAGTGCCGCTTTGCGCAGTGTGCAGCAAAAACAATTTTCTATTATCGTATCAGTGCTGATGGTCATGGCGCTGTTGATCACGCTGGTGGGAGGCCTCGGTTTAGCTGGCACTATGAGCATGAATGTGTTGGAGCGCACCCGTGAAATCGGCGTGATGCGGGCTGTGGGCGCTTCTGATGGGGCCGTGCTGCGCGTGATTTTAGTAGAAGGCTTGCTCATGGCGCTGCTGAGTTGGTTCCTGGCGATTTTCTTGGCGATTCCAGCCGGGAAGATACTCAGTTCGGTCGTGGGACAGCATGTTGTAAACGGCCGTTTGAGCTATGTTTATTCTATGCCCGGGGCAGGTATGTGGTTAGCGTTGGTGCTGGTGGTTGCCATTATCGCCAGTTATATCCCCGCCCGCAATGCCTCTCAGCTAACGGTGCGAGATGTGTTGGCGTATGAGTAGACCGTGGCGGGCAAAGGTCTCAAGGGCATCAAAATATCACGGTCAGCAAGCCGTTCACACCCAAAATGACAACATAGCTCACAGCACACAGAGTGAGGAATGAGTAGTATAGTTTGCCCCACACAGACCATGACTGCCGCCAGTAAAGAACGGCCGTTATCACCATTCCTATCGCCAACAACACCAGCAGCCACCCAGCAGCAAAAACAGGCCAGGTATTGCTGGGAACCGATAACATTAAAGCCATTGGACTGGTTTCAACAAGCGGGATGAAGAGAACGGCCGTTAAGGCCAGTGCATATATCATCCCCAGCACCCCATACCCTATCACAAGCAGCCGTCCCGTCCTGCGCACCCGCCTGGCTCCGCTCGTCAGTGGCAGTTGATCCTTTTTCCCAGACTGGATGATCCAGACCACAAGCCAAATCGGCATGGCAAACAAAACCGCAATCAACAATAAAGCCGACACCCCCATCTGCACCATAATCCCAAGATCCAACTGATTTATCTTAGCCAACACCGCCACCGACATCGTCTCAACAGGCACAAACGCCACTGGCTGTTTATGCTCAAGACAATTCACATCCACAGGCGCATCAGGATTCATCAGAAAACGCTGCATGATCCCATCCACACACTCATCCTTCAAAGCAATGCTGTGGCTGGCCCATGGGTCAACAATATGGGTGCTGTTAGAGAGGGTTTGAGCCGCTTCATCAGCAAAATTGGGCGGCGTGATCGGGTCAAAACGCCCCGACATCAGCAGCACAGGAATGTCACTCACCACCGGATCATTGACAGACGCAGGTAAAGTCTCCACCGACCAAATCTTACAGGCATCCAGATAACTTTGCAGCTCGTCTTGAAGGCCGTTGGCAATGAATGAAGGATAAGTATCAGCACTGATTGCTGCTGGATCAAAATCAGCCTCTTCCGCACAAATCACCGAGTAATACATGCCATAACTACTGGTGCGGTCAAAAGAAAGCAAGGGCCACACTTCCTGCAAAAAGACAAAGTCTCCATCCTCTGCATTGGCAACCAACTTAGGAAACATGGCATACGCTTCTGAGAAATAAAGCAGTTGGTACATCACATCCACAAAAACAGCCCCATCCACCCAGGCCTCATGCTTTTCGCCAGTCTCAGGATCGGTAAGCGTCAAGGTGATAGGGTTTGTGTTCAGCTCATCGACCACAGCCCGAAAACGCTGTTCCAGGTGTGGATAGGCAGCCGCACAAGCAGCATCATGGGCACAGGCGGCAAACAATTCTTCATACACACGATTTTCGTTTTCGGGCAAGCTGGTAATGAAGTTCGAACTAGTGGGCACCACCCCATCCAAAATCACACTGCGCAATGCCTCTGGATGTTCACGCATGAGATGCAAGCCGAGGAGCGTGCCGTAAGAAACGCCATAGAAATTGAACGTATCGTAACCCAGCGCTTGCCGCACCGCTTCTATATCGTTGGCATTTTCAATGCTGTCAAAGGCAGATAGATTCACACCTTCTGTTTCTAATCGTTGGTGGCAGGCTTGCAACAGGTCATAGTAATAAACCGTTCCCTCTGCCAGAGACATTCCCAGCATCTCCCCCATGCCATCTACAATTTCAGTGCAGCGCAAGTCAGGTTCTGCATAAATTGTACCCCGTTGATTGATGACCACTAAATCTCTATCCTGCCGCAATGGAGATTGGGGCAAATAAGCGCTGAAGGCATCAAAAGCATCGCCACCGGGCCCACCTTGTACCCAAAACACCGGGTCTGGTTGCGGGTTCATGCCCGTTGCCCTTAAAATTCCCACGGGAATCCGAATCGTGGGGCCATCAGGATTGGCATGCTCTTCGGGCACGGTAACGTAACCACATTCAAAACCGAGTTTTTCAGCCGATAGACCCAATTCTTTCATTCCGGGAAACATGCACTCAGCTGGCTCAAAGACAAACGTCTCCTGTGCCAGCACCGTCTGCCTCATCACGCTTATCAAGCCAATAATCACGGCCAACAAAACAAATTTTCGTCTGTTCATCCAATCCTCGTTCTGTTCTCTAGTTCTTTCCGCGTTTTAATCGTCGTCTTTCACAAACATATTGAGAATGGCACTGACAATACTGATGATGATAGCACCAAAGAAAGTCGCCCAAAAGCTCTCAGACGAAAAACCGGAATTGAATATATTTGACGAAATCCAAATCGTTAATGACAACATCGCCCCGTTAACGATCAACACAAAAAGTCCCATCGTCAACAGCACCAATGGACAGCTTAATACCATCACAATTGGACGAATGATGGCGTTGACTAAACCAAAAATCGCAGCCACCAAGAACAATGCCCAAATCGAGCCTTCATAATGCAAACCGGGGACTATCGTGACAGCTGCCCACAATGAGATGGCAATGATCACCCAACGAATTAACAATTTCATATGTTTGTTTGCCTCCTTAATTTAATCACATAATCATCACACATGATAACATCTAGTGTCTGCTATACGCTTGTCACGAGGATAAGTCTCGCATCATTTTATATTCCACATCCAGGCAACTAACAAACAGCTCTGGGTCTGACATGATTTTGGGATCGACATGGAGGATGCCTAAACCGACTTGTCCCGACTGTGGTGCCCGGAACGTGCCGCTTTCTATCTTCTGTCTGGTAAAACAGCGTTCCTCAGTCGGTTCCACGACATTGGTTATCACGGCTGAGGCTAGCACCCCAACTTGTTTCACCACCGCACTCTGCAAACGAGGGGGGATATGAGGGATTCAGGTTATCATTCATTGGTTTGTTGCTTTCCTGCAAACAGAAACTATCCACTGAGGCTTAAGCTTATTGACTGTAACGCTCGTTGTCAAGATAATTAACTCCCTGACGAATCGTAACCAACCAAAGACGAACCCTTGTCCAAAGTTTGCTGCGGTTCCGAAGGAAACGACTTCGTCGTATTATTTAATATCCGTTCCCAAGGAGGAAACATGGATTACTCAAAACTGATTGCCCCACCGGGTAAAAAGATCCGCCTTGCCCACTATGACACGGCCTACACCGGAAAATTCAAAAAGAAAAAGGAAGCGATCAAAAAACTTGAAGACGACATTGAAAAGCTAAAGGAATTGCAAGCTAAGTTCTATGCCCAAGATAATTATGCGCTGCTCATCGTCTTGCAAGCGTCCGATGCGGCAGGCAAAGATGGCACGATCAAACATGTTATGTCTGGCGTGAACCCCCAGGGCTGCCAGGTATTCAGCTTCAAAAAGCCATCGAGCGAAGAGCTCGATCATGATTACTTATGGCGCTGTATGAAACGGCTGCCAGAACGGGGACGTATCGGTATTTTTAACCGTTCCTACTACGAAGAAGTCCTCATCGCCAAAGTGCATCCTACCATCCTCGACTACCAAAAACTGCCTCTTGAATGCAAAGGGCCAGATGTCTGGAAAAATCGATACGAAGACATCAACAATTTTGAGAAATATCTGGTGCGCAATGGTATCATTGTGCTTAAATTTTTCCTCCATCTCTCCAAAGAGGAGCAAAAAGAACGCTTCCTGGCTCGCCTGGATACGCCAGAGAAAAACTGGAAGTTCTCTACCGGCGATCTCAAAGAACGTCGCTACTGGGACGATTATCAAGCTGCTTTTGAAGATTGCTTCAACGCCACCAGCACCAACTGGGCGCCCTGGCATATCATCCCTGCCGACCACAAATGGTTCAGCCGCGCAGCCATCTCCGACATCATCGTCAACAAGTTGGAATCGCTCAACCTCGCCTTCCCCACGGTGGATGATGAGCAAAGAGCCAGGTTGGCTGAAGCGCGAGTGGCGCTGATAAATGAGGGGGCGTAAGCCGTCGGCTGTTATCTGTGTGCAGTCCCTGGCATCTCCAACCAGGCTCCCTCTGCCATCGGTGCCGGGGACTGGGGTGGCTACGGCAGCCAGGTGAAGTTATGCCCGCTTAGGCCAACGGCCGTTTGCAAATCAACCAAGGCTCCACCAGCAGGCGCATAATACATCGCGCCATTCACCTGCATGACTGCTCCCGAGCCATCTGGCGCCCATACAATTTCAGATGGCTCTTGGGCAGGCAGGTCGCTGATTTGTTCGGCAGGTTCGCTAAAAGACACACGTTGATAGAGGCCGTTTTCTGGATGACCTGGCTCAAATAAGGCGTAACCAAAACGGCCGTTTTCCCAGTGAATGGGTGCTAAAGATTGCATTGCAGCCGCAGTCAAGACCACAGACTCATCCAACTGTACAGCCTCAGCATCCTGGTTAATGCGATAAGTTTCTCCCACAACTGAACCAGTTGCATTGTCACTCAATCTAGTCATAAAAATTCGGTTATCTGCCATCCAGGTCATTTCAGGGAAATAAGGTTCCGCATCAAAATAAGATTGAGGAACCACCATCATCGTTTGGGCAGCCACATCAAAGATTGCGGTTTCAGTTCCCTCACTATACGGACGGTACAACATCATCAGCCAACGGGCGTTCTTCGCCCAAGAAAGGGGGATGAAGCGTTCATTAAGTCCGCCTCCTGTATCCCCACTTTTAAGCAATCTCGGTCTATCGCCAGGCACAGTGTATAAATACAATCCGTCGCTATCGCTAAAAACAAAAGTGGCATCATCAAGCCACAACTGCCCCAGACAACGATCAAGGCAATCATATATTTTCTTTGGTGGCAATCCCGCCTCAGGTTCAGCGACGTATAGCTCTGTGGTCGGTTTTTCGCCCAATACCAACGCTTCTGGCTCACCAAGCCCTAATCCGCTAAAAGCCAGGTACTTGCCACTTTGTGACAAAGTAAAAACAAGCGGTGCGTTAAGGCTGGCATTGACAGCTGGCACCAGGAGCTGGCGCCTCCCTGTTTCTAGATTGAGATAAGTCAGGCGGTAAGTGCCAATAGTTTCAGTAACGGCCGTTATCGTGTTAGAAATCTCCGTCGAGGCCATCAACTGGGACACCACCGCCCAACGGCTGTCCTTACTCAGCATATAATCCACCACGTCATCCTCGACCAGCGCCACCACATTGCCATCCCGCTGCCAGCGTTGGAGCTTACCCCGCCCCACAAAGAGCAAATCATGGCTGATGGCTGGCATCTGCGCCGGATTGATGACCAGTTCAGGGAATTCTGTCGGGGTAGCGGTAGGTGCCAGCGTAGGCGTCGCCACAGGTGGGGACGGGGATTCAGCAACGGCCGTTTCCTGAGCATCATCGGCTGCTGCGGGCACACTCCCCCCTTCCATCCCAACCGCCGGGGGCTGCTCGCGGTTCACCGCAGTCGGCGGCGGCGGCAGCGTTGGAAATGGCTCCACCACAGCACACGCCACGACACTCACAATGACCAGTAAACCGAAAACAAGGAACAAGGAACAACGCTTCATGATCACCTCCATCAGAATTGACAATGAAATAAAATACGGAATGGCATCGCCAGTTTCAAGGAACGGTAAGGAAACAGCTTCGTCCTACTCTTAAATTTCCGTTCCTAACGGTAAATGGTTATCAACAAATGATCACTAGTTACTTCATGTCAACGGCTGCACATAGTCCACTTCACGGCGGCATTCCTCGTCATGCCAGTTTCCCCCACACGTAACCGCGCCCCGGGGCAAAAAAGAACACAAGCAAGAAAATCGTGGACGCCACCAGCACCACGGCCGGCCCTGAAGCCACATTCAAATAATAAGAAGTGTACACGCCAGCCACACCCGAAAACGCGCCAATCAGAGCCGATACCCCCATCATCGTCAGCAAGCGACGAGTCAACAGTGAGGCCGCCGCCGCTGGCGTGACAAACATCGCCAACATGAGGGCAATGCCCACCACTTGCAGCGCCACCACAATCGTCACCGCAATGAGGATGAGCAGCAAGTAACGCAAAAACAGCGTGGGCAACCGCAGCGTGACAGCCAACACGGGGTCAAAAGAAATAACGAGAAATTCTTTGTAAAACAGAAATATGGTGATGAGAACCACAGCCCCAAGAACGGCCGTTGTCCATAAATCCCCCGTCGTCACCCCCAACAAATTGCCAAACAGAAAATGAGCCAAATCCACCGTGTAGCTGCCCGTCATCGACAACATAGCCACACCTAAAGCAAAAAAGCCCGCAAACACAACCCCAATTGCCGTGTCTTCTTTGAGGGTACCGCGTTCTGTGAGGAGACCAATGCCAACGGCCGTTAACACACCAAAAATCAGCGCCCCAACCGCCAGAGGCCAACCCAGTAGAAAAGCAGTGACCACACCAGGCAAAATCGTATGCGCCAGAGCATCACCAAAAAACGCCATGCCGCGCAGCACCACATACGTGCCCAACACAGAACAGACCACCCCCACAATCACCGCGGCCAGCAGTGCCCGGGTGATGAAAGAATATTGAAGGGGGTCGAGTAACCAGTCCATCTCAGTGATCAGCACCATCACCAACAACATGCATGCAGCCGCCGTATGCCGTAATGAGATTATCGGTGGAGAGAACGGCCGTTCCCGTGCCCAAAGCCACAATTCTCCGATTAAGCAGCATCACCCTGTCAAACCGCTCCGCTGCCATCGTCAAATCATGCGTCGAGACAATAACCGTCACCCCATCAGGACGCAAGCCATCCAGCACCTCAAAGATCTTATCCTGACTAGGAACATCCAACCCTGTCAGCGGCTCATCGAGCAAAAGCAGTTCCGCTTCTTGCGCCAACGCACGCGCAATAAAAACGCGCTGCTGCTGCCCGCCAGAGAGTTCGCCAATTTGCTTCTTCGCCAGGTGCGTCACATTTACCCGTGCCAAACTGTCCTTAACAACTTGCCAATCAGCACGGCGCGGCCAACGGAAAAAGCCAATCTGACCAGCACGCCCCATCATCACCACATCTTCAACCGTAACGGGAAACGTCCAATCAATCTGGCTGCGCTGCGGCACATAAGCGATGCAAATATGACCATCTGGCCCATGCCCAAAAATATTAATTTCACCTTTGCCCGGCTTGAGCGTGCCCACAATGAGCTTGAGCAATGTGCTTTTCCCCGCCCCATTTGGGCCGACCACAGCAATACGCTCGCCCTTTTCCACACTAAACGACACATCTGCCACCGCATACTGGGTACTCCGAGCTGCGGTAACATCATTGGCGCCCGCCGCATAGGCCACCGACACATTCTTCATTTCTAGCGTCGGGACGCCCGGTTTATGGGAGACGCCACGTCGTTTAATTTGTTTTACCATCTCCGTCATACTGTGATTTTATATCGGTAACGACAATTTGCGAAATAAAAGCCCGCCTCCACGCATGGTGCTGATTTAAGGGAAAAGCAGGAGCAAAAACTTCTACCTTGCCATAGAGTTCAGACACCTTTTGTCAGGTTAAAACAGGTAAAGAAAAAGGGTCGCCAGAAAAGTGACGACCCTCTCAAAAAGATTACTTTGTGCGCATCCACGAATAAGCTGCCAAATTGATGGAGACGCTTCAAGTGACCTTTTCCCCGGAAAAACGGGGATTATTTTTTAGACTGGTCACTCTGCTTGATGTCGTTGGCGACGCAGAGCCAAAGCAACAAAGCCAACCAGCAAAACAGCAGCAAGCCCCATTGTCACGCCAACTAACACATTGTTGCTGGTGGCATCAGCGGAGAAGGATTGGAGATTAACGGCCGTTGGTGTGCCGCCAATATACCAAACATAATCTTCAATCTCGCCATTAACAACACCTGCTACAGCCGGATCATTACAGGTCGCAGCGGTAGGGCAGACGCGAAAACGTGCATAAATCCAACCCTCTGTGGTGCCAGATGGATAGTTAACCGTAAGCGAGCGGATGTAATTTCCTGCCCGGGAAAAATCTTGAAGGACATACTCATTCGCATCAAGAAAATCACCATCATTGTTCCAATCAATCCATCCATTCACAAAGCAAGAACCAATGCATCCATTCACTCTAAATTGAATCGTGCCAGAGCCATCTGCAATCCAAGCTTCAGGATCAATAGCCACCACACCATCTTCATCATCAAAATCATTGTTATTATCCCCATTGGCATATCGAGATGGATTTGGTCCAGATTCACCGTCCAGGTTATAGCCCAGTGTCAACCCTTGTGGAATATGATACGCTCCTTGATACTCGTCATATTTAGGATTGTTGCTCGGATCTAATTCAGGCAAGTCACCATATTCACGAACTTCTTCTGTAGGACGAGCCCCAACTTCATCAATGGTAATATCGAGGTCATCTACAATTGTGCCGTCAATATCCATCTGTAGTGCGCCCACATTTTCCCAACTTGAGGGATTACTCCAGCCTCCCTCCTCAGAAAAGTCCACGAAACGATAAACGAGATCAACACGGTGGAGATCGCCATCACCAAATATAGCGATGTCTTTTTGACCAAAATTTGTGGCTGAGCCACCAAATGCAGTTAACATTAAACTAGTTTGATGATCCGCGTCTAACACTTTAACATAGACAGCATCATTTTCAGGATTTGCACTTGTTAAATCTACATTCAGGCCATCATAGTCAGGCTGATCAGTTGTGACATCTGTACTGCCATCCCAAATCACTTTTGCCTGGCCAGTTGTGCCTGACCCCATGGAAAAACTCAACTCGTTACTAGTCACGCCGCCACCGATGTTGGTGTCGATATCCAGGTTCACATTTGTGCCGCCAGCATCCCAGTAAGCAAAGGCTTTGCGGGCATTCCCCAAGGTATTTCCAGGCGGAAGGGATGATACTGCCCCACTATCAGTTTCATTACCCGGAGAAGAATTTGCATTGAGTCGTTGTGTTCCCTGGTTAAACGTATCCGCTTGCACAGCAGATGCATAAGCAATCCCAAATGTCATTAATAAAACGGTTGCAAGAACAAAGAATAATCCAAATTTAATTGATAACAGTTTTTTCATAGTACATCTCCTTTAATATAATAACATTTTCCCCATATCTGGTGAGTTTAAAGCTGATACAACACACACGGTATGAGGAATTTAAGAAGTATTCCTGATGCTTATCATACATCAAGACACATCAATATTAGGTTATAAAATGGTTGTAAAATGGTAATGATGCCGATTTAGTCGAGGTGTGAGCCTTCTGAGATTAGAGATTGAGGAGATGAAGCTTTCCATTTTACAAATCTGCCACCCCTCCTAAATAATCGGGCTCTGCCGTCTAAATAACAAATTGGGGGCGATGATACCAAAGGACAGCCCGGCTAATATCAGACCAGTACGAATGGCGTAAACGGCCGTTTGCAATAACATCTCTGGCCCTTCAACCGCTGACAAATCTGCCAGCCCCGTTATCTCAAAGATGCCTAGCATCGTGCGGTAGGCAAAGACACCGGGCACCATGGGAATCACACCAGGCACCACAAATACCAGCCGGGGAATGCGATATTGGCGTACCAGCAGCTCCCCTAAGAAACCGACGGCTGTGGCCGCCAACAAGGTCGCGGCTTCGATGGGGAGACCCAGTAGGGCAATGATTGCCGCCCGCAAACCATGGCCTAAAGCACCTGACAATGCACAAGCAAGCAGAGCCTGTCGCGGCACGTTGAACAAAATGGCAAACCCCATGGCGGCAATCGCCGACCAGAAAGCGTCACGCAGCACAAAGAATAAAATATCGTTGTTCATATACTCTCCCCCGTCAACAGCAACACCACCATCAAGCCCAGCGCAATACACATCGAGATAATAAAACCCAACACACCACGCGTGATGCCGTTGCTCATGTAGCCACGCAAAAAGTCATGCGTGGCGTTGATGAGGGGCACACCCGGCACCAACAGCAGCACACAAGCTGTCATCGCCGCTTCAGGCGCCGTGCCAAACTTCAGCGGCACGGAAACGCTGGCGATCAAACCAGCCACCACCGCACAAACGGCCGTTACGATGAACGGGTTGAACTGCCTTTTATGCCCTTCCTGGCGCACAAACATAGCCACACTGGCCGCCACAAAAGTAACCAGCAAGATATGCCAATCACCGCCAAAGAGTTGGCTAAACGCGCCACAGGCGATGCCCACCATCCCCACCGTCACCCAGCGGTTGTAGTTGCCAGACGTGTGGCTAATCGCCTCCAGTTTTCGCCGCGCTTCAACACGATCCAGCTCGCCTCGTTCAATCTCACGACTGACTGTGTTGATAGCCGCCATACACGCCATATTCACACCCAGGCCAACCACTCGTCGCGTCTTGGTGCGAAACTCTCCCCCGCTGGAAGCAGTCACTGTAATCGACTCCGTGCGTACGATAATGTCGAGCCAATCACAGCCCAAGCCTGTGCCAAAACGGTGTGTGCTTTCTTCTACACGAAAGCTGTTTGCCCCATATTGCAGCAGCATCTGCCCGGCCCATAGGCAAAGATCTATAATGTCCGTCAATTCTGCATGGGATAACGGCCGTTTGCTATACCTGTATTCATGTTCTTCTTGTTCTTCAGTCATAATCCCTTCCAGTTATTGCAGGTTGTCAGCAGCAAATCACCTACAACACACAGCTTGCCACCTGCTTAACTGCTACGTAAAACAAACCAACCTAAAAGTATATGGCGGTTTAGCGAAGCAACAATCGGCAATCTTGCCGACTTAAACGATACCTTTTTTGTACTCATTTTTGCAAGAAGAATTTGGCCGCAGCCTCACACCCAACAACCAATACCATCAACCACCACACGGGCATTTCACCCTGCTGCCACCTGAAATTTGAGTTCTTTCTGAGAGACGCTCATTCCCGGTTGGTCTGGTTTGCTCTGCCCTGGGTTAGCAGGTAGGATTATTGCCATAATGGTAACGAGCAAGCCACAGGTAGAGGAACAGACCAGCGACCAGGATAACGGCCGTTATCCTGAATCCTCCCCCATTCCAGAAACAATCATAGCCGCACCAGCCGCACCAAAACCTGATTTTCGCCTCGAAAAATGGGGACTTATCTCCGTCATCATCCTGATTGTGATTGTATTACTATGGCAGGTGCGGGACGGCGTGTGGGATCTCATTTCATTGGTGGGTGACCAGGAAGCAGTTAGTGCCTATCTGATTAGCTACGGCGCCTGGGGACCGCTGGCACTGGCTGTAGCACAGTTACTACAAGTGCTGGTTGCCGTGATTCCAGGCCACGTTTTCTTGATAGCAGCAGGGTACGTTTATGGATTTTGGCCAGGACTGATCTTGAACATGATTTGCATCGTGGCCGCCAGCCAACTGGGCTTTGCCCTTGCCCGTTGGGCAGGCCGCCCCGTCGTGGATCGGTTAGCCGACAAGGAAACGCTTGATAAATGGTATGCCATCGGCGAAAAGCAAGGCTTCATGTTCTTCACAATCGCCTTTGTGCTGCCCATGTTTCCCACCGACATGATGAACTTCGTGGCAGGATTAACGGGGATTCGCGGCACTCAGTTTTTAGCAGCTAACATTTTGGGACGCCTGCCCAGCGCCATCATGCTGACAATGATTGGGGCTTATGGTATCCGCTTTGAAAGCTGGCATTGGGTAACGATTGGCCTCTTTGCTGCTGTTGTCTACATTATTGGCCGAACTGTGGTCTATCGCATCGAAAAACAGCATGAAAACGATTAAGTCACATCTGTGGTTGTCTCATCTCAATCTGCCGGGAAACGGCCGTTTCCCATGCATGATCTACCACCAACACCGCCATCATCATATTTTCATCACTCGCGCCTTGAGACTGATTGACACCCCATCACTTTAAGATACCATCTATTCACCAAAACCACCAAACAGGGAATGGAGTCAACCATGGAACAAAAATTACAAGACCTCAAAACTCGTCTACTTGAAATCAATGACCTCGATAGTGCAGCTGCCGTACTCAACTGGGATCAAAGCACCTACATGCCTCCTGGCGGCGCTACTGCTCGGGGACGGCAAATGGCCACACTAAGTCGTCTCGCCCATGAAAAATTCATCGATCCAGAAGTAGGCAAATTGCTCGACAGCTTACTAGCCTATGGGGAAAGCCTGCCCTACGACAGCGACGATGCCAGTCTCATTCGTGTGACCCACCGCCATTACCAAAAATTAACCAAAGTACCGCCAGCCCTGTTGGCTGCCTTTTATGAACATTCGGCGGTCACGTATCAGGTTTGGACAGAAGCACGTCCCCATAATGATTTTGCCCGTGTCCAACCCTATTTAGAGAAAACACTCGACTTGAGCCGCCAAATAGCTGATTGTTTCCCCGGTTATGACCATATCGCAGATCCCCTGATTGATATGCATGATGAGAGCATGAAAGCAGAATCTATTCGTGCTATCTTTGCCGACTTGCGCCACCAACTCGTTCCCATTGTGCAAGCGATTACCAGTCAAGATCCCGCCGACAACAGCTGCCTGCACAAAAGCTATCCAGAACAAGAACAACTCGAGTTTGGCAGAGCAATCATTAAAGATTACGGCTTTGATTTTCAACGGGGGCGGCAGGACATGACCCATCATCCTTTCATGACCAAGTTTGCCCTGGGTGATGTGCGCATTACCACTCGCGTCAAAGAAAAAGACTTGAACGAAGCGCTGTTTAGTACACTGCATGAAGCCGGTCATGCTATATATGAGATGGGTATCGCCATGGCTCTGGATGGCACGCCCCTGGCCTCAGGCATTTCATCTGGTGTGCATGAAAGCCAATCCCGGCTTTGGGAAAATTTGGTAGGGCGCAGTCGTGGGTTCTGGAAACATTATTACCCCAAAATTCAGCAAACCTTCCCCGCTCAGCTAGGCACGGTGGACATGGAGACTTTTTACCGCGCCATCAATCGCGTCGAACGGTCTCTCATCCGCACCGATGCTGATGAAGTGACTTACAATCTGCATGTGATGATTCGCTTCGATTTAGAGCTGGCCATGCTTGAAGGCACCTTAGCAATTAAAGATTTGCCGGAAGCCTGGCACGCCCGTTATCAAGCAGACTTGGGCTTGCAAGCTCCCAGTGATGTGGATGGAGTGCTCCAAGATATGCATTGGTTTACGGGCACGATTGGGGGAGCCTTCCAGGGATACACGTTGGGCAACATCATGAGTGCGGCTTTCTTCGATAAAGCGGTCGAAGCCCACCCTGAGATTCCCACAGATATTGAAAAAGGCCGCTTTGACACATTGCATGGCTGGCTGCGGGAAAACATCTACGTGCATGGCAGCAAGTTTACAGCCAATGAAATAATTCAACGGGTTACCGGAGATTCGTTGACGATTGATCCATATATCAATTATCTGCGCACCAAGTTTGGTGAACTGTATGATTTATCGTAGGGAGCAGCGCGGGATTTAGAAAATAAGGATAGAATAAATGATATGTGTAGAGACGCCCGGCTGTGGCGTCTCTTTCTTTTTCCCGGTTCAATTCAACGAAAAAATACCCTGATCTGATTTCGGCTTTAAGCGCAGGAGAGATACTTCTTCACGATACACCTTAATCAACTCTCTCAAAATAATGCTCGCTTTTTCATTTTCCAAAATTGCTTGCTTCTCTTCTTGAGGGAGTTGGATAGCGGCTGAAGCCAGAAACACAAATTCCTCAATATCAGTGGGCACCTGAGACATATCAAACTCAACTTGCCCCATTTCTGCTAAAAATTGCAAGTATTCCAAAAGCCAGGGCGTGAGTAAATTGGACAAATGTTCAATCTGCTCTTGAGGCTCTGGCTGAAACGGCAGGGCTTCAACCTGCCCCACCAGATAGGGCTGCTGATTATCCAAAGACAGGATTCGGAATCTCTCTCGACCAATAACCATGATGAAAGAACGGCCGTTTCCCAAATGCTGCACCTCGACAATTTCTGCCACACAGCCCACATCGTATGGATTTGCGAGCGGTCCCCCTTCAGCTACTCCACTGCGGATCAGGACGACACCAAACGGCCGTTTTTCATCCAAACATACCTGCACCATCTCCTTATACCGTTCCTCAAACACATGCAGCGGTAAAGGCATCCCCGGAAAAAGCACCGTATTCAACGGAAACAACGGAAGTTGATAAGTCATCATACAGCTCCTTTCAGAAAAAAAAGCGAAACGACAAGATATCGTTTCGCTCCATTATACTACAACTAATTTCCGGGCGCGTGACGCTTAGAAACTTGTTTACCTGCGGAAACTATGTGCCCATCCATAGCTAAGTTACAGAACTTATGGATGTGCTTCAAGCGACCTTTACCCTGAAAAACGGGGAATGATTTTTAGGCAGTCGCTATGCACCCAATTGAGCCGGTGTCACAATAGAGCCATATTCCTCTTTCATCGCCACCAGTGCCGCACGTTGCGCATCATAAATTTCAAACAACTTGGCAGGAATACGTTCGCCAGAGCTATAAGCTTCTTTTTGCAAATCAATGCGTTCAATCAGTTTATCCAGGTACAAAGAGAACTGCATATCATACAATTCCCGAGGATATTCCTTGTCAATGTCAGCAAACATAGCTTTCAAATCTTCATATTTGGGCAAATAACCAATGGGCGTTTCAAAAGCATCTGCTTCGCCATTGACACGACGTTCGAGCCAACCCAACCAAACTTTCACGTCACGTTTTTCACCCAACAAGCCAGAGCCCTTGCCACCACGGGAAGCATGGGTTAAGAAGTAATTCAAACCAGCCATCAGCGGACGATTTCCATCAGAAATCTTGTTGGAGTTGAAGAATTTAAACTGAGCATTCATGTAGTCGCCCAAAGCACCAGGGATAAACGGAGCGTTTGCCCAAGGTTGACGACGAACCCCGGTAACACCAATTTCTGTAGCAGTCGCAGCAGAAACGATAGAAGCCCCAATCACAACACCCTCGTCAGCATTACGCGCCACCCATACCGGAGGCATCGTGTCTGCATCACGTCCAGAGTAAGTGATCACTTTAATCTGCACACCAGCAGGATCCTCGGCATCTGTTTCATTGTAATTACCAATCGCATTACAATTCAAGGTAGCACGGGAATTTGGATGGGAAATCGGCACCACTTTGCCATTCGCATCAGTCATCCCTTCAGTCCATTTACCCTGGAAGTTGAATCCCTCTTTCGGGGTTTCTTCGCCAGAACCTTCCCAGTAAGGAACGCCATCTTTAATCAACACATTGGAGTAAATAACCTCAGTGTGTTCTTCACGCAAACATTTCATCAGGTAAGGGTCGCCTTCCCAGTTCACGTCACGGACAATACCAAAAATACCTTTTTCCGGGTTGATAGCGCGGACAGTGCCATCATCTGCAATCCAAATTTGAGCCAGGTCATCGCCAATGAAGTCATCGCCAACCATAGCGGTGGTGGTTTTACCGCAACCAGAAGGAGCAGCACCAGCGAAGTAGGTTTTACGTTTGCCATCTGTCCCACGGATACCAGTGATGAACATATGCTCAGAGAGCATTTCCCCCTGGCCGTAGTAAGTAGCCAGATCCACGGCAAAACGATGGTTACCTTTCTTGAGCAGCAAGGTGTTACCCGCGTAAGTGCAGTAGGTGCTAAAGGTAGTCAGCCAGCTGCGATCCATGAATACGCGAGCGTTAGGCAGATCTTCTGGACGATTTGGGCCTTCAGAGTGAATGTTGGTGAGGAAACGACCAGCACGTGTGGCCTCAGCATCAAAGTCACTGTAAATGTTGCGGTACAAAATTTCACCACTGTGCAAAACGTAAGTGGAGCTGGAGATTTGAATGGCGGGCAAAGAAGCCGCAGCGCCAACAGGACCACGAGAGAAGAAGCCAAGCAGCATCAGTTTACCTTTCATGATGTCTTTCATGTGTTCAGCAAGGTAAGCATGGGCTTCGTCACGCATCATTTTCTTTGCCAAACTGCTGATGTCTTCATCAGGATTGACAATGTAGAAGGTACGGTCAACGATACGTGCTTGCTCTTCTGGCAGGTCGTAATGAATGGTATGATCCTTCATCGCCAACGCTTTTTCTTCGCCTTTCTCAATGCTCATCTTCTTGATGGCAGCATAATCTTCAGCGGAACCCGTATTGATAAATACACCGTCGGGATTGCACATTGCAATTGCGTTTGCAATTTTGAGGAGTGCCTCCTCATTTTTAATCTTGGCAAGTTTTGCCAGATTTTCTTTGTCGATCTTTTCTGAAAAAACAGCTTTAGCCTGGTCGAGGGTTTCTACACCACCGATAGCAGACAGAATATCTACACCTTTCGACAACTCTAACATTGTAAATTCTCCTTTATGGAATTTAGTTTATAGGATAAGAAATGATGATGAACTCCGACAATATCACAAGGCTTGCCCCAAGCCTCAACATATACAATTCAAATGCAAAAGTTATTGTGTCAACGCTTGCTGGGATTTATGGACGATGAATTCCTGTTTCTCAATATGCAGGCCAATTTTCACTGGCAAATATAGTGTACAAAGAAGAACTCAATATGACAACCACTAAATATCATATAAATATAGTGCTATATGTCACATTTTGTGTCATGCTGACACATTCTGTTGAAACTTTCAACTGGAATGTCCGTATAGAGGGCGTATACTTGGAAAATGAATTAAACCGGAGGCATCATGAGCGACGATTTTACACAACTGAAAGATGAAGAAAAAGAAAAACTACTTAAATTTGAACAAGATGATTTTGACGATCCTGCCGCCACACAATCTACGAACGCGGCGACCCAACACAATAATTGGATTGCAGGTGTGATCCTCATTGCCATTGGTCTTATCTTTTTAGCTACGAATCTAGCTGGGTTTATGCTTCATAACTGGTGGGCTTTGTTCATTTTAATACCGGTTGCGTTCACTTTTGGCAATGCATACACAGACTTTCACGAAAACGGCCGTTTAACCAAAAAAGGTCGTGGTGAATTAACAAGTGGCTTGATTTTGTCCTTAATTGGCTGCACCTTTTTATTTGGCTGGAATTGGGGTGCTATCTGGCCTGTCTTCCTCATCATTGGTGGCATCAGCGCCCTGCTGAAAGCCCGTAACGATTAGCTTTCACACCGCTCACCTCACAACAGAAGCTGTCAGGAACCTGAACTATACTTTTTTTCAGGCGAGGCGAGGCAAAAATTTAACTTTCGCGCTCACGCAAATGCGGGAACAGCAGCACCTCACGGATTGTCGCATGATCCGTCAACAACATTGTCAGCCGATCCACACCGGTGCCAAAACCACCATTGGGTGGCATCCCGTAACGCATAGCCCGCAGATAATCGTGGTCAATCGGATTGATCTCATCATCATCTTTTTTGTACATTTTCTGCAACATCTCAAAGCGGGCTTGTTGATCAATGGGATCATTCAACTCGGTAAACGCATTCCCCATTTCCATACCGGCAATGAAATACTCAAAGCGTTCCACATGCAGCGGATCGCCTGGAATCCTTTTCGCTAAAGGTGAAATGTCACGTGGATATTGCGTGATGAAGGTTGGCTGTATCAAGTTTGGTTCCACAAAATCACCCAGTAAACCATCAATCAATTTACCCCAGGATGAACCAGGAGGCGTTTGCGTCGCTGCCTCATTAGCTTTGCCATATTCTTGAATGGCAGCAGCAAGGCTCTCGGCATCAGTGTGGTCGTTATAGTCGATACCAGTGTATTTCAAGATGGCGTCACGCATGGTCATGCGCTCCCACGGTGGCGACAAGTCAATTTCTTTGCCCTGGAAAATGATTTGAGTGGTGCCTAACAACCCTTCAGCAATAAACGCAACCATACGCTCTGTGAAATCCATCACGTCATTATAATCCCAGTACGCAGCGTAGAATTCCATCTGCGTGAATTCAGGATTGTGTTTGAAGCTCACACCTTCATTGCGGAAGTCGCGCCCGATTTCATAAACACGCTCAATGCCGCCAACCAGCAATCTTTTGAGGTACAGCTCAAAAGAAATGCGCAAATAGAGGTCTTGTTTGAGCTGATTGTGATGGGTGATAAACGGCCGTGCGGCTGCGCCGCCGTACAGTGGCTGCAAAATCGGCGTTTCCACCTCCAAAAAATCATGGTCGTCTAAAAACTGGCGCATCAATTGGATCACTTTAGCCCGGGCACGGAAGACATCCCGCACCTCTTGATTGACAGCCAAATCCGCATACCGCTGGCGATAACGTTCTTCTACATCAGCAAAAGCACTGTAGCGCACCATTTTGCCATCAACTTCTTGTTCTTTCACCACAGGCAGCGGGCTGACTGCTTTGCTAAGCAAGACCCACTCACTAACACGCACACTCACTTCGCCAGAACGAGTGCGGAACAATTTGCCAGTTGCTTGCACAAAATCGCCTAAATCGAGCAGCTTGCGGAAAATCCGATGCCGTTCTTCACCAATTTCTTCACGTCGCAAGAATAGCTGAATTCGCCCGAACCCATCTTCGATGTGTGCAAAAACAGTCTTGCCCATATCGCGCATGCTCACCAACCGACCACACACTGTCGCCATAATTTCTGCCTCTTCACTGGCAGCTTCAAAGGCAGCAAGAGCTTCTTTAGTGGTATGGGTGCGCTCAACACGCAATGGATATGGTTCTATACCCGCTTCTTTGAGCCGTGCTAATTTTTCTAAACGCTGTTCTTCTAATCGTGTTTTTTCCCAACTCATGATGTCCTCTATTCGCTTTTTCTCAGACCTGACAAATTTATCAGCATTGTTGTGCCATATCGATTTTGTAAAAAAGCCGGGCAGGTCTAGTTTTTTCCATGAAAAAGCCCGTGCTGTGACACGGGCTGGTTACTTTGCAATTAATTTCTACAAGACGACCTTAATCGATGCTGACCACCCGAAATTCCGTGAGACCGCCAGGAGCCTTCACACGTACGATTTCGCCAACCTTTGCGCCTAGCAATGCTTCACCAAGCGGGCTTTCATTAGAAATGCGGCCTTCTGTTGGATCTGCTTCCGCCGCACCAACAAGGTGGTATTTTTCATCTTCATCGCATCCTTCTTCTGAAATTGTAACCCAATCACCGACACGGACAAAGTCATGGGGTTCGCCATTGTCATCGATAATTTGGTAATTTTTTAATATTTCTTCAACCTCTTGAATGCGCCCTTCCAAAAATGATTGGGCATTACGGGCAGCTTCTAATTCGGCGTTATCGACAAAATCATCATCTTGTCCATCTTCAAAAGCACGATGCAAGCGATCAGCAACTTCTTCACGTCCGACAGTCGTTAATTGTTCGTATTCAGCCTGGAGTTTCTCCAAACCTTCTTCTGTGAGTAAAGCGGGTTTTTTCGTTATCATCATTAATCCCCTATTTTTAGGGTCCCTATTTATTAGGGAAAAACCGCTGAAATCAGCGGCATACTGGTGTAAGAAATTAATTTAGGGCGAGGATTATATCAGATTCTTTAGTAAGCACAACTCTTATTCGTAAGGTTAACCAATTCTAAATATATCATGACATAACCCATTCATCTGCTGCCCATCGCCCACCTTCATCCACAACTGTCACTTCCGCTTCCGCTTCGTGTCCCGCTCGTTCAGGCTGGCGTTAAGTTCCCCGATGGTAAGAGGCACATTTTGCCTGATTTATCATCTGATTCTGTTGTTAACCTACCCGTGAGCACCACCCAAAGAGTGGCGATCCACAACATTTGACAATATCTCTCAACAAATTTACCGGTTCTGACCAGCAACAAGTACATTTTTTTGCCAATTTTAAACAGCCATACCATGAACAGGTGCTGCGGTTTCAGGAAAAATCAAGGACACACTCATAATCCTTATACCACAAAGCAGATTATTTCACCCGAATTGCATAAAATGAACCAGCACGTATTCTTAAAACTTTAGGACTTATGCCGGGAGTATTGAGATAGATGGCTGACGCAGTTGCTCACGCATGTAGCTATCCAATACTCCCCGCTTGATTTGATAAACATTCTTCTGGGTTTGCTGCGCAATCTGATTAAAGCGAGCCCAGACTAAGAACCTAGGGTAACATGGCACAGGCAATGTGATTACGCTGTGCTCGTTGCAAACGACACTGAGACGATGCCAAACCCGTCACCTACTTGGCTTCACAATGAAACTGCTCAATCTGCCAACGGATGGCACTTTCTTCTCGGGCAGCATCGGCGGAATCTTGAGAATGGTCATTGGTAACCACATAATCCGTGCGCTGGGTAGATAACGCTAACCGGAACAGTTTCAATTGATGACCTTTGGGAAACTTTTTGAGATGAACCATTTTACCTGTTTCTATTTCATCTTTGGACCAAGTCAGCGAATCAACGCGCTGATACGGTTCATCAGGAGATTGGGTGACCTGACGATTCACCTTGAGCGGACAATAATAAATTTTGCCTGCTTTTTCAATCGCTTTCATCATTTTCATCGTCGCATACCAACTATCCATCAGCACGGTGCGAAAAGGCAGTTGTTCAACATGAAGAATCGTTTGCCACATTTCTTGCAAATGGTCGAGTTTGCTGCGGCCATCTCGGTCAGGGTCAAAGATGCGATAATCGATGACCCAGAATTGAGCCATATCGGGATTGACATAGACACAGGTCACAATGCCAATGCCCTTGATTACTTTTTTCGCATTGCCACTCCATTGACGACGCACCAATTCAATAGCAAAGGAGTGGCTTTTATCGAGAACCGTATCATCAAAGAGAATGTAGCCATTTTCTGACAGAACCAATTCCTGGCGCACCATTTGACGTAGTTCGCGTGGTGGCGGCTTGGCGGTTCGCATTAGTCGATTGATACGGTCATGACTAAATTGTTCACTATGGTCAGCAAAGTCAGTTTGAGTGTAATTGACTTGGCTAACCAATAAAAATTGACAGTAATCCCAGTGGGTTAATTTTCTCATTCACCCATTATCACAAATTTTCATGGGATTGCGTAAGTCCTAATGAGATTATCCTTTCCATTACTGTTCACGAACAACAGCTAATGATTGCGCTGCTTCTTCTGGTAGTTTTTCAATTATTTCTGAGTTTAAATTTGTAATTTTCTCTAAGACAAACCAGTTCTCACCATCATTTAGTAAATGTTCACTTGATAAAAAGAATCCACTATTTTGATCAAGCACATATTTATCTTGAAAACCAAAAATAGTGGTCTCAAAATTCATAAATTTATCAGGTTCTTCATACCAACCGGTGAATGTGACGATATATCTATCATCTTCATGCCAGGCACTTACTTCAGTTTCATGTTGCTTTGCCATTTGCAACATATATAGAAGATTATGATCCAAATGAACTTTTTCTTGTACAAATTGTAATTCAGATTTTTCATAGCTTGGATTTGCTTCCTGAATTGTAAGATTGACAAGTTCCCCATCAGAAGTTACTGTACGCTGTAAAATGTGACCTTCTGTTGTTTGTATGTGTCCAACTCTTTGTTGATAATACCCTTGTTCATCAACTAAATACCACCCTTCACTAATGGTAACATCATGCGGATATAAGTCTGCCACACTCATTCCTGGTGCTGGTTCTCCATTGCCACGAAATTCAACAGGATAAAAAATCTCATCTTGTATGTGCAACCAACCTGGTTTGCCTAATATCGCCCTCTCCTGTTTGGTTACCAGCTCTGTTACATATTTGGTGATCTCGTCTATATCCGTTTGTGGATTATTATCTGTTCCCAATAACCCGACTTGAGATGTATTTGCTTCACGGATTAAGTTTTCAGCCTGACTCGTAATTTCTTCTGGTTCGTTTATGAACACGGTGGTTTCTGTTTTTGAAACTTCTGCACTTGGCAATGAGGCTACGGGTGCATCTTGCACAGGCAATGGTGTAGTGGCATCAGCGGAGGTAGATCGAAACAACAATGTGAATGCACCAGCAATAACCAACATAGTAATCAATGAACCTACCATAATATACTGGAATTTGTGCTTCATTTGTCCACTCCTTTCCAAATCATATCAATGCAAATATAATTTGAACTTTTGACAATTAATTCAACATAAATAGATTTGCGCAAAAAGCGAAACTGCTCCATTGATCATGTATGACAACCAAATCGTACACAATCAAATGAGAGCAGTTCTGACAACGACTTTACCAGAACTTTGACAAGCGTGCCGATACTTTAATGGCATTGGTGGGCAGCCGTACTATGATGAAGCTAACAATCTCGCCTGTAAACGGCCGTTGTGATTGTTGGCGATTGGCGATTGGAGAGTATCAGGTTAAGTTAAGCGCCACCGACATCTACGAAGCATACACCCACCGCTTTGCTCACGAACATTTCTTTCGTTTCGGCAAGCAAAAGATGTTGCTAGATGGCTTCCAGACGCCAGAGGATGACCGAGAAGAGAAGATGAAAAATGGCTCGATTATTCAATTGAAAAAGTACGTGATGCGACTCAGCTTTGATTGAGTTTGGTTCACGTTGTCAATAGCATCTTCTGCCTTTCTATTTTATCCTCTTTTACGTTTATCCTCTTTTACGGGATATGTCAATGGTTTTGAAACAGCAAAATCAACAATTTAATTTACAACTCATCTATTCATTAGCGTGGTTGCATAATAAGCGTCATCCTCTCCTTTTGTCTCGGCAAAAGGAGCAAAACCGAAGTTCCTTATCCCTTATTGATGTCTTTCCAGATGTCGGCGGATTACTTCCAGTAACACGCCTGGTTGCGGTTGTCCGCGGACAATTCCTTGTTGCAGACAACTGGTGGCGATCAGCTATGTGGCAAGCGTCGCTGATTCATGGGGGCAACCCTCTGTGACAATAATAGGTGAAACAACTAGAATGAAAGATTAATATTCAAAGTAGGGCGAAAGGGAAACAGACAAGCCCCATCCACGGGCATTGACACCGGCCGAAGAAACGACTGTGCCTGAGGTACTCAACAGTCACCGCTTTCAGGATATGTCCCCGTATGAGGTGTATGGCACATTGCTGGATGAAAACGGCCGTAGCGCCATAGGCTGTTAATCTAAATCCCTCACATACACACAATTTTCTTCTCCTGGGAAATCAAAAGGTGCACTTTCCGTATCATATATTATCCCCCCATCATAAAATTCAATCAGAAATTGCAACTCTTTTGTATCTCTATTTAACAAATAGTAACCTCCATCTCCCTCAATAACCAATTGGTCTATACCTACTGCATAAACCTGACCCATAGACCCTGATGGAACTTCTTGCGAATGATACGAATCAATGATTGTACCAGTTTCCGCATCTGCCCAATAAACTTGACCGCTTCTGTGAGAATCCCCCTCTCCAGTACCAAAAAACACAACCTCACTGCTTTCCAAATTCCACCATATTCCATCTCGCCTAACACCTGTAAAGTCCAGCACATCAGGACGAGCGCGATGTACTGTTAAATCATTTAGATTAACTATATTGGACTTTTGATAACGTGAACCAAACTCAATCAAAACTGAGTCGCATCAAGCACTTTTTCAATTGAATAATCGAGCCATTTTTCATCAAATCAGG
>PDWJ01006876.1_pt1 | contig 27849 bp, 21 predicted proteins | sample 1430881 | NCBI WGS metagenome assembly PDWJ01 (sample SAMN01162460, study PRJNA174530) | Oral metagenome, whole genome shotgun sequencing project. | biome: Marine environment; feature: Marine mammal; material: Swab sample of the gingival sulcus; isolation source: swab sample of gingival sulcus...
CCCATAATAACCGGATAGTCACGCCCCAATATTGCCTGTACTAATAAAGAGCCAATGCCCGGCCAGCTAAAAACCTGTTCTGTAACGACAGCGCCACCAACCAGTGTTGGAAATGACATGCCAATTACTGTAACAACCGGCAGTAGAGAATTTTTAAAGGCATGCCGCCAAATTAAACGGCCGCGTTTAACCCCCTTAGCCTTAGCCGTCCGAATATAGTCTTGCCGTAAGACCTCCATCATACTGGAACGCGTATACCTTATCCAGGCACCAATTTGTTGTATTGACAATACAAACATCGGCAAGAGCATATGGCGCAACAACGCCCAGCTGGTCTTATCACCGACCGAATCGTACATACCACCGGTTGGCAACAATTTAAGCTTTACTGAAAAAATGTATATTAAGGCTAAACCGGCAAAAAAATTGGGTGTGCCGACAGCGATAAAAGACAGTCCCGAGGTTAAATAATCCCGAATAGAATTTGGTTTTGTCGCCGCAAAAATACCAAGTGGGATTGATAGTAATATCGAAAACAGTAGTGCCGATCCTGACAATAGCATCGTTGCACCAAGTCTTTCTGAAATCATCTGATTAACCGATTGACGGCTGGCGCTAAAAGAATAGCCGAGATCACCCCGCAGTAACAATTTTAACCAATTCCAATACTGAATGAGAACATTTTGATCTAAACCGAGTTCGATCCGACGGCGTTCAATTTCAGCCGCACTAATCCTGGGATCTGCCAACAAAGCGTCTAGCGGCGAGCCCGGTGCAAGAGATGAAATAAAATAAGCGAGTAACGTAATTCCAAGAAAAGTAGGAATAGCTATTAACAAGCGCTTAACGAAATATTTTGACCTCACAGCTTACTCCTCGACAGTCTATATTCATAAAAATTCTGTTTTTCAACACAGAATAATTGTTATTTAGCATCATCGTGTCATCGTTATAATCATTTTTGTATAATTATCATATCATAAAAGCGTCTGTTATGTCCACCACTAACAAAAAAATCACATCTACAAAATCTCTATATTAAACTCAAAAAGCGCCCATTCGGGCGCTTTCAGTCTGTTGATAGTTTATGTTTTATTGCTGTTTGAGATTAACATCGAGCTTATTGTACGGAATTTCGATATTTTCTTCGTCAAATTTTGCTTTAACCTGCTCCATTAAATCAAAATATACCGTCCAATAATCTTCGGTTTTGGTCCAAGCGCGCACTGTATAGTCGAGCGAACTGGCAGCTTGATTACTCAATCTGACAAACGGCGTCGGATCCTTCATAATCAGCTCGTGTGCTTCAATAACCGACATAATTGCTGCTTTTACCTTTTCAACTGGCGCATCATAACTAGCACCAAACACAAGGTCAACGCGACGTATCTTTTCTCTTGTAAAATTGACAATTGTACCGGCAACAAGCGGCCCGTTTGGCAACATAATCGCCTTATTATCTAAACTATGTAGTTTGGTATAAATAATACCAATTTCCTCAACAACGCCATCTTGTCCTAAAATGGAAACAAAATCACCAATTGTAAACGGTCGTAAGACTAATAGTAAAACACCACCGGCAAAGTTTGACAAAGCACCTTGAAATGCCATACCAACTGCAAAACTGGCAGCAGCAAGGATAGCAACAAATGCAGCGACTTCAATGCCCGCAACCTGTGCAGCAGTCAAGACGACGAGCAGCTTTAGCAAATTAGCCATTAACGATACCAAAAACTTGCGCAAAGCAACGTCAAGTTTCTGTTTGTCTAACAATTTGCCAATTTGTTTAGAAATAAACTTAGCAATCGGGAAACCGATTATTAATACTATTACGGCACCTAGCAAACTAAATGCATATCCTTGTATCATTGTCCAATCAACTGTCATATAATTCTCCTATATTCTCTATTAACTAAAACATTTATACCCAGCCAACGCCAAATAAACAATAATTTAATCATTAACTTGATCAACTAATTACCAAGCCACCACTGCTACCGATTATTTCGCCGGTCATATTTTGACCAGCCGAACTAACTAAAAAGGTTGCTATTTGCGCAATCTGCTCCGGTTGCGCAATCTGCTCGAATGGCAGCGTTTTTATTAAATGATCACGATCAGTTGGGCTCAAGGTCTTTAGCATATCAGTTTCGACCGCTCCCGGTGCAATGGCGTTGACACGAATATCACGGCCGGCCACTTCTTTGGCAAGCGCCTTAGTAAAGGCGTTAACCGCACCTTTTGTCATCGAATAGTGAACTTCTAGGGCTGCACCAACCCGCCCCCAGCAAGAACTGATATTGATAATAAAGCTCTTGTCTTGCTGACTTAGATAGGGTAATAATGCACGGCTGACATTGACCATGCCGATAATATTGGTATCGACGATACGACGCGTTTGTCGGTCGTCGATTTTATCAAAAAAATTGCGATAAGCGATACCGGCATTATTAATCAACACTTCAATGTTTTTAAAATAAACATGCGCAACAGCAGCCATTTGATTGACGCGGTCAACGTCAGCAATATCACCCTTTAACAGAAGCGCTTGACGCCCCAACGCTTTAATCTCTCTTTCGACCGCCTGTGCCGCCTCATCATTTTGCAGATAATTAACGATGATATCATAACCCAACTCAGCAAATGCCAGGGCACAAGCGCGACCAATACCACGTGATGCGCCCGTAATAAAAACCGCTTTATTCACATTGCCTCCTCTTGCCTAAACAAATTTAACTCTTTTTTTAATTATATCATAAAAATAATACTTTACGCTAATCAGTTGTGATATAATATTGGCGATTTAGCCATTCGTTTTTCACAATCGAAATACGCCTAGTACTGACTAGTGATTAGGCCAATAAAAACTAAATCGTTACCTAAAAAAATAAGGAGTAATCAATGATTAAATCTGAAACCATCAAAAAATTTAGAGCTGATTTTGCCGCCAACAAAGCCAACTTGGCCGTTGCCGGCGCCATTCAAAAAATCGGCATTGACGACGCCTCGCTAAACCATGCCGTCGTTCAAAAACACAATTTTATGTTCTCAGAAACGACTAAAAAAGGGGATATTACTGAGCAAAAGCACAGTGGTAGATGCTGGATGTTTGCCGCCTTAAACACCGCGCGCGTCGACACCATGAAAAAATACAATCTTAAAACGACCGAATTTTCACAGACTTACACGTTATTTTGGGATAAATTAGAGCGTTCTAATTATGTACTGGACGCCATAATTGAAACCGCTGACCAACCGCTCGATTCACGCGTTGTCGCCTTTTTGCTAAAAGAACCACTTGGCGATGGCGGCCAATGGGATATGTTTAAGGGTCTATTAAAAAAATACGGCATCGTGCCTAAAACACAAATGCCTGAGACTTTTCACTCTTCTGACACCAAAGTAATGAATGCCTACTTGACCAGCATGCTGCGCTTTTTTGCATCGCAACTGCGCGCTGAATACGACAATTCAAAAGACGTCGCCAAATTGCAGGCGATGAAACAAGAAATGCTGTCAAAGATTTATAACATCTTAGTTAAAGCCCTCGGCAACCCACCTGAAACCGTCAACTACGAATACGAAGATGCCGACGGCAAATACCACCGTCTACCAACAATGACCCCACAAGAGTTTTTTAACGAGGTGGTCGGTTGGAATTTAGCCGATAGGGTTTCAGTTATCAACGCGCCCACCAAGGACAAGCCTTATGGCAAAGTCTATACGGTTAAATACCTCGGTAACATCACCGAAGATGAACCGATTAGATACCTCAATGTGCCAACCGAAGTGATGAAACAAGCCGCCATCGCTGCCATAAAAGACGGCGAACCGGTTTGGTTTGGCTGTGATGTTGGCAAACTAAGCAACCGTATGCTCGGCATTATGGATAACGACATCTACAACTATCAACTGACAATGGACTACTACCCGGAATGGGATAAAGAAAAGCGACTCGACTACTATGAGAGTCAGTTAACCCACGCTATGGTATTTACCGGCGTCAATCTGGACGACAACGGTCAGCCAATTAATTGGCAAGTTGAAAACTCATGGGGTAAAGAGCCCGGCAAAGACGGTATTTTCTCGATGAGCGATCAGTGGTTTGACACCTTTATGTATCAAATCATGATCGATAAAAAATACTTGCCAAAAGAATGGCAAGCTAAACTGACCGGTGAGCTGGTCGAACTGGCGCCGTGGGATCCAATGGGGTCATTGGCGCTTTAAGATCTTCTAATACTAGCCATTTGTAAAAACGATTGTCAGAAAGCATTAAAGCGCGTTGCAGTGGTGTTGTTTTTGTAGAGGGGCTTAGCTTGGCCGAGCGGCCTTGAGCGAACCCTCCTAAAAAATTACACCACTGCGACGAATAAGCGTAATGCTTTCGTTTCAATCGTTTTTTTATTGGTAGCTTTATCTACTCATTATCTAACGGTACAATAATATCGACATTGATATTTGGTATTAAAACGCTATTGTCCTCAACGCTAATTTCAATTGGCACCACCGTTTCATTATTGACAATCTTGGCGCTTAATAACCAGATTGCTAAGGTCATCTAATGCTAACGCCGGTGTAAATGCATTGAGGTAACCACCAGATGTTAAACGCAATTGGCTGACAACGGCGTTTTCAAGCGGCGACACGACCACATCATCAACGATAAGCTCATTATCCAACAGTGCCATTATCTGATCGTATTGACGCCTATATTCGGCGATTTCAATTGACTTAGACTGAGCAAAACTATCGTCTTTATCAGCGATATTGCTGGCGTCATAATTTGCCGCTGCCAAATTGCTCTGCAACTCGCTGACAAGCTGGGCCGATTGATCAAATTCGCGCTGCGAAATCGCCCCAGCCTCTAAAAGCACTCGATTTTGTTCTAAAGTTTTTTTAGCATCAGCTAATTTATCAGCAATTTGCGCAACATTAACGCTGGCCTTTTTGTAATCAAAGTCGCCATCTACTAACTGTTGTTCGGCGGCAGCTATTTTTTGTTCCAATAAAGCAGCATCGCGTCTTAGATCATCCAGCGCAATACTAAACAGGGCATCACCGCGCTTAACCGCTTGACCCTCTTTAATAAAAACTTCAACCACTTCAACCGTCTTGTCCAAACTGATATCACGCGATTGACTAACAACAACCGTACCATAAAGTTCGATTTGTCTTTGTATTTCCGTTTCGGGCTGCTCGGCACCATCATCTGCCGCTTCAGTTTGGGGCGCTTGACAGGCAACGCCGAAAAACAGTGTCAGTAGCAATAGCAGACTGATAGTTAATTGCTTAGTTGTTCTCATGATGTCCTCCCAACTCTAATCGGTAATTTTTATTGATTACTTCACCATCTCTTAACATTATAACGCGATTGCCATATTCTGCCGCAAACGGTGCATGAGTCACCTGTACAACTGTCTTGCCGCGTTCACGGTTAATCAGTTGAAATAATTCTAATATATCGCGGCTGGTTTTCGAATCAAGATTACCGGTCGGCTCATCGGCTAAAATAATTTGCGGGTTATTGATTAACGCTCTGGCAATCGCGACGCGTTGTTGCTGACCACCGGACAGCTCACGCGGCGTGTGCTTTTTGCGATCGGCTAGACCGACGATTTCTAATATATCATCTAATTGTTTACGATATTTTGCGCCGGAACCGGATGGTCCCATAATACTGACAAATTCACCCTGCTTTATTTCCAGATTGATGTCTTTGAGCACTTCGACTGTCAATTTGCCCATCTGAAATTCTTTGTAAAGCGCCTTGACTTCTATTGCATTCATAGCCTCTCCTACTCGTATTTAATAGCACTAACAATATTCATCCGCGCCACATTGCGGGCCGGTAATAAGCTAGAAAGTACCGAAATAACAACGGCAGATAGCAAACCGGACAACAATATCGATAGTTGATAATCCATCGAAAACGGCACATTCAACAGCTTAAAAAACTGATTAACCTCGAAAATTAGCAAAGCACCACCAAACATGCCGGAAATCCCACCAATCGCACCGGACATTGCCGCCTCTAAAACCAACATGGCAAAGGTCTGTTTTCGCGACATGCCAACTGACTTCATTACAGCTAAGCTGCGCTGACGAGCCATCAAGCTAACGATAAAGTTGTTGAGTATGCCAAATGTACCGATTAACATGGCAACAATTGAAAAGCCTTTAAAAACGTTAATAATCATGGCATTAGATTCTTTATTTAGTTCGATAATTTCATCCTTTGTCATGATGGTGGACATTTCTTGCTTCTTAGCGAAAATTTCGCGCAGGGCCTCAGCTGTCGCATCGGGATTACGCGACTTGATCATCATCTCATTGTATGCCGACAGTTCGGCATCTTTAGCAAAGTAAAACTCGTTGGCAATGGCAAAACTGCCATTGGCAATTATTGCATCGACAAAGCCGACGACCATATAATCAAAACCTTTATCCTCACGCAATTCAAGCGTAATCATATCGCCCAATTCGACACCTAGCTGACGTTTTAAAGTCGTGGTGATGATAATTGAGCGGGTAATACCAATATTATCGCTGGCAAACTGTTTATCACTGGCAAACTTTAAGTCAAAGTAGTCAAAAAATGCCATGCTATTGGTTGTTATTAATCTATTAATGCGATTATCAGTACCAACAATTTTGATGCCATTTTCGGCATAATTGGCAAAAACGCCTTCTACCGCCGACGCTGCTTTAACTTTATTGATACTATTTTTGTCGATTTGCGGCATTCGCATCCAAACATCATATTTAGCATCGCGCATCGCATTGGATAGCTCAGCTGTAATCGTAGCGCTAAGAACGTTAATCAACAGTATGCCAGCAATACCAATTGTTAACAAGGCAATATTATCAATAACACTCTTGTTGCCATTGATGTTTTTAACACTCAAACGACCAATATTGCCAAATATCAGTCCACTAATTAAGGCCAGCGGCTTAATACAAAATGCCGTTATTGTCGGAACCAACAAAATTATACCAGCACAAAGTAAAATCGTTGCCAGTAAATTAAACAGTATATTACTATTGATAAATGGTATATTGGGAATAAGCAGCGCCAAAGTCAACATAACTGCACCGCTAATCGTCTTTTGTAAGGAGCGATCCTTAAAAGAACTGGTAAAACCAAGCACAATATCCCTAACCGACAAGTTAGATACTCTGACAATCGGTACAATTGAGCTAAAGATCGACAATAAAATACCAAATAATAGAGAACCGATATAATAGCCGATATCGACATTCGCCAAATTCTCAACAGTTGACATGCCCATCTGTGTAGCAATAAAACTGGCAATCACAGCCAATATCAGCTTGCCTAGCATAATGCCAAGTATACCGCCAATTAAGCCGTAAACAAAGCTCTCGGCCAATAAAATGACATCGACCGTCTTTTTGGTTGCACCAATTGAACGAAAAGTGCCTAAAACCGGCAATTTTTCGGTGGTAATAACCTTAAATGCAGTAAAGATAATGAACACCGCCGTCGCTAAAACCAACAACAACATAAAGATAAAGGGTACGATAATATTGTTGAGCATGCCCTCAATTTGTGACCAAGGTACCGGCTCATCGACATGATATCGTGGATAAATCTTGCTTAATTGAGCCATCGCCTGATTGACGTCGACGCCTTCTTTAGTCTTTAGTAATAAGTAAAAATAGCGATCTTGCGTATTGAAAATCTTTCTTAAAAATCCGGCCGGTACGATGGCATTAATCGATTGCTCGCTATATTCTAAAGCCTTGCTATTGGCCCCCAGCGCGACGATTTTTAGCTTGTGTTTAACGCCGTTAAAGTAGAGCTCAATGTATTGACCAATCTTCCAGCCATATTTTTCGGCAGCGCTATCCGATAGATAAATCACTTTACCTTGAAAAGCATCGGGTAATTCTTCAATCAATGAAACGACACCTAAGGTTGCCAAGTCTTCTGCGCGATAGCCGCGAATTGTCAAATTGACCTCTTGCTCTGCACCGGGCACTTTATAAATAGCCGATGTCTGCAATGATCCAATTTGATAGTCAAATAAATCGCCCGCTTCACCCAGATCACGTGGTCGTACCAGCGTCGTATTGTACTTCGGCTCACCGCTAACCATTACATTGGCAGTGCCCATGTACTTTTTGACGACTTCGACGATGGCGTTTTTGGTGACGTCACGCAACGCAAATGAAGAAATCGCCAAAGCGACCGACAATGTAATTGACAGCAAAATCAAAAAGGTTCTAAACTTGTGCTCCGCTATGCTTTTTAAGGTGTATTTAATGATAATTGTCATGTCTTTTCTCCACGTGATAATTTAATCACATTATGTAATAACATGCAACATAGTTCATTGTTTTTTAATATTTTATTAAAACCTTAGATACTTGAAATGGCAAGAGCAAGGCGCTCTACTTTAAAGACCGCGATGGCATTATTCTTGAGCAATTGAAACTGTTGCATAAGCAAAGAGAAAGCCATTCGACTTTCCCTTTTAACTAATCTATGTAAACAAGTCTTTGACTTTGTCAAAGAAGCCTTTCTGTTGACTGTGCACTTCGTGCCCCATTGCCGCTGAAAAATCTTTAATCATCTTTTTCTGTTCGGCGTTAAGGTTGACCGGTGTTTCAACTATCACCTTGACGTACTGATCGCCGCGGCCATAGCCGTTGAGTACGGGTACACCTTTGTTTTTGAGGCGGAACACCGTACCGGTTTGGGTTCCCTCTTTGATTTGATATTTAACCTTGCCGTCCAGTGTTGGTACAACTAACTCATCGCCCAAAGCGGCTTGCGCAAAAGTAATTGGCATCTCGCAGATAATGTCATTGCCTTCACGTCTAAATAGTTCGTGTGGACGTACGCGTAGTACGACATAAACATCGCCGCGCGGACCACCTTTTGAACCGAGATTGCCCTCATTTTGCAAGGTGATAACTTGGCCATCATCAACGCCGGCCGGTACGGTTACTTTCATATGACGCTTTTTCTTGACAATGCCATGACCTTTACAAGTGTGGCAATGCTCTTCATGCGTCTTACCTTTACCATTACACTGATCACAGGCATGGGTAGTAATCTGCTCGCCAAACAATGAACGCTGTCTATATTTAAGTACACCTTCACCATTACACTTGCTACAGGTATGTGTTTTGGTGCCCGGCTCGGCACCACTGCCATGACAGGTGTTACATTCCTCAGTGCGCAAGTAATTGACTTGCTTTTCCGTGCCAAAGACCGCTTCTTCAAAGGATAATTCGAGTTTTATCTTACTGTTTTGCCCCTTGCGCGGCCGATTGGCAGATTGACCGGAAAAGCCGCCAAAGCCACCACCAAAACCGGCACCGCCACCAAAAATTTCGCTAAAAATATCTTCAAAGCCGCCGAAGCCGGAGTATTGTCCGCCACCGCCACCAAAACTGGGGTCAACGCCGGCGTGTCCAAATTGATCGTACATCTGACGCTTTTTGGGGTCAGACAACACCTCGTAGGCTTCGTTGGCTTCCTTAAATTTGGCCTCAGCCTCTTTGTCATTCGGATTGCGGTCGGGATGATATTTCATCGCAAGTTTTCTATAGGCTTTTTTGAGTGCTGCTTCATCGGCCGATTTATCGACCCCTAACACCTCATAGAAATCTCTCTTGCTCACTTCTGCCACCTTTCATCGTGCTTACTAAATGCAATTGACATTATTCGTCATCTTCGACGACTTCGTATTCGGCATCGACGACATCGTCAACACCTTCGCTCGGGAATGCCTCGGTCAATGCCTTTTTAGCATCTTCAATTGCTGCTAACTCATTTGTTTCAATTGCCTTTTTAAGCGCTTCTTTCTTCTCATTGACAACCGTTTTTTCTTCTTCACTTACTTGATCGCCCAATTCTTCAATTGACTTTTCGATTTCATAAATCAATGATTCTGATTCGTTTTTAACTTCAATTACCTTCTTGCGCTTTTCGTCTTCTTCTCTAAATTTTTCGCCCTCGGCTACTTTAGCTTTGATTTCCTCTTCTGATAAATTGGTAGAAGCGGTAATCGTAATATGCTGTTTTTTACCGGTACCCTTATCCATTGCGCTGACATTGACAATACCATTGGCATCGATATCAAAAGTGACTTCAATCTGCGGCATACCGCGTCTAGCTGGTGGAATACCATCTAATTGAAAGCGTCCTAACGTAATATTGTCAGCCGCCATTGAGCGCTCGCCTTGTAAAACGTGTACATCAACGGCTGTTTGATTGTCGGCAGCAGTTGAGAACGTTTGGCTCTTTTTAGTTGGAATCGTCGTGTTGCGCTCAATCAATTTAGTAAATACGCCATCTCTTTAACGGCTGCCTGTACAGCTGGAATACGAGTTGAACCGCCGACCAAAATAATTTGGTTTAGATCACCTGCTGTTAAACCGGCATCGTTTAAGGCCTTTTTCATCGGCTCGATTGTCTGCTTGACTAAATCAGCCGTCAAACTTTCAAACTTGGCTCTGGTAACGTCGATATTCAGGTGTAGTGGACCTTCGGCTGTCGCCGTGATAAACGGCAAGTTGACATTGGTCGTATTGGTTGATGACAATTCTTTTTTAGCCTTTTCAGCCGCTTCTTTTAAGCGCTGCAAACTCATTTTGTCATTCCTTAAGTCGACATTATGTTCATTTTTAAAGCTATCTGCCAAAAAGTCAATCAGCTTTTTATCAAAATCATCGCCGCCCAAGTGGTTGTTACCATTAGTTGCCAATACTTCAAAGACGCCGTCACCAATTTCCAAAATAGACACGTCAAAGGTACCGCCACCCAAATCGTACACCATAATCTTTTGCTGGTGATCAGTTTTATCCAAACCATAAGATAGGGCAGCTGCCGTCGGCTCGTTGATAATGCGCTTGACTTCTAAACCGGCGATGCGACCGGCATCTTTGGTTGCCTGACGCTGTGCATCGGTAAAATAGGCCGGCACCGTAATAACGGCCGCTTCAACTTTCTCGCCTAAATAACTTTCAGCATCAGACTTTAATTTACCCAAAATCATCGCTGAAATGTCCTGCGGAGTGTAAATCGCACCGTCGATTTCAATTTTATGATCCATGCCCATTTCACGCTTAATCGAAATAATCGTTCTATCCGGATTGGTAATCGCTTGACGTTTAGCAGTTTCGCCAACTAAGCGTTCGCCATTTTTAGCAAAGGCGACAATTGACGGCGTCGTTCTGTTGCCCTCTGCATTTGGGATAACGACGGGTTCGCCGCCCTCTAAAACCGATACACATGAATTGGTTGTTCCTAAATCAATACCTATAATTTTGCTCATAATAACCTCCCTATTTTGCTACTTTGACCATCGCTGGTCTAATTACTTTGTCATTTAATCTATAACCTTTTTGTAAAACGCCCGTTACCGTATCACTTTCATGGTCTTCACTTTCTTCAGTTAGTACGGCATGATGTGCGTTGTGGTCAAATGGTTGGCCGGCGGCTTCAATTTCGCTTAAGCCGGCATTTTTCAAAACATTTAACAAACTGCTCATTATCATCTCGACGCCTTCGACAAATTTTTCTTTTGGACTCTCGTCAGCATGCGATAATGCTCTATCGATATTGTCTAAGACCGGCAATAATTCGAGCATTAACTTTTCGTTGCCCAGTCGATAAATGTCGGCCTTTTCCTTTTCAACCCGCTTCCTAAAATTTGCGAAATCGGCCGACAAGCGCATAAAGCGAACGTTAAGCGCCTCTTCCTCCGGGTCAACCGGCTTTTCAACCTCCTGTTGTTCATCTTTTGACTGATCTTGAGCGCTCTGTTCCACCGTCGATTCAGATTCTGCTTGGGCGCTGCTTTCTGATTTCAACTCGGCTTCATCAAGCTGTTTTTTTGTCATTGTAACCTCCTATAAATTGATACCGGAAAAAATGCTAGACAATACATCTGACACATAATCGACAATCGGCATCACATAATCGTAGTTCATTCTGGTTGGGCCAATGACGGCAATACGTCCATCGCCTGATACAAGAGGTGTTTGTCATTAATCAGTTCTAAAAACTGCTTAGCGCGTGCCACATTGCCAAATTCGGGAAACTGAAAAATATTATTAACGCCATCGACGTATACCTCATAGTCCTCAATCTCTTTGAGCGACTGTTTTAAAATGGGTATCAAATAGTCGATAACATTGTCATAATGGCGCAACTCATCTTTGATTGAAAAAATCTTGCGTACATTGATTTCTTCAATTGCCACGCCTTCAAATCTATTGAGTAGGCAAACCGCGATATCGTCTAAAATCGGCTGCTCAAGGTCCTTGATGCCGAGATGAATGTTTTTAATAACACCGGTATCTGACACCATAATCATCAACACTTTACCCTGATTAACCTTGATTAACTTCATGTTTTTTAGCTTGCTCTTTTTGAACAGCGGCAAGCTAATGACCGTTGGTAACCCAGTTAAATCCGCCAAAAGGCGTACGGCATGTAAAACAACATCTTCTACTTCGATGACATTCGACGCCAATAATGACCGTATCATTTGTTTTTCAGCTACACCCATTTCCCTAGTTGAGCCAAATAAGTCAACATACAATCGATAACCCAAGTCAGACGGTACCCGGCCGGCTGATGTGTGCGGTTGAAATAGGTAACCTAATTCTTCAAGGTCGGCCATTTCGTTGCGAATGGTTGCTGAACTAACTGAAATCGTTGGCTTCTTAGAAATGGCGCGTGAACCAACCGGTTGCGCTGTACTAATGTAATCATCGATGATAACTTTTAGTATTCTTAATTTTCGATCACCTAATTGCACGACTTACCTCTTTTCTTATTATTAGCACTCTTATTAATCGAGTGCTAATAACGCTGTAACCAATATACTATGCTTTTTTAGCATTGTCAATAGAAAAGTGATAAATTTATTATAAAAAAGAGGATATCATTTGATATCCCTTTTTAACAACGCTTATCAAGCTGCTTGCTTATTGCTCGCTAATTAAGTTTTTAGCTGCCGTATTAACTTCGTCATAGGCCCAATGGTTGCGCTGTACATCGATAAAGGTCGGAAATTCTAGCGTCACTAACGGTCGGTCGGTGATTCTGTTCAAAATCTGCGCAACGTCGGCACGCTTGAGCGGTGCATCGGGCTTAAACGACTTATCGCTATACAAATCGATAAAGCGGTGATTATAAAGGCTTAAAATCAATTGCTTGGCCCAGTGTTTGTCGATATCACTGATCGGTGCCGCTTGATTGTTTGGCACAAAGCCCTTAATTTGCCAGTATTTGTTGATGATTGAGGCAATTTCTGCCCGTTTCATCTTACCTTCCGGTTGGAACGAGCCGTCCGGATAACCGTTGAGCAAGCCGTATTCGGCGGCGCGTAAAATATTTTGCTCAGCCCAGTGACCACTCGTATCGCTAAATGCGATTGTACCGTTCAGCGGTGCTGATTGTAGATTTAACAATCTAACAAACACCGTTGCCATTTCTGCCCTACTAATCGTACTTTCCGGCTTAAAACTGCCATCCGGATAACCCTTGAAAAAGGCTTCTTTATAGCTGATAATCGCCTTGTCGTAATCGTCATCAGCGATATCAATATCTTGACGACGACTGCGGTCATGGCTGCTGCCGTCTGCTTGATATTTGGCGTAGATAATCGTATTGCGCTCAACCGGTGCACTAAAATCATATTCACCTAGCGCCGTATACCAACCGATAAAATCGTAGCCTTCTTTAATCGGATTGACCGTTGGCCGATCCGCACGCGCACCACTGACGACATATTGAATAGGCGGTTCCGGCTGACCACCGGCGGTATCAAAAACAATCTTAAACTTATCAACTGACTGATAATGTGCGACCAATGTTATGCTTTCAACAACCGGTTTATTAAAGTCATATAGTTGATTACCATTGTACCAGCCGATAAAAGTCTGGCCTGTCTTAACCGGATCGGCTGCCGGCTTGCTTGCCTTTTGGCCGCTCTCAACTTGTTGTGTTGCCGGCTGCGGCGCACCGCCGGCGGCGTCAAACGTAACGATTAACTTATCTTTGGCGGCGTATTTGGCGGTTAGTGTTAAGTCTTTCGTTACCGCCTGATTAAAGTCGTAAGGCTGCTCGCCGTTATACCAACCAATATAATTGTAACCGGACTTGGCCGGATCAGCCGCCGGCTTGGTTGCCTTTTGGCCGCTCTCAACTTGTTGTGCTGCCGGTACCGGCGCGCCGCCATCAGCATCAAAGCTTACTGTAAACTTTTGCGCTGTAACCGCGTGATAAACAGCTTTTAACGTAATATCTTCACTAATTGGCGTATTAAAATCAAAGGCATTTTCTATTGAACCATCTCGATATAAGCCCCAGTAATCAAAGCTATAGTTTTCTTTTTGCGGCTCGGCCGGTTTGGTTGCCTTGTCACCGTTAACAACTTGCTGTGCGGCCGGTGCCGGCGCGCCGCCATCAGCATCAAAGCTTACTGTAAACTTTTGCACTGCTGCCTCGTGATAAACTGCTTTTAACGTAATATCTTCACTAATTGGCGTATTAAAATCAAAGACATTCTCAATTGAGCCATCTCGATATATGCCCCAGTAATCAAAGCTATAGTTTTCTTTTTGCGGATCGGCCGGCTTGGTCGCTTTGTCACCATTGACAACTTGCTGTGCGGCCGGTGTTGGCGCGCCGCCATCAGCATCAAAGCTTACTGTAAACTGCTCGGTCGACGCATACACAGGATACAATTTATAGTTCTTGTAAACAGGTTCATTAAAGTCAAACGGCTGATAGCCTACGCCTTGTATTAAGGTTTCCCAGTATAAAAAGCGATAACCGGGTCGGCTTGGATCTTGTGGCCGATCGGGAGGAAGATCACCGTCATAGACCCATATTCGTAGATTTTCTGACGGTGTCACATCATCGTAGTATATTTCCAAATGCGGATCTCGGCGATAAAGATAGTCAAGCTCGTGTTTTTTAACTTCTTGATAAACTGCCTTTAGTATGATGTCACGTGTAATCGGTCGACTAAAATCATAAACGCCCTCTTCCCAATCGGCGACATTTTCGTATAGCGCCCAATACTTAAATGTATGGTTCTCTTTTTGCGGATCGGCCGGTTTGCCGACCGGTTGCCCCTCTGATACCGTCTGACTAGCTACCGCCGTACCGCCATTGCTGTCAAAAGTCACTTGATACTTAGGCTTGACCACCATAAAAGATGGTTTGGTAAAGCGCAGGTCAGTACGTACGTTAATCTTTTCGCGGTCAGCCCCCTCCGGTATAACCGCGCCCAGTATCATAACGGCATGGGTTGCGCCATCCGGTATCGTACAGTTAATTTGAAGATGGTCGTCATCCTCGCCTTTCCATTAAGACTTTGGCCGAGGTTAACATAGGCTTCTACCGCTTCACCGGCTTGGTAAGCCGACAAATCAATTTGCTGAGCTAACTGATGAAAGGGTTTCGGTATGGCGCCGTCAAAGGCATAGCCACTATCAAAGGTCGGCATCAAGGCATAACTACCATCGCTGGTAATTATATTGTCCCAATTCTCATAAGTGCCGGTATTATCAAAAATTTCCCAATAGATCTGATCATAGGCTAAATCGGTCCAATTTTCAACACCGGCCGGACTATCTCCCTTTAAGAGATTCTGATCGTACTTGGCGCCGTCGGCATCGGCATAAGCCGGCGCAACATTGATACTTTGTTAGCCGCAAGTCACTGCCACCTAAAAAAGGCCTCTCATGGCAGCAAACCATGAGAAGCCTATTGTAACCGAAAATTAGTCGTTTAAATTTTCATCGCTACTAAACTCAACAACATCCAATAAATGGCGTTGCTCTCCCTCTGGGTAGTAATAACAACCTAGCGACAATTGTTTCAAGGTATTGATACCAGCCGTTCTGAGATCAGTGTTACTGATCAATTCACATGTAACAATCGCCGTTTGACCGGCTGCCACATCTTTTTCAATTTGAATTGGTACAATGCTCTTGTCGTTAATATCAACATGATAAAAACCAAACTTAGCACTTTTATTTAACTTATTTTCAACAGCTAAGCGTACCACTATACCATCATATTCGTAACTCTTATATGCTTCTTGAAAAGTAACTTTGATATCATCACTATCTGTCAAAACCGTCGGTTGATTAATGGTCCCCATAAATGTGCTTAGTGATGCATCCGTCAGTAGATTGGCATCAGCTAGCGACTGGCGAATCGTTTGACGCAATTCTACTAGTTGCGGATAATCGTAAAAAAATCGAATTTTCTGTTCTGCAATACTATCGTCTTCCGGTTTTTCCCTTAGAACAAAATAGCTAAAGCTTTCCGAAATATCGATGCTGGCGCTAGAAAATGCATATACACTGACAAAGTCTGACTGATTTCGCAGATAGAATTGATAACTTGTTTGAAAGGTATCTACGTTGACATAATCTTTCCAAAAACGCAGGTAAAAATCTGTTAACAATGCATCCTGATTGGCAATTAAGCCAGGCTCACAATAGCGGTCTACGCTAAAGCCATTTTCATTTTTTACTTGCTGATCGTTAAGTGTCAAATAGTTACCATAAATGTACAGTAATGAGATAACTAAATCGTTACTTATATCGGCATCATCGACTTGAAGCAGCCAGCGCTCTTTGCTATCGTCGCCACCAAGCACTTTTACCGCCGATGCAATATTGTAACCCGCTTCGTCACTGCTAATCAATAGATTGCCAAAATACTGAAGGTGTTCTGGCGAAATAACACTTTTAACAGCTTGCCATATTAGCTTTTCTGCATCATCCTCGATCTTGCCAGTTGCTATCGTATGACCGCCATCAACAATTGGCTGTGAAACCAAATTAAATTGATCATCTATCTGATAAAAAGCCTTTATCTGTTCAGATTTGAAACGATCAAGCAAGGTAATAATTAGCGCACCATCTAATTGATCATAAGGTTCAAAAAAACTGAGTACCTGAAGATAATTAATATGCGTCGAATCATCCAAATAATTATCTAAACTAGCCAAAAAACTGTCGAAGTCAGTTTTAACCATTACATCATTTAAACTCTCTAAAATCTGCTCTTTTGTACCATAATTTATAAAATGATAAGGTTTATTAAGCTCCGGCTCAGGATAATAAAGATTCGTTAAATCATCTAAACGCTCATTAAATTCCTCTCTTGCCGAACGCTCGACAGCCGTGAAATCAAATTGATTTTTTTCAGCACGTACTTTTACCTCTTTGTCGATTGTTTCTATTAGCTTTAAAAAAACATTGCGATCGGCTAATGTCATTTTATCTTTTAAAATACCTAAATTATAGTCAAGTTGCTTACCGTAACGCACTTCTAAGCTGTTCACATCAGCTTGGACTGTTGCACCGCTCGAAACGATTTGCACCTGCCGTGTTTGTTCATTCCAAACAACAGCACAGCCCAAGTTTTCTGATACAAACCTAATCGGCAACATCGTCCGATTGTCGATGATAATCGGCTTGACATTGGCATTGCTTGGATCGATAAATACAGTTTGGCCATCGACCAATGCAATTGCCTGACCAATCCACATTTCAATTGTTTTACCTGCCAATTCGATTGTCACTTTTTGCTCTACGCCATCCCAACTGACAGCGGCACCTAATGGTGTTGCCACATAGCGAATCGGCAGTAAAGTTCGGCTTTCAACAATCCGTGGCGAGGGGTCCATTGCCGCTACTTGGTCATTGACAATATAAGTAGAATCATCAATTGTAAAAAGCATATTGACGCTATTTGTCGCCATGTCAGCTTCAGCATAACTCAAAACCAACAATGCCATCATAGCGACTATCAAGATAAACACACTCATCTTTTTATTATGCTTCATAATCACTCCTTTATTATTTCTTTATCAATTTAGCAGCTTTCTGTTAAGTATTAAAACTTCTAAACAACACATCAATCCGACATTTCTAATAAGAAAGAGGCGTTAAATCATCTTTTTTAATAACCAATTCGTCTAATCTGAATAATTCGACATCATCGAAATCTGTGATATAGAGGTTTTTAATTGTAACGCTCTGACAGTTTTCAATGTCACCGCCGTTAAATGGCAACGCCTCCATATAATGCTCATTGCCATATAGTATCGGCCCACAATAAGGCAATTCCGGATCATAGCCATCATTCATAATGGCTTCATAGTAAACGATAATTGAACGATTGCCGATGTTTTCGTGTAAAACGTAAAGCTCAGCATCACCATATTCTTCATCCATAATCATCTTGTCGATGCCAAATGTCATTTTTAGTTTACCAGTACCATAGTTAAGCAGTACCTCTTTACCACTAAAATCAACAATTTGTTGATAATTCGGATTAGCTTGATTTTTAAGCTCTATCTTATCTAAGTATTCTAAATCGCCACTTTCCGGATAATAGTAGGCGCCCAACAACAATTGACTTAAGGTGTCAACGCCTGCCATTTTAAGGTTGTCGGTACTAACTAATTTGTAGGTTACATCACGCGTATCGCCCGCGCTAACAAAGTCATCAGACTGCCAAGGATCAAAACCAATATTATTGATATTAACCTGGCTAAAACCGATACCAATTTCTTCGTTCAACTTATTCTCAACATTTAAAGTGGCCAGCAAGCCATCATCATACGAACTGTAATAGGCTTCTTTAAAAGTCACTTTGACAGCTGCATTATCAACGATAACTCTGTCTTCTGCAATACTACCATCAAACGGATAGGATGTGCTATCAGCACTACCAGATAATGTTAAACTGTCAATTGCAACACTGGCATCATCTAAAGATTGACGAATCGTTTGACGCAAAGTAACCAATTCCGGATAATCGTAGAAAAAACGCACTTTTTGGTCGGCAATGCTATTACCGGTTGGTTTATCGTTTAAGACAAAGTAACTGAAGCTTTCTGCAATATCTTCACTGGCGTTGGTTGCAGCATACCACGTCACAAATGCCGCTTGATTGCGCAGATAAAATAAGTCGCTTGTTTGATAGGTATCTTCAATGATATAGTCTTTCCAAAAACGCTGATAAAAATCCGTCAACACGGCATCGCCGTTGGCAATTAGTCCCGGTTCACAGTAACGTTCTGGAACAAAACCGTCCTCGTATCTGACTTGCTCATCATTTAAAGTCAAATAATGGCCGTATTCGTGTACCAAAGTGGCAACCAACTCGTAATCAAGATCGGCATCATCCATTTGAATAAGCCAACGTTCTCCACTACCATCGTCATTAGGGCTTACACTGACCGATGCCAAATTACCATAGGCACCGTCGCTACTAATTAAAAAATAATCGAAATACTGCAAATCTTCTGCCGGGATAACGCTTCTCACCAGTTGCCAAAGTGGCTGTAATGCCCCTGCATCAATCCGGCCGGTTGCAACAACAGGGCCACCATTGACAATTGGCTGTGACAATAATTCAAATTGATCATCAATGGCATAAAGCGCCTTAGTCTGTTCTGTACCATATTGATCGAGCAACATAACAATTAAATCACTGTTTAATTTCGCATAGCGATTTAAATTGTCAAATAACTTAAAATAAGCTTCATTAGTTAGGGCGTCTAAATAGTCATTATAATCTCTTAAAAAGTCTTCATAGTGTTCGTTCGACATAACTGCTTTTAAACTGTCTAAAATTCGCGCTTCGGTATTGTCTTCAATCTCATCGTAATAAGAGTCATCATAATCCGGTGCATCATAATAAAGAGCCGTTAAGTCGTCCAGTATTTGGTTAAACTGCAGTCGCGCCTGATATTCAACATCATTATAATAGAAATCATTTTGGGCAGCACGCAATTGCACTTGTGCGTCGATGGTTGCCATTAATTCTAGACAAGTCTTACGATCAGTTGCTGTTATGTTGTCTTTAACATCACCTAAATTATAATCAAGTTGCATACCATAACGCGCTTCCAAGCTGTTATTAGCGGTTTGTACTGTTGCGCCACCCGAAACAATTTGTACCTGCCGTGTTTGTTCATCCCAAACAACAGCACAGTTCAAGTTTTCTGATACAAACCTGACCGGTAACATCGTCCGATTGTCGATTATAATCGGCTTGACATTGGCATTGCTTGGATCGATAAATACAGCTTGGCCATCAACCAATGCAATCGTACGCCCTATCCACATTTCAATTGTTTTACCTGCCAATTCAATGGTTACTTTTTGCTCTACACCATCCCAACTGACAGCGGCACCCAATGGTGTTGCCACATAGCGGATCGGCAGTAAGGTTCGGCTTTCAACGATTCGCGGCGCGACATCCATTGCAATTGCCTTATTGTTAACTAAATAGCTTGAATCGCCAATTGTAAAGCGCAATTCAACATTGCTTGATTTATTAGACAATTCAGCATGGACCGTGCTTAAAAGCGCCAACATCATAACCACTAAAACAAATGAAATGATACGTTTACTAAGATTCATGATAACTCCTTTTTGTTCTTAAACGTCTTGTCTGCTTAATTATACCAAGATATCGAATTTACAAATCCAAAAATTTAATCGTTTTATACAAAACACCTTCCAGCAACCGCGTTAACTTACAGCGTATCAGACAGCAAAAAACGCAGACACCAAATATCGACCTTGCCTGAGTTTTTATAAATCGCTCAATATATAGTTTGCCGTGTTGAGACCACGTCGATTTAAATAAAGCCTACCTTTAGCGCTGAGTAACACGCCATAGTGCTGATACTTATCGATCCATGCGGCATATTGCTGACAAAAATCAACAGCAAATTTAGCATGGTAATCAGCCAGACTAATACCCTTATTGGTACGTAAATTTAAAATAGCATATTCGTAGGCTTGATCGGCCAACGACAATTTTTCGGTCTTCGTCTGATCGTAAGGTAGGCGAAACTGTGCAAGACATCGCCGATAGGTTTCCATTTCTACGGTATTGTAAAATCGCTGTCCGGCTACCTTATAAACCGCCGCCAGTCCAACGCCAAGCGTATCAACACCCGACCAATAGGCAGAATTATGCCGACTATGATAGCCATTGCGCGAAAAATTAGACACCTCGTAACGGTTAATACCTAGCGCCGCCAATTTGTCGATAATTAAATCAAGCATGTCGGCATAAGTATCATCATCCGGCAAATTAAAATCACCACGCGCAATACGGCGCGCCAATGGTGCATCGTTTTCAAGTTTAAGTGCATACGCCGAGACGTGGCTTGCTCCCAACTGACAGATGCTATCAATCGTCTGAGCGACATCTTCAAGCGTCTGTCCGGGTATGCCGTAGATTAAATCGATGTTATAATTGACAACGCCATAACGTCGCAATAAGGCGACGGCTTGTTCAACTTGGCGGTAACGACTGTTTCTATCCAATAACGCCAGTAGCTCGGCCTGACGGGCCTGCATACCGAGGCTGATGCGATTAACCCCTAGCCTGGCGAGCGTTTCAATTAACGGCGCCGTCACCGATTCAGGGTTAACTTCGACGGTGAATTCCTCAGCAATAGAACCAAAACTATCTTCAATCGCCGCCACAATTTTTTGAAACGCAGCGACCGGCAATAGCGATGGTGTACCACCACCAAAGTAGAGTGTTTTTAAGGGCAATGGGTAGCGCCGCCCGAGCAAAGCCACTTCGTGACAAAGCAAAGTAACATAGTCGTCAATATTGCTTAAATCAGTTGAAGTCGTAAAATCGCAATAACCGCAACGACTGGCACAAAATGGGATGTGAACGTAAAGATGTGACATCTTTACATTTCCGGAAATATCATCAGTTGATCGGGCACTTCCATTTCACCGGACAGTAGCGAGGTGGTTGGTGAAAAGCTAACTACCTTATCGCGGTAACGCATTTCAATAACGGTGTCCGGGTGCAAATCGCTCATGTTACAATTAAGCAAAAAATCATTTAAAGCGTAATCGCTATAATCACCATATGAACCATCATCATTCAGCGCACGCACAATTGTGGCCGTTTTTTGCATCGCAGGCACAAATAGATAGACTTCATCGGCAAAACGCTCTGGAATATCAACCGTTAAATCAACGACGCCAAATGCACTGCGCTGATAATCATAAGACGCCAAAAAATCATTGATGTTATTATTGGCATTAGTATCGCTTAAATAAGTCATAAAAGCGGCTGCCGCAAGGATGCCCTCTGAATCACCAAATACATTCTCATATAATGGATTAATTTCAGTAATCGCTTCAGAAGCAGCCGACACATTGAGGTCAACCATTATGGCAATCGCCGTCATGTCGTGCATAAAAGCGGTATCAAACAACAAGCCGTGCAGTTCGCCATTGCCGTCTAAATACCCGGTAAAATCTTTTTTATCATATATACTAAAGAAATCGGGCATATAGGGATAGGCGAGATTGTCGATATCTACGCCGCCATAAAACCAAATATCAAGAAATGGTAAGTTGATGTCTTCTTCATAGTAGACATTCCATAACCACAACAAATCGGCAGCTAAGCGTCTCTCTTTTATCACCTGATCATCTTCTTGCTTTGCCATATAATCAATATAAGCAGTTTCCATCTTGGCAATTAAATTGTCATTATATCCCAACCGTTCCGCCAACTGTTCAAATGTCAATATCTGATCGTTTGTCAAATCGATATTGATGGCATTATAGACATCGCTTTCTGGACCAAATTGACCGGATGCATCTTTGCTATAAAGTATTACCGACAAAATATCATCATTCAAATATGCTTCATAACCATATTGTGTGCAAATATAGTATTCGTTCTCATATGATTCAACGTGACGTTGTGCTGTTTCAAAGATAAATGAATCGACAAAATCATTAAAAGTTTCAGCAGACTGTAAATCGGCATTAATTTGTGGAAAGATAAATAAATCAACCGGATTACGATCGAGAATAACCGGCAAATCCTCTACACCTTCGATTATCGTTGTCGTCACCAACTCATCCAGTTGCCAATCGTTAACCGTCTTACTGTCCACTTTAGTGGTCGTTTCACTAACTGTCTGACTAATGGCTTCAGTTGTCGCCAATGGCTCGCCACTTGACTGCTCGATTGCTTGAGCCGTTGTCGTAGTTTCAATTGCCTGACCTGGTGTACAACCTAAAGTCAACAAGGCCAATAATAGTATTACTACAATTTGCTTTTTCAAACTTCCTCCTCTTCAGATGCTGTGCCTTGGTGGATTAAATTCCAACAGAAAACCCCTCCTGTCGATACAACAGGAGAGGTTTTAATTGTGCTAAATTAGTATGAAGCGGGCTCTAAATCATCTTTTTTGAGAACCAACTCATCAAGTCTAAATAATTCAACATCGTCAAAATCTGTGACGTACAAGTTCTTAATTGTTACGCTTTCACACTTCTCAATGTCACCACCATTAAATGGCAGCGCTTCCATATAAGCATCTTCTTCATACAATGCCGGACCACAATAAGGCAGTTCAGCGTCATTGCCATCGTTCATGATTGCCTCATAGTAAATAACGATTGGAATATCGCCTTTATTCTGACTTAAAACGTATAACTCGGCATCACCATATTCTTCATCCATAATCATCTTGTCAATGCCAAAAGTCATCGTCAACTCACCCGAACCATAGTTGATTTTAACTTCTTTACCACTAAAGCTAACCGCTTGCTGATAATTGGGATTCTTGCTGTTTTTAACCAGAATACTCTCCAAAGACTGCGCATCACCTTCAGTAGGATAATAGTAACAGCCTAATATTAACTGGCTTAAGGTATCAATACTAGCCATTTTTAAGTTGTCAGTACTAACCAGCTTATAAACCACTTCACGCGACTCACCGGCAGCAACCGTATCATCTTCCTGCCAAGCATCAAAACCAATGCCATTGATAACAACATCATAAAAACCAAGGCCAATGTCTTCGCCTAATTTGTTTTCAACATTTAAGACAGCCAACACACCATCATCCCCGCGGTCATAATAAGCTTTTTCAAAAGTAATTTTGACATCAGCGTTATCGGCGATAACCGCTGTCTCATCAATCTCACCTGAAATCGAACCGCTTTGGCCAGCGGAATCACCCTCTGAGCTGCCGCCGGAACCGCCGCAAGCTGTCAAAGAAAAAACCAATGTAAGAACTAGTAACAAATACAACACCTTTTTCATTTTTTCCCCCTAATAATTAATTAATCTTAGATTTGCATATCATACTAACATATTTTAGTACTAAAATCAATCAAATAAGGGTAACATTTTAGTCATTTTAATTATTACCCTTCTAGATAATCCAAATTGAGTCATTTCCCAGTTAACGGCGAAAAAGAAGATAGATTTGCGAACCGCTCGTACCATGATTGACGTCAAAGGCTTTTTGCGAATTTTGTAGTGGTACAGCTTGCCAATCATTTGGTTTAGATATTTTGTGCTGGGTTCAATAAACTCATTTGTATATTCAAGAAATAGATTGCGCACTACATTTACCTGACTTGTTGTGGTTTTATAACAAAGATAAATATATTTGCCACCAGCACCAGCATTTAGGTCCTTATCGATTAGCAAGTAACCGTTTGGACATTGCTCAAGTGCTGCCTGGGCATCATTATCCTCAACAAATAAAATATCTCTAATATAGGTCTGTGCTGGAAACTGTGCTTCATATTCAGCACTAAGTTGTTCAAAGGCAGTCTTTAATTGATTTTTGCGCGCTTGACTATTACACAGTTCCCAAATTGGCAGTAATCCAGCTTGACTATTGTTGGTTCCAAAATCTATTAATGTACTCTCTTTATCTAGATTGCTTTGCCAATTATAAAGCGCATCAGAATCATTCAGCAATTGATTGAGTGTCGGCGGATTGCTACCACCACGACAATTGAGCCCTTCTCTCTTTGAATCGTTAAATGATACCTCGTTTTCAACATCACGGTCAATACTAGTGAAATCTGCGGCAAAGATATTTCCCATATACTGATTGGCCTGTTTGCTTGCCACTGTTTTAAATTTTTGATAACTGGTTGCCCCTTCTCTTTTTGTCGATAGATGATAGTCAATTCGCCCGCCACTAACGGTATCAACTACGACATAATGCCCATAGGTATTAAATACTGTTTGGGGCGGTGTGTTGGGACTATTAATTGCCGCACTAGCCTGTGCCGTTAAGTAGTTTTTTAGTTGATCCGGCATCGCCGTTAAATAAACGCCATGTTTTTTAATCAAGTAAGAATATGTCAAAAAATGATAATCACCACTTGCAATGCGCTCAGTATCAAATCGCATATTATTAGCAACGTTGAAAACGACAAAGTCTAGACCACGATAGGATTTATTCTTAAACGCTTCGCTGTAGTCCCTAATGGTACGTCCATCTATTATTTCAGTTTCTGTATCATCGTAGCGAATACGCTGGATTTGGCCATTCTTTGTTAGTTTTTCGACATCTAATACGGGTTGCTTAAGCGACTCAACTGAAGCATAGTCGCCAAAAATATACTGTTTGTCTTTACCATCGATGCCACTGCGGCACCTTGTTTAATCAATCTATCAGAATTATGGACAACCTTAACTTGACGAGTAATTGCATCCCAGATGACGCTACAATTCAAATTTTCAGATACAAATCTAACTGGTAACATCGTACGCCCATCGATAATAACCGGTTTAACCTGATCATTATCCGGATCAATTAGCACGCTTTGCCCATCAACCAATGCGTGGGGCTGATCAATCCACAATTGCAATATCACACCATTTAGTGAAATCGTCACCTCGCGTTCGATATTATTCCAAGCAACGCTTGCACCAAGCGGGGTTGCTACATAGCGTACCGGCAAAAATGTGCGCCCATCTATAATTAACGGCGCCGCATCCATTGCATTCGGTACGCCATTGACCATGTAAGTAGATGCTCCAATTGTAAAACGCATATCGGTATCTGAAACCGTTACTGGTCCATCTGCGTATGATGATGGCATTGTCAGCATCATAAAGCAGACTAACAAAAACGGAATAATTAATCTACGCTGCTTCATCGCAGCCTCCCCTTATCTCACATCGCCTCAAAGTGCAAACAGCACTCAAACAGGTTTATTATATCAAAGTTGTCAGATTATTTCAAAACGTATCTTTCTCATAGTTTCAAAACGCATTTTTTTATAAAACATTTGACAAAAAGCTGCACATCTATTAATATATGGTTATGCAAACTAGATTAAGAGGGTTGTATGAGCACTGAACAACTTAAACAAATTTATCATTTTCATTGCCCGCGCTGGTCGGAATTGCCCGAAGAACCAATGCTGAGTCGCGCAGTGATAGACTACGTCAACACAGTATTAGCGCCAATTATGAATGGCTCTATTGCACTTACCGCAACGATGATTCAAAATTATTCTAAATGGGGTTATATTCCCAAATCAGCCGGCCGTAAATATAATCGCAAGCAGATTGCGAATCTGATTGTCATCACTGTGTACAAGCATGTACTCGATATCAAAGATATAAAAAACGGTATTGATTTACAACTTAAAATGATGCAGCCAAAAGCCGCCTATAACCGCTTTGCCGAAGCATTAGAAGCGGCTTTGAGCAACACGTTTCAACCGGTCGTAATGCAAACCAAAAAACTGGGCGGCGATATCGTTGCCGCACCCGAACAAATGGGCATCAACCTATTTGCCAATGCCTTTGCACTGCGCTTGTTAGGTTTGATCATTATAGAAGAAAGTGGGTATAGAAACTTATGAACCAAATCAAAAAACTGGCTATTATTGCCGATAGCACACACGATTTTACCTATGAACTAGGCAAGCGCTTTGGCGTAGAGGTCTTGTCGTATTATATCCAAATGGACGATAAAACCTATAAGGATTTAGTTGAACTAGATTCGCGCACCTTTTACGAAACGATGGAAGAGCACGATACACTATCAACCGGTATTCCACCAATTCAAGACGTTATTGATATGCTCGACCGCTTAAAAAGCGAAGGCTATCAACAAGTACTCATGATTTCATCGGCTGCCAGCCTAACTGGTATGCATAACTTACACGCACTGGTGCAGCAGACCTACAATGATTTAGACATTCATATTTTTGACAGCAACCAAATTGCGGCCGGTACCGCCCACTTTACAATTATGGCAGCTGAAATGCGCAATGCTGGGCGTTCGGTCGATGAAATTATTGCCGAATTGGATAAACTTAAAAAAAGCGTCTATACCTATGCCTTATTTAGAACATTAACCTACGTTGTCAAGGGTGGCCGTTTTAATAAGTATGCCGGTATGATTGGCAATTTCTTAAAGATCAATCCACTGCTCTATCTTGACAATGGCACGATGACCATTCGCCAAAAAATTCGCGGTCCGCGCAAGAGTTTAATCGCCTTAGCTGAAGCTATTAGAAATGATATTAAAGATGCCAAGCGCTTTAATCTAACCGTTTTTTCCGGCAACAACCAGGCTGAAATAGAAGAACTAAAAGAGATGCTACACGATCTGATAGAACGGGCTGATTTATTCTTAGAAACCGAATTTACTTCAGTGCTCGGCGTTCACGCCGGGCCTAAATCACTTGGTGTCAGCGCAATAATATTGGGGTAAACAGCTTGAAATACCACAACAAGCCTTGCTATAAGGCTTATTTTTTTATTTACTATTCTTATGTCGTCATTTTATTTCTAAGTGAAGAAAATGATTTAATCATAAGGATTAATAATACTACAGTTAAAACGGCATCAATAACAAAGGAACTTATATAGACATATCTAACACCAAATAATCTTGGTAAAATTATCATAGCTGGTATATATAACACTATCTGTCTAAATATAGCAAGGATTGCTGCTATTTTACCATTTCCGATTGATGGGAAATAGCTCAATCC
>PDWJ01001562.1_pt1 | contig 27847 bp, 28 predicted proteins | sample 1430881 | NCBI WGS metagenome assembly PDWJ01 (sample SAMN01162460, study PRJNA174530) | Oral metagenome, whole genome shotgun sequencing project. | biome: Marine environment; feature: Marine mammal; material: Swab sample of the gingival sulcus; isolation source: swab sample of gingival sulcus...
GACTCGACCACCATCGGAGCTGAACGACCCCATCTTGACGACTGGATCGCTCGGCGCTGGTAGCCGGTTAGGAACCGAGACGCTCAGCCCGATCGCGGGCCCGGGCCTCTGCCAAGAGACGCCGGGTGGCTGCTTGGAGGTCGCCTAAGAACCCGACCACCCAGATCTGGACCGCCACCAGGGTCAAGACCGCACCGATAACCAAGCTCGGTACCCGGCTCACATAGGGATCGCTGATCATCCACAAGATCAGCCACCGGGCCAAGAGGGAGAATCCCGCCAGGAAGGGCACCAACCCCACCAGGAAGAAAAATCGGAAGGGATAGTAGAGGGCGAAACTCCGCACGATCGTCGAGCCCGAATGGCGCACATAGTGGACCATGCTCTTGGCCAATCGAGATGGCCGGGTGGCTGGATTGACCTCGATGGGCACCCCCACCACGTGGAGGCCTTCAGCACGCGCTTGCACCAGGGTCTCCATCGTGTAGCTGTACTTGCCAAACACCTGAAGTCGCAGAGCAGCATGGCGACTGAAGGCCCGAAAGCCGCTGGCTGCATCGCGAACCTCGGTGCCCGAGAATCGCCGGACCACCCACGAGCCGACCCGCTGGAGTCGTTTCTTGAGGCGAGAGAACTCAGCCACATGCTCGATCGGGCGCTCCCCGATCACCATGTCGGCACCTTCGGTGAGCACCGGCGCAGTCAGAGCGGGGATACAGCGGGCCGCGTATTGGTTGTCGGCATCGGTATTGACCACCACATCGGCACCCACGGCCAGGGCGGCGTCAAGCCCGGTCAAGAAGGCCGCGGCCAACCCTCGATTGTGATGGTGTGAAATCACATGATCGACCCCATTGTCGTGGGCGACCTCCACCGTTCGATCGGTGCTGCCATCATTGATCACCAACCATTCGACAGCATCGAACCCGTCGACCTCACGGGGCAGGTCGGCCAGGGTGGCGGCCAGGGTGGCTTCCTCGTTGAAACACGGGATCTGGATCACCAGCTTCATCCGACATCACCAGACCCAACGATCCCTGCCATGGCCGAACATCTTAGGCCAACACCGCTACGGTCACTGTCGTGAACGATGCCAACGTGGCCGGCAACACCTACGACAAATACGGCTCGACCAACCCGATCGAACGCCGTCTGATGTCGGGATTCTTTACCGCCTTCGACCGGATGCTCGATGGTCTCACCCCCCGTCACATCCTTGAAGTCGGTGCCGGAGAAGGCCATATCACCAGTCTCCTGATCGAGCGGTTTCCCGATGCTGAGGTGAGCGGGATCGATCTCCCCGACGATGACCTGGCAGCGATCTGGGCCGAAGCGAAGCTTCCGATCACCTTCGGCGATGTGACCGCGCTGGACTATGACGACCACTCGATCGACCTGATCATCGGTATGGAGATGCTCGAACATGTCACCGATCCCCAACGCGCCCTGGCCGAAATCGCCCGAGTGGCCGCCGACACGGTGATCGTGTCGGTACCGCGCGAGCCCATCTGGCGGATCGGCAACCTTGCTCGGGGGCACTATCTAGGAGCACTCGGCAATACTCCCGGCCATCTCAACCACTGGTCAGCCCGAGGATTCACCCGCTTTGTGGCCAGCGAACTCACCGTGGTCGACACCGCCCGTCCCCTGCCCTGGACCATGGTGAAAGCGATCAGCACCACCTCGGTCTAGACCGTCATCCCCGCCCCTCGAGAGTTTCACCTACCGAGGCGGTGATAATCCTGACCAGGACTCATAGACTCGGCCCATATGACCGAGCTGTTCCGAGTCGACAACCTCCACGTCCGCCCGGTCAATGACGACACGGCCGGAGACATCCTCAAGGGGGTCAATCTCACGGTTACCCCCGGCGAGATCCATGCGATCATGGGGCCCAACGGATCGGGAAAGTCCACCCTCGGGGCCACCTTGCTCGGCTCATCGGACTATGAGGTCACCAAGGGGTCAATCCATTTTGAGGGCCAGGATGTCACCGAGTGGACCGTCGATGAACGAGCCAAGGCGGGGATGTTCCTCGGCTTCCAGTATCCCCAAGAGATCCCTGGGGTGTCGGTGATCCAGTTCCTGCGCCAAGCCCTCTCAGCCCGCAAAGGCATCGATCTCTCGGTCCTCGAATTGCGTCTCGCCACCATGGAGTGGATGGAACGCCTGGGCATGGATTCATCCTTTGTCGACCGCTATCTCAACGAGGGATTCTCCGGCGGCGAAAAGAAGCGCAACGAGATCCTCCAGATGGCGGTCCTCGAACCAGAGATCGCGATCCTCGACGAGACCGACTCCGGCCTCGATATCGATGCCCTACGAATCGTGGCCAAGGGCATCCGTGAAGCCCGCTCGGAGCGACCCGGCATGAGCGTCGTCCTGATCACCCATTACCAGCGCCTTCTCGATGAGGTGCCACCCGATCATGTCCACATCCTGGTCGATGGCCGAATCGTCGCCTCGGGCGGTATGGAGCTGGTTGAACATCTTGAGCGCGACGGCTACGACGCCTTCCGGTCCGAGTCCTGAGATGACCGATTGGGCGGCAGTTCGCGCCGACTTTCCCCTCCTGTCGCGCCAGATCGATGGCTCACCCCTGATCTATCTCGATTCTGGCAATACCTCCCAAAAGCCGCTCGCTGTCATCGAAACGATGGACGAGTTCTGGCGGTCGGGCTATGGGCCGATCAATCGCAGCGCCTACCGGCTGGCAGCCGAGGCCACCGAACGCTATGAATCAGCGCGAGCCTCGATCGCCCGCTTCATCAATGCTCCCTCGGTCGATGAGATCATCTTTGTCAAGAACGCCACCGAGGGATTCAATCTCTTGATCAATTCGTGGGGATCGGCCAATCTCGGTCCCGGCGATGCGGTGGTGCTCACCCACCTGGAACACCACGCCAATATCGTGCCGTGGCAGATCCTGGCTGCCCGGCTGGGCTTTGAGATCCGCTGGGTTCCCCTCACCGAAGACGGCCAGCTCGATCTCACCGATCTCGACACCTTGCTCGAGGGAGCCAAGGCCTTTTCGTTCACCGCCATGAGCAATGTCTTGGGCACCCTGCCCCCGGTCACCGACCTGGTGGCCCGGGCCCACGCTGCCGGAGCTCAAGCCTTTGTCGATGCTTGTCAGTTCGTGCCCCACTACCCGACCGATGTCCAAGCCTGGGGAGCCGATGCGATCGCGTTCTCCAGCCACAAGATGGTTGGCCCATCAGGTATTGGCGCCCTGTGGGGTCGACGTGACCTCCTTGAGGCCATGCCCGCCTTCTTCGGTGGCGGCAATATGATCGCCGATGTCACCCTTGATGGCTTCGTACCCGCTCCAATCCCCAACAAATTTGAGGCCGGTACCCCACCGATCGCCGAAGCGATCGGGTTCGGCGCTGCTGCCGACTATCTGTCCTCGATCGGGATGGATGCGATCGCTGCCCACGAACGTGAATTGAGCCGCTACTTCATCGATGCCCTGAGCTCAACCTATGGCGACGAGATCACGATCCACGGACCGCGTGACCTCTCGGCGCGTGGCGGTGTCTTCAGTTTTGATTTCCGCGGCATCCATCCCCACGACATCAGCCAGGTCCTCGACCAACACCAGGTCTGCGTGCGTGCTGGCCACCACTGCGCCAAGCCCCTGATGCGAATCTTGGGAGTCAACGCCACCACCCGAGCCAGCCTGGCGCTCTATAACGATCGCTCGGATATCGACGCCCTGGTTGCCGCCCTCGACCACGCGTCAAACATTTTCGGCGTCTGACCAGGCCAGCCACCACATCGCCGCGGCGCGATCTGGCTTGTTAGGCTCGCCTGAACGGAGCACACCATGCCAGGACTTGACGATCTTTACCGCGACATCATCCTCGACCACTCTCGGTCCCCTCGTAACCAGGGCGCGCTGCCCAGCCCACCTGCCCACCAGTCCACCGGCTATAACCCCTTGTGCGGGGACGAGATCACCGTCTATGTCAACCTCGAAGGAGAAGGCGACGATCAGGTCGTTACCGAGGTCACCTTTGTTGGCCAAGGCTGCTCGATCTCTCAGTCATCGGCATCGATGATGACCAACGCGGTGATGGGCAAGACCCGCGCCGAAATCGATGCCCTCACCCGACGATTCAAGTCGATGATGTCGATCGAGACCGATGCTGGCGCCGATTCCTCAGTCCGCCTCGGCGATCTCCAGGCCCTCGAAGGCGTCAACCAGTTCCCGGTCCGTATCAAGTGCGCCACCCTGGCCTGGAACACCCTGGCCGAAGCGATCGAGCAATCGTGATCGACGAACCGATTCCGCGCCGCGAGCCTCCGATCAGTGATGCCGAATCGGTGGCCCGAGCTCGAGTCGGCCAAGCCTTGCGCGATCTCGGCCATGCCTTTGTCGCTCGGCGGGCCAGTGTCGACAAATTGACCGAACTCGCCGAACGGCTCGAAGCTGCCAAAGACTTCTTGTGTCTCCAGCCAACCCGCAACCAGACCTACACCAAGCTGGCACTGTGGACCGAACTCGTCGACTATCCCCAAGGTCGGTTCGAACACGCCTTTGAAGACCGCCCGGTCTCGGGCAAGGCATCGCCGTTGGGGTTGGATCTCGAATTTCATCGTCACGGCGATGAGATCGAGGCCTTTGTCACCTTCCGGGAAGCCCACGAAGGTGCCTTCGGCCGCAGCCATGGCGGACTGGTGGCTGCCCTCTTCGATGATGTCTTCGGCTATGTCCTCGGAGCGATCAGGCAGGGGGCGTTCACCGGCGAACTGACGGTGCGCTATGTCTCGGCGACCCCTCTCCACAGCCGGCTCTCGTGTCGGGTTGGGCTCACCGAGCAAGATGGCCGCAAGCTCTATATGGCTGGGCAACTCACCGAGGTGTCCTCCGGCGAGGTCGTCGCCACCGCCAAAGCCACCTTTATCGCTGTTCCTCCCGAGGTCTTCGACTGGCTCACCGATCAACGACCAGCGCCGCCCGACGAAGATGTGCCCGCCGATCCAGCACCATCAACTCGTTAGCGTGATCAAATACCTCGGTTCAAAGCGTCGCCTGGTTCCAACCCTGACGGAACTCTTTGTCCGTTCCGGCGCCCACACCGCCCTCGACCTGTTCACCGGCACCACCCGTGTTGCCCAAGCCTTCAAACGAGCTGGCGGTGAGGTCACCGCCGTCGACACCGCCCGCTACGCCAAGGTGTTCGGCGACACCTTTATCGCCCTCGACGGCTCACGTATCGGTCGGGAACTCGACGACGAGATCGACCGACTCAATTCGCTCCCCGGTATCGATGGCTATGTGACCGAGACCTTCTGCCGCCAGTCTCGCTTCTTCCAGCTCCACAACGGCCAACGGATCGATGCCATCCGCGAGGCGATCGAGCGCGATCATCCAACCGGCCCGCTACGCCCAGTCCTGCTGACCTCCTTGCTCCTGGCCGCCGACAAGGTCGACTCCACCACCGGCATCCAGATGGCCTATGTCAAGAAGTGGGCTCCCCGCTCGTATCGGGACCTCACCCTGCGCCGACCGGACCTGATCGCTGGATCGGGCCACGCCCAGTGCAGCGACGCGATCGACTATGTCACCTCGACCCAGACATCGTTCGACCTCGCCTATCTTGACCCGCCCTATAACCAACACCGCTATGTGGCCAACTATCACGTGTGGGAAACCCTGGTCGCCAACGATCAGCCCGAACACTATGGGGTGGCGTGTAAGCGGGTCGATATTCGCGACGAGGCCACCCACAGTGTGTTCAACCGCAAACGGGAAATGCCCGCCGCCCTCGGGCGAGCCATCGACGCGGTGCGCGCCGAGGTGGTCATCGTGTCCTACAACGATGAATCATGGATCAGCCTGGACGAACTGGTCACCATGTGTTCGCCCCATGGCCATGTGGCCGTCTTGGGGTTTGACTCAGCCCGCTATGTCGGGGCTCGCATCGGCATCCATTCCCCCACCGGGGAGCGGGTTGGCACTGTCGGCCGCACCCGCAATCTTGAGTATGTGATCGTGGCTGGCGACCGTGACCGCGTGGAACACATGGTCAAGCCCTACAGCGACCAGCGAATCGCCGCGACGATCACCTCGTGAGCTAGACGAAGGCCGCGTAGCCGTCACGCTCCAAGGTGTCGGCCAAGTCAGGACCACCGGATGCAACGATCTGACCCTTGACCAAGATGTGGACGCGATCGGGATGCAGCTCGTTGAGCAGGCGACTGTAGTGGGTGATCGCGATCACCCCGACCGGAGCAGTCGGATCCGAGGAGAGCTCTTGCACTCGACGGGAGCAATCCCGCAAAGCATCGATATCCAGACCCGAGTCGAGCTCATCGAGGATGGCGAACGCCGGATGGATGACCCCCAGCTGGAGGGTTTCGTTGCGCTTCTTTTCGCCACCGGACAGGTCGACATTGAGGGCTCGATCGAGGAATCGTTCATCAAATCCGATACGGGCGGCTTCATCGCGTACCAGCTCATCGAGATCATCTCGGGAGCGGCCTCGCGACTTGAGCGCTTGACCCAACACATCGGTCAACGACACTCCGGGCACCTCGGTGGGATACTGCATCACCAACTGGAGCCCGGCCACCGCCCGCTCCCAGGTGTCCATGGCCAAGAGATCCTGACCATCGAGGGTGATCGATCCCTCGGTGACCTCATAGCCGGGCTTGCCCATCACCACCGCAGCCAGGGTTGACTTGCCAGCCCCGTTGGGACCCATCACCGCATGAACCTCGCCAGATTGGACGGTGAGATCAACACCGGAGAGAATCTCGGTGCCGCCGACAGAGGCCTTGACTCCTCGTATCTCCAGTGTGCTCATGAGAGGGGCTCTTTCTGCGAGGTGGGACGATCGAGGGAGATGATGATCCGGCCATCGATAACCCGGGCATCAAAGACCTGGACCGGTTCGGTGGCTGGCAGATTGCGGGGTATGCCGGTGGTCAAACAAAAGGCGCTCCCATGGCGAGGACACTCGATCTCGATGTCGTCATCCCACACCTCACCACCGGAGAGTGAGACATCGGCGTGGCTGCATCGATCAGCAAGGGCATAGATCTCGTCATCGATGCGGACCACAGCGATATCGACACCCTCGACCGTGAACCGCTGTGAGGTCCCCGTCTCCAGGCTGTCGAATGCTCCGATATCGATACCGTCGGTGAGCGTCATTGAGACTCACCGAGCTTCAACTTGGCTGCCACCCGTTGGCGCAGCTGGCTGAGTTCAGCCACCGCCGGCAGTTCGGCGAGCACCTCGTCGAAGAACCCGAGCACCACCAACCGTTCAGCCACCGCCGGGCGCACACCACGGCTTTCGAGATAGAAGCGCTGATCGGGATCGATCGGGCCAATGGTCGATGCATGCGAGCAGGTCACATCATCGGTGCGAATATCCAGATTGGGCACCGACTGGGCCCAGGCCTCATCGGACAGGGTGAGGCTCCGACTGGTCTGGTAGGCCGCTGTACCGTCGGCCTCCTCGCGCACGATGATCGTGCCGGTGTACACGCTTGCTGATGAGTCTTGCACCGCTCCCTTAAAGAGGAGGTCACTGTGGGTTTTGGGAGCCCGATGATCCTGGATCGACCGGAAGTCGTGCATCTGGTTGCCCCCAGCAAGATAGAGCGCCACCTGACGGGTGCTGGCCCCGACGCCATCAGCGGTCACCTCGGTGTGGACCCGGGCATAGTCGCCGCCGAGCGCGACATTGGCGATCAAGACCGATGAGTCGCGGTCGCCGCTGATCTGCTGATGTCCGATCATCCAAGCATCGGCATCGAGATCATTGATGGTCACATAATTGACTCGAGCACCGCGAGCGGCCCGAATCTGGACCAGGGGAACCACGAGTGAGGGGCCGTGAGCAAACGACTTGAAGCGCTCGACGACGGTGATCTCGCTGTTCTCTCCAGCATCGATCACCACCCGAGGAGCAACCAGGGTGCCCTCGCCGGGGATGTCATGGCGGATCGAGACGGGACGTTCAACCACCCGATTGGGCGCAATGGTGATCGATACCTGCTCACGATGACGCTCTGCCAGTTCGAGATTGGTTTCGGCAAAAACATCGGGAATCTTGTCGATGACCGAGGTGGATGCTCCGATCGACACCTCCCTCGAACGATGCTCGATCCAAGGATGGTATGGGGTAGGAGAAAACCGAGAGGGATCAAGCTGGTCGATCCGGCTATAGCGCCAGATCTCCTCATCGGTGGAGGGCAGCTCGCCGCACAATGCGAGGTCACAAGACATGGTCGGGCAATTCTACTGTGGCGATAGTGGAAATGGGCCGGTCATGAACGACGCCACACGAAGCGCTTCAACCGGTGCCACCAGCGTTGACCTGACCGCTGGCCATCGCTGTCGATCTCCTCAGCGATCTCTCGTCCCACCGCGTTGAGGATCGCTTCAGCTTCGTCGAGGACTGCAGCTGCCGTTCCATCCTCGACACTCTCAGGCTCGGGAGGGGTCGGCGGAACGACCAAGGAACCGTGCGTCCAAGCCACATCAGCCCGGCGACGCTCATACCCGCGGCAGGGTTCGGGGCATCGCCAGGGCGCATCAGGAGCGAGATCAAGACCGCACTTACGCACCGTGTCGCCATTGGGATATGACCGGCTCTCGAAGTGCTTGCACTCGATCCGCATAGCCATGACACCACAGAGTAGTGCCACCATCGGTCGTGTGGATCACCTTTGGCGACCTCCAGGGCTGACTAAGCTCATCTCATGCGACGTTGTCGGTTGGTATTCAAGCTTCTTCTGGTCGGAGGTGTCGGAGCCCTGGCCTGGTGGATGGTCTGCAATCGTGGCTCGTGCCCCAAGATGACCGCATCGACCGGGCCCGATGATCTCCCGGCCGATGATGTCAACACCGACGATGTCACCACCGATGATGAACCCCAGTCCACCCAAACCTGGGCTGAGCCAATTGACGGGCAGTGCCCCGAGGGCTATCCGATCAAGGGCAATGCTGACTCAATGATCTATCACGTGCCCGGTGGCCGTTCCTATGACGCGACGATCCCGGAGCGCTGCTATGCCAACGAGGACGACGCGATCGTCGACGGCTTTCGAGCAGCCAAGAGCTGAACGATCACGACTCGATCACATTGACGCTGAGCACGCCAGGGGCCTGAGCCAGCGCGGCGGTGGTCTCATCAGAGACCGGGTTCGACGTTGACAAGACCATCATGGCGGTGTCAGAGCCATGCGTGTTGAGGCGCCCAACATCCATATCGTCGATATTGATCTCCGCGTCGCCCAGCACCGTGCCGACCCGACCGATCACCCCAGGCCGGTTGTCGTTCGTGATCACCACGAGGTGGTCAGCTGACGGCATATCGATGCCATGACCATTGATCTCGACAACGCGGAACTCTCCTGAGCGACCGACCAAGGTGCCGGCTACCGAATGCGATTCACCATCGCTGACCCGGATCAGGTTGACATAGTTGTCCGATGCTGTTGTCGCGGTCATCGCTAGCGACATCCCCTGCTGACGGGCGAGTCGAGGGGCGTTGACATAGCTCACCGGTTCGTCTCGGGTGCGAGCCAGGATGCCCTTGGTGACCGCCAAGCCAATGATGCGGGTGTCGTCCGACGCGATCTCGCCTTCGCAGGCCACGGTCAAGGTGGAGGGGGCTCGCTCGATAAAGGACCCAAAGATACGTCCCAAGGTTTCTGCCAGCGGCACGAAGGGGCGGACGGTTTCGCTGACCTCGGTCGCTGACAGGTTGACGGCCCACGGGACCACTTCACCGGCCAAGGCCAGCTTGACCATCTCGACGATCCCGGTACCGGCCTTGTGTTGGGCCTCGTGGGTTGAGGCCCCCAGATGAGGTGTCACCACCACCGAATCGAGGCCGAACAGGGGGGAATCAAGGGTCGGTTCTGCAGCGAACACATCGAGCGCGGCACCGGCGATGATCCCTTCCTTCAAGCATTCCGCCAGATCGTGCTCATCGACGATCCCACCTCGGGCCACATTGATCAGCCGCATGGTCGGCTTGGCCAAGCTGAGCAGGGACCGATCGATCAGTCCGGTCGTCTCAGCATTCTTGGGCAGATGGACGGTAACGAAGTCGGATTCCGCCATCAGGTCTTTCAACAGGACCAATTCGGCTCCCGACTGACGAACCGCATCGGCCGACACAAAGGGATCGGCAGCGATCACCCTCATCTGGAGTCCCCGCGCCCGTTCGGCGACCAATTTGCCGATTCGCCCAAATCCGACGATGCCCAGCGTCTTCTCGGCGAGTTCAACACCTTGCCAGTGAGAGCGCTCCCAGCGGCCATCGAGCAAGGCTGAATGGGCTTGGGGAATATTGCGAGCCTGAGCCAAGAGCAGGGCAATCGTGTGTTCGGCTGCCGACACGACATTCGACTGGGGGGCGTTGACCACCATCACGCCCTGACGGGTCGCCGCATCAACATCGACATTGTCCAGCCCGATCCCCGCTCGACCGATGACCACCAGGTCACGTCCAGCCTCGATGACCTCAGCGGTGACCTGGGTGGCCGATCGAATGATGATGGCATGGGCACCACCGATTCGGTCGAGGAGTTCGTCGGGAGACAGCGACAGAGCGAGATCAACCTCGTAGCCAGCTGCTCGAAGGGCATCCAGACCACTCGATGCGATCTTCTCGGTAACCAGAACACGGGCCATGAAGAGTGATTATGACATGGGTCCGCCGGCCAGAGCGCTATCGACGAGACGAGGATGCCACCTCATTCGGTTCTCATCGGGCGACTAACCTGCGAGCGTGAGGCCGTTCTCGGCTGCTTTTGGACAACCACCGCTCATGATTCTTCACGAACTCGAACTCCGACATCTCCGACTGCCCCTGGTCAGCCCGTTCAGCTCAGCCAAGGATGTCCAGACCCACCGCGATGTCCTGGTGATTCGTGTCGGCACCGATCAGGGCGACGGCTGGTCCGAATGTGTCGCCATGAATGCTCCCACCTATTCAGCCGAGTGGGTCGACGGCGCCGAGATGGTGATCGCCACCCATCTCTGGCCTCGTTTGGGAGGCGAGCTGAGCGCTGCCGATATCACTGATCGGGTCTCGGGCATCATCGGCCATCCGATGGCCAAAGCCGCGGTCGAAGCTGCCGTTCTCGATGCTGAACTCAGATCATCGCAGCTCAGTCTTCACGATCTCTTCGGTCGCCACCGCGACCGGGTACCGGCGGGGATTGCGATCGGGGTCATCGGCGATCTCGATGAGCTTCTCGCCCAAGCCCGCCAGGCTGCACACGATGGCTACCGACGGATCAAGATCAAGATCGGTCCCGGTTGGGATCTCGAACCGGTTCGATGCGTACGCCAGGCGATCGGACCCGACCTGGCTCTCCAGGTGGATGCCAACGGCACCTATCACCGCTCCGATATCGCCCACCTGGGTCGTCTGGACGACCTTGACCTGGTCATGATCGAACAGCCCTTCGCCCCCGACGACCTGATCAGCCATATCCATCTTGGCGAGGTGGCGACCACCCCGGTGTGCCTTGATGAATCGATCATCTCGCTCGCCACGGCGGCAACAGCGATCGAGCTGGGAGCAGCCCAGGTCATCAGTATCAAACCGGGTCGGGTCGGCGGCTATCTGGAAGCCCGACGCATCCACGATCTCTGTATGGCCGCTGAGGTGCCGGTGTGGTGTGGCGGCATGCTCGAAACCGGACTTGGACGGGCTCCCAATATCGCCTTAGCCGCACTGCCGGGTTTCACCCTGACCGGCGATCTCAGCGCGTCCGAGCGGTTCTATTCCCACGACATCGTGATCGATCCGGTCACCCTTGACGATGGCTATGTCAAGGTCCCGACCTCACCAGGGCTCGGCTTCGAGATCGACCATGACTACCTCGACTCGGTCACCATCTCATCCCGGGTGATCCCTCCAGCGACCAGCCAGACGGCCAACTAGGGTGCATCCCTATGCCCGCGTTCTTGTCCCCTGACTGGATCACCGCCGCAAACGAGATCTATCAACGCCACCGGGTACCCGATCTCGACCGCCCGATCGGGATCGACTATGTGATCACCACCCCTGACCACCACACCATCACGGTCCAAGCAACCGCGTCCACCAGCGGCTGCACACTGTCAGCCAGTCAGGAGCTCGATGCCACGACCACGGTGGCCACCGATCTCGAAACCGCAGCAACCGTCGGTGTCCGCCTCGATCCCAACCTGGTCATCACGGCATTCCTCGATGGCCGGGTCCAGGTCCAGGGCAATATCATGACCCTTCTGGCACTTCATGAATCCCTTCACGCATCGGGGATCGCTGACGATCTGGCAGCGATCACCGACCCCTGAGTTCAGCTCGGTCGGAATCTCTCCATCGCTGTGTCGAGCTGATCGAGCGTCCACCGTTGCGGCCGCTCGATCGATTCACCGAGGAGGGTCCACGGCTTGAGGCGACGCACCGTCCCACCCTGCACATAAAAGGTCTGGCCGGTGAAGGGACAGGTCGCTCCAGCCAAATAGGCGACCACCGGCGACACATTGGCTGGATCCCACTGATCAAAGCCATCACCCGGAGCTTCCATGATCTCGGGCAATCCCGGCGACGACAGGGTCAACCGGGTGCGAGCTCCGGGCAACACACAGTTGGACACCACTCCATAGCGTCCCAGTTCGGCAGCAGCGATCTGGCTGAAGGTCACGATGCCCGACTTGGCTGGGCCATAGTTGGCTTGCCCAGGATTGGCGAAAATCCCTGATGTCGACGAGGTATGGACCAGATTGCGGGGGCGACGCTCTCCGTCCTTAGCCCGCTGACGCCAATAGATCGCCGCGAACCGGGTCACGACGAAATGGCCCTTGAGATGAACTTCGATCACATCATCAAAGTCGTCTTCGGTCATCTTGATGATGGTCCGATCCCGAAGAATCCCCGCATTATTGACCACGATGTCGAGATCGCCGTACTCATCAAGGGCCCGTTCAACCAGGTCTCGGGCTCCATCCCAGGTGGCGATATCGTCGGTCGACACCGCGGCGGTTCCTCCAGCCTCGGCGATCTCAGCGACCACCCGATGAGCGGGCCCTTGATCCTCACCGTGTCCCTTGGTATCGACCCCGCGGTCATTGACGATGACCTTGACCCCATGAGAAGCAAGAAAGAGCGCATGCTCGCGTCCTAAGCCGCGACCGGCGCCGGTGACGACCGCCACCCGACCCTCTAGTTCAACCATGTCACCCTTTCAGTGGCTGTGGCCGAAATCTAGTCAGCAAAACGCGACGACGTGAAACCGCACCGACCTCGACTCCCTGGTGATACCACGGCAGCGGCGCGTCGCGAGGGGCACCGGGCGTCCGATCGGTGTGGCCTAGGGGGCTTCGACAGCGACGATCTCCACATCGGATCCTCGGCGATACTTCTCACCGGCCACCGCCACTTCCCCATCGATCTTGGCTTCGAAGATCGGACTCTCGGCATCGCCGGTCACCAGCTTGGGAACAAACCCCGCTTCACGCAGTGCTGGCTCAGCATCGACATAGCTGACATAGCTGGACAAGTCGGGGAAGACCACCAGGTCGGGCCCCTTCGACACGACCACCTCGATCGTGGTACCACGGTCAACCTCTTCGCCAGCCTCAACCGACTGGGTGATGATCTCATCGAGATCGTAATCGTCGCTGAACTCTCGACCGGTTTCTCGGATCTCGAGCTTCATGTCCTTCAAGGTTCGCTCGGCATCATTGAAGGATTCGCCGACCAGGTCAGGCACCGTACGCGGTTCAGGACCCAGCGACACGGTCAATTCGATGATCGTTCCCGGCTCGACCATCGAGCCGACGCTCAGGGTGGGATCAGCTGGAGCGGACCACGAGATCACGATCCCTTCGGCGACCTCTTCGTCATACTCATCAACCCGGCGAGGATCGAGACCTTGCTCGGTGAGGTACTTCGCGACATCGTCATAGGGCAGGGCGATCGTTTTGGGGATTTCTCGCAAGACCGGACCTTCGCTGATCACCAAGATCAAGGTCTCCCCTTCAGCGAGCTGGAGCCCAGCACCAGGCCGGGTTTCGACCACCAAACCGACATCGGGCACCTCATCGCTGCGTTCGGTGACCACCACGATCTCCCACGAATACGGCGAGGCAAGGTTTTGGGCTTGGGCCTCGGTGATCCCGGACAGATCGGGCACTTCATGCACCGGAGTGCGCAGACTGTGGGCGATCAAGACCACGATGCCAGCCACCAGAATGAGCCCGATCCCAGCAATCATCCACCAGGGCACCGAACGACGGCGCGACGGCTCATCGGGAACCTCGACCACCGTTGGGATCGCTGCCATCGTCTCGGTCGGAGCGACCGTGCGAACCGGCTCATCGGGAACCCCGACCGTCTCGGCTGGCGGGTTCGGCTCGACCGGCGCTGGAGCGTCCGACTCAGATGCTTCCGGAACCGGTGACTCGGATTCGAGCGATGGCGTGGTTCCGGGCATCTCATCGGGAGCATCGACAGGAACCACGACCAAGGGTTCAAGATCTGACTCGGGCCGAATCACCCCACCGGTGGGGTCATCGGGGCTGCGGAGCTGATCATCAGGAGTATTGAAGACCGCTGATGAAAGCAGTGGGAGGGGCTCGGGACGCGACAGCTTCGATGCCGCTTCGATCAGGGCCTTGCCCAGCTGGGCCGCTGTTGGCCGCTCATCGGGCTCCGGGCGACCGGCGCGCTCCAAGACGGTGGCCATCGAACCCAGATCGGCCGAGACCGGCATCAGCTTTCCTACCCGAGCCGACAGGGTGGACACCGTGGAATCGCTGGAGAATGGGACACTGCCGGTCACCGCTTCTTGGAGCACCAGGCAGAGCGAGTAGATGTCAGTCGCCGCGGTGGGAGCCTCACCTTGCCCCTGTTCAGGCGCTGAATAGACCGCCACATGATTGGGCACCGATTCGGGGGTGGCCCAACCTGGTTCGCTGAGGAGACGTGCCAACCCAAAGTCGACGATGCGGGGTCGACGATCATCACCGAAGAGCAACTTGGATGGGGACAACTCGGTGTGGACGAAGCCTCGACGATGGGCGTAGTCGAGACCGCGGCAGACATCGAGACCGACAACCAGGGCTTGGGAGGCCGACAAGCGCCGTCCCCGGTCGAAGAGGTCGCGCAGGCTTCCTCCGGTGAGGTGCTCGACCACGACATAGGCGACCGACCGATCACCGATCTCATGCCAACCCCAGTCGTAGACGGCGACGATATTGGGATGAGACATAGCCGATACCCGTCTCATCTCCGACTCGAAGGCATCGGCAAACGAGTCGTCGGCACTTCGCTCGGGGTGGACGATCTTGACGGTCACCCGACGACCCTTGTCGGTGTCATCACCGTCAAAGATCATGGTGTTAGCCCCATCGGTCACCATACGAGTGAGTTGGTAGCGACCCGCTAGGACCAAGCCGACAAGGGAAGCCCCATCAAGGGGCTCGGAGGAGAACTGGTTCTTCACGATTCTGCAAAGATTACCGCGTGTTTCGCGGTGACCGGTTGCACGTGTCCGCCCGGTTGGGACGATCACCCCGATCAGGTTGGCAATTCACCACTGGAGAGGAGCTCATCAAAACCTTCGACGTCGACGATGGGGATCCCCCAACGCTCAGCAGCCGACAGCTTGGAGGCTCCCGCACCCGCGCCGACCACAAGAGCAAAGGTCGATGCCGACACCGCTGACGGACTGGTCCCTCCTCGCTGAGTGACCTCGGCGCGAGCGCTCGAACGAGTGTGGCCTGGCACCGTGCCGGTGATCACGATCGACTTCCCGGTGAGCGGGCCAGTCTCATCCGATGCAGTGACGATCTCGGCCTCGGAGCCCATATTGACCCCTGCTCCCGCCAGCCGTGCCACCAAATCACGATTGGCTGGCTGAGCCCACCACACCCGGATCGAGTTCACCACCGCATCACCGATCCCGTCGATCGCCGTCAGATCATCGTCTGAGGCCTCCCAGATCGTGTCCAGGCGACCAAACCGACCGACCAAGGCAGCAGCGACCGTGGGACCGACATGGCGGATCCCCAGAGCGGTCAACACCCGATGCGCTGGACGATCCTTCGACTCAGCGATCGCCGAGATCAAGTTGTCGGTGCTCAGCTCGGCAAAGCCTTCCAAGGCCCCGATCTCGTCTCGGGTCAGGGAATAGAGATCGGCGACATCAGCGACCAGTCCCGCTTCGGTGAGCTGGATGATGGTTCGCTCACCGAGACCTTCGATGTCCATCGCGCCGCGCGACGCCCAATAGGCGAGCTTCTGATCGCGCTGGAACCGGCACGACGGATTGACACACCGGGTATCGGCTTCATCGTTGAGACGGACCAGGATGCTGTCATCGGAGCACAAACAGGTGCGAGGAAACCGCCACGGTGTGGCACCCTCAGGTCGCAGCGACAGGACTGGCCCAACCACCTCGGGGATCACATCACCAGCCTTGCGCACGATCACCGTGTCGCCAGGACGAACGTCTTTGGCGGCCACCTGGTCGGCATTGTGGAGGGTGGCCATCGACACGGTTGACCCAGCGACCACGACCGGTTCGAGGACCGCGAACGGGGTCACCCGACCGGTGCGCCCGACCGAGATCTGGATATCGATCAGGGTGGTCGTGCGTTCTTCGGGTGGAAATTTGTAGGCGATCGCCCACCGAGGAGCACGCGAGGTGTGGCCGAGCCGTTCCTGGCGGGCCCGATCGTCGATCTTGACCACCGCTCCATCGATCTCGTAGCCCAGATCGTGACGGTGGCGTTCGAGATCGTGACAGGTCTCGATGACCTCGTCGATCGTGGTGCACGCCACGATGTGATCATTCACCGGAAACCCTAAGCCAGTCATGAACTCCAAGGTGGCGGCATGGGTGGTCAATTCGGGCCCACCGATGACCTCACCGAGCTGGTAGGCCCACAGCGACAACCGCCGACTGGCTGCCACCGCGGGATCCTTTTGGCGCAAGGTTCCCGCAGCAGCATTGCGAGGGTTGGCCAAGACCTTCTGCCCGGCCTGTCGAAAACCCTCATTGAGGTCATCGAAGACCGAGATCGGCATATAGATCTCACCTCTTACTTCCACCACCGATGGGGCCCCGGCCAGGCGGTGCGGAACATCGCCGATCGTCCTCACGTTGGCGGTCACATCTTCTCCGACACGGCCATCACCACGGGTGGCTGCGGTCACCAGCTGGCCATCCTCATAGCGCAAGCTGATCGCCAGTCCATCGATCTTGGGCTCGACGACATACGAGCCCACATCACCATCGAGACCTCGATCGACCCGATCGGCCCAGGCCCTCAGCTCGTCAGCATCCATCGCGTTGTCCAAACTGGTCATCGCCACCGCATGGGTGACCGGAGCAAAGGTGGCGCTGGCGGCTCCGCCGACCATCTGGGAAGGAGAATCCGGTGCTGCAAGTTCGGGATGAGCTGATTCGAGATCCCTCAACTCGCGAACCAGGGCGTCATAGTCAGCGTCGGGAATCTCGGGCTCATCAAGCTCGTGATAGAGACGGTTGTGGCGAGCGATCTGGGCTCTCAGCTCAACGATGCGACCCTCGATATCAGACACCCCTGCAGTCTAGAACCTGAGGATCTGGCCGATCAGGATACGACGGTGCCACCGCCGAGCACCCGCTGATTGTCCGTCGAGTAGAACACCGCGCTCTGACCGGGAGCAATACGACGCTGGGGGCATTCCCATCGGGCGATCACCCGGTCACCATCGACACTGACCACAGCCGGTTCAGCCCGACCGTGAGCGCTGCATTGGACCAAGACTCGACCGGGACAAGGTCGATCGATCCAGGTCACCGCGGCGACCGTGAGGTGATCGTCGAAAAGATCGCTGTCTTCGCCGACCGTCACCACATGGGCAGCGTGGTCGATATCGATCACATAACGCTTCGGTCCGCCACCGGGAAGCCCGAGGCCACGCCGCTGACCGATCGTGACCACCTCTACCGAGTCGACCTCTCCCAATCGCTGACCATCCCGATCGACCACCACAGCGGGCTGTAGCGGAATTCTCTCCTTGAGGAAGGCTTCGCGTCCCAGGTCGGAGGAAATGAAACACACATCTTGACTGTCGGGCTTGTCAGCGGTGCGCAGACCAAGATCAGCAGCTATCCGACGGACCTCGGTCTTATCGATCGTGCCGAGAGGAAAGAGGGTGCGCGCCAGCGCATCTTGGTCGAGCATGTGGACCACATAGCTCTGATCCTTGGCCTGATCGGCACCCCGGTGCAGCTCCCAACGCCCATCTTCCGTGGCCACGATATGGGCGTGATGACCGGTGGCTACCGCGTCAAAGCCCAGCTGATCAGCTCGTTCGAGCAGACGATCAAATTTGATATGCCGGTTGCACTCGATACACGGATTGGGGGTCACCCCGGCAGCGTGGGCTGCCACATAGGGCTCGACCACATGGGTATCGAAGTCATCACCGAGGTTGAACACCGCGTGGTCGATTCCCAGCTGGTCGGCCACCCGACGAGCATCGGTGACATCAGCCAGACTGCAGCATCCGCTGTCAGCGCTGCCGCCCCACAGTTTCATGGTCACCCCGACCACCTCGTGACCAGCTTCGAGCAGGAGAGCCCCAGCGACCGACGAATCGACGCCGCCGCTCATCGCCAGCATGATCCGACTCATGATCGATCTCGTCGCAGCTGGGCGACCGCGTCGACGACCGCTACCACAGCGTGGTCGATATCGGCAGCGGTGGTGGTGTGGCCCAGCGACAGTCGCAGCGACCCCGCGGCCCACTCTCGATCGATCCCCATCGCCTCAACCACATGGGAGACCTGGATCGCGCCACTGGAACAGGCCGAGCCAGCGCTAGCGGCCACTCCAGCCTGGTCGAGGAGGAAGAGCAAGGATTCACTCTCTACCCCACGGAAGAGCAGGTGGGCTGATCCAGCGACCTTGTGGCGGCGGTCGACCGTTTCGCGAGCATCGGGAACCGCGGCCAAGATCTCATCGACCAGACGATCTCTGAGGAGTCTGATACGGGCCACCTCATCGTCGCGCTGGCGACTGAGTTCACCGAGCGCTGCCGCCAGGCCGACGATGCCCGCCACATTATGGGTGCCGCTGCGCAGCCCCGCTTCTTGGCCTCCACCCTCGATCAGGGGAGACAGGGCGATACCCCGCCGCACGGTCAAGACCCCGATCCCTTGGGGACCGCCAAATTTGTGAGCGCTGAGCGAGAGGGAATCAACCTGGTTGGCCAGTGCGGCGAGATCGAGCCACGGAGCTGCCTGAACGGCATCGGTATGGACCAGGGCCCTGGGAGCATGGTCGGCGACAATCTCAGCGATCGCCCCAAGATCGTTGATCGTGCCAACCTCGTTGTTGACCGCCATCACCGAGACCACCGCCACCTGGTCGTCCAGCGCGTCGACCAGCTCATCGGCGCAAAGACGTCCAACCGAGTCGACACCGACCACCCGGCCGCCACCATGCTCAACCGGGTGAAGGACCCCGTGATGCTCTACCGCCGAACACACGGCGATCCCGTCAACCCCCTTGATCACCGTATTGTCTGATTCGGTACCCCCACCGGTGAAGATGACCTCATCAGGCCTCACACCGAGAGCGTCAGCAACCTGATCCCGGGCATCATCGACCGCCCGACGCGCCCGCCGGGCAACGGCATACGCCCCTGACGGGTTGGCGTAGCGTTCCCCAAAAAACGGCAACATGGCCTGAACCGCGACCTCACGGAGCGGGGTTCCGGCAGCATGATCAAGATAGGTCACCAGTCCACGTTATCGACACCACTCCCGCCGCTGGGCGGGCTTCCTTGCTCCTATCGCACCCCTTACGGCCCAGAATTGCATATCCTGGGAGACCTAATGAGTCAAATGAGGTTGAACCAATTGACCGGTCGATGGGTCACCATCGTTGCTGAACGGGCCGAGCGTCCCACCGATTTTGCCCCTCGAAGCGATTCAGCAGCCCTGGTGGCATTGCGTCCCTGCCCCTTCTGCCCCGGGCATGACACCAGCGAACCGACCTACGAAAAGTGTGACGATGACGGGGCCTGGTCGCTGAGGATCCTCCCCAACCTCTATCCAGCTTTCGATGGCGACGAGGGCTTTGCCGTCCATAACCATGGACCCATCCATGTCAGCGCCGAAGGCACCGGCCTCCATGAGGTCTTCGTCTATACCCCCGAACACGACGCTGCCCTCAACACCCTCAACGATGATCAGGCTGGCGATTTCATGCTGGCCCTCAAGACCCGGTTCCACGATCATGCTGATCGAACCAATATTCGCTATACCCAAGCGATCGTCAATCACGGACGTGAAGCCGGCGCCTCGGTGGCCCACCCCCATGGCCAGATCCTCGGCCTGCCCTTTGTCCCCAATGAGATTCTCAGCGAAGAGCGGGCATTCTCCCGATTTGCTGGTGGCTGTCTGCTGTGCACCACCGTCGAGGCTGAACTGGTGGCCGAAGAGCGGGTGGTCATGGCCACCGATGATGTCTTGGTGGTCTGCCCCTATTGGAGTGGATCGCCCTATGAGCTCCTGATCATTCCTCGGCATCACGAAACCCATCTCGAGAACTGTTCCGATGAGGGCTTGATCCGTGTTGGACAAACCCTGCGTGATGTCACCAAAGCCCTCAACTCGACCCTCGGCGATGTGGCGTACAATGTCGGCTTCCACACCGCTCCCCACCATCACTCGGGCACCTACCACTGGCACATCCATATCTGGCCCAACCTGATGACCCTGGCCGGATTTGAGCGCGGTACCGGGGTGATGATCAATATCGTTCCGCCGGAGCAGGCTGCCGAGATCCTTCGATCAGCGATCACTCAGCCCTGAACGCGCTGCACCGCTCGATCAGGCGGTGATACCGGCCAGCATCTCGTCAGCCGCCGTCCAGGGGTCGGTGACATGGGTGATGACCTCATCGGTGAGCTGGTCCCACCGCTCACCGGTGCACAGGTCCCGAGCTCGATCCCGCAGCCTGGTGGTCACGATCTCACGCAGCTCTTCCCGGGATCGGAAGGATCGACGTTGATCGAGCTGACCGCTCGATCGGGCATAATCTCGGTGGGCGGTGATCGCTGCCCAGACCTCGTCGGCTCCTTGATTGGCCGATGACACCGCGGTCACGATCGGAGGACGCCAGGCATCAGGGGGAAGTTCGGACAGTTCGAGCATCTGTTCGAGATCGCGGCGGGTCTCTTCAACCCCAGCACGATCAGCCTTATTGATCACGAAGACATCGGCGATCTCCATCAAGCCCGCCTTGTTGGCTTGAACGCTGTCACCCCAGCCCGGATTGACGACGACCACGGTGGTGTCAGCCTTGCCGGCGATCTCAACCTCAACCTGGCCAACTCCGACGGTTTCGACCAAGATCCATGCTCGCCCCACGGCGTCGAGAAGACGAACCGCTTCGGGCGTGGCCAGTGCCAGTCCCCCAAGGTGCCCTCTGGTGGCCATCGAACGAATGAAGACTCCGGGATCGGTGGCATGGTCCTGCATCCTCACCCGGTCCCCAAGAATCGCCCCACCGGTGAAGGGAGACGAAGGGTCGATCGCCAAGACAGCAACCTCCATCTCAAGGGATCGCATATGACGGATCAGGGCGCTGGTGAGGGTGCTCTTGCCAGCGCCGGGCGCCCCGGTCAGGCCGACCGTGTGGGCGTGGCCACTGCGAGGATACGAGAGTCGACCGATCCGTCGACTGGGCTCACCACCTCGTTCGATGAGGGACAAGAGCCGAGCCAGCGATGCCCGATCACCGGTGAGCGCCGCCTCAAAGAGCAGGTTCGGATCGGAGGCTCGGGCCATATCTGAATGGCTACCAGATCGCGCCGTCGATCGCCGCCTCGGCAGCACCGACATCGCGCACTTCGACCACGCCATCAACCCGGTCACGCATGATGCGTTCGATACCGCCCTTGAGGGTTTCGGTAGAGATCGGGCAGGTGCCGCAGGCCCCGACCAAGCGAACCGAGACGATGCCGTTCTCTTCATCGACATCGACCAATTCCACATCGCCTTCGTCGGCATTGAGGATTGGACGGATGACCTCGAGACAGGCTTCAACCTTGGAACGCATGATGCGATCTATTCAATCAGCCGAACTGCCGGGTTTGTCGGATCCGATGATCTTGGCCAGCGACGCCGCTATCTAGACCCAGTTCCGAATCTCATCGCGGACTGCACCAGCCCGTTGGGAGAGATCGTGGGGCTCTCCCCCAGCGGCCAGATCATCGATCAGGTGGGCCACCAGGTCCAACAGGGTGGCCCACGGTCGCATCGCCATGCCGAAGGGCGGCAACTCGGGAGCGAGCGACGACATCAACCGATCAAGATCGGTACGAGCCCGAGACGATGCTGGATCGCGAGCCAGTTGGGCCACTCCCGCATACAGATCGTTCAAGACACCCTCGGGCGCCGAACGATCAAACGATGCCACCTCACCGGCCTCGACAGCATCGAGCATCTCGTCAACCATCGATTCATGCTCAGCCCCGATCTCCAAGCGCGACCCTGCCCAGCGATGAGGAATCTCGGCTTCGATCAAGGATTCCCTCATGATCGTCAAATCCGCTGCCGGCCAACCATCGAGGCCGTACTCGACCACCGATACTCCCGGATCAAGTGGGAGCGGGAAGGGACCATATCGAGCTTCGATGGCATCGAGAATCCGGTCAAGATCGTCTTCAAGATCTTCTGGACCGACCAGTTCGCTACCTTCCCACACGTGGGGAATGCCCAGTTCAGCAAGGGTCTGACTCGCCTCGGTGGTGGCGTCCATACTCCAGGCGACGAGATCGTAGTGGACCTTGACCACATCGGGATCGGTGGGATCAAAATCGAGTCCAGTCCAGCGGCGGGCTCCACTCGATACCAGGGTGGCATCCTCGCCACCATCGGGGGTCTTACTCACGAAGGGCACAAGACATCACGTTAGTGGACGATCTCGTGGCGGCGGAGCCCATCTCCCCTTCCCGTCAGGCGTTCTCACGATCTACGGTTGGAACATGCCCACCACGGTGCCCTTCCAACACGATCGCAACCTCGCCATGGAACTGGTTCGAGCTACCGAATCAGCGGCCCTCGCTGCCGCCCGCTGGGTGGGGCGAGGAGACAAAGACGGCGCTGACAAGGCCGCTGTCGATGCCATGCGCCTCAGCCTGTCAAGTGTCCAGATGAATGGGATCGTCGTCATCGGCGAAGGCGAAAAAGACGAAGCCCCGATGCTTCACAACGGCGAACAGGTCGGCGACGGCAGCGAGCCCAATGTCGATGTCGCTGTCGATCCGATCGATGGCACCACCTTGACAGCAAAAGGGCTCGCCAACGCCTTGTCGGTGATCGCGGTCGGCGAACGTGGTTCGATGTTCGATCCTGGTCCATCGTTCTATATGAACAAGATCGCTGTCGGGCCCGATTCGGTCGGCTCGATCGATATCACTGCCTCCCCAACCCAAAACCTGCGCTGGGTCGCCAAATCGAAGCAAAAGAGCGTGCGTGATCTGACCGTGGTCATCCTCGACCGACCCCGCCACGACGACCTGATCGCCGAAGTGCGCGCCAATGGAGCCCGCATTCGTTTGATCCATGATGGCGATATCTATGGAGCGATCGCCACCGCCTGGCCAGCTGCTGGCGTGGATGTCCTGTTCGGCGTTGGCGGAACCCCTGAAGCGGTGATCACCGCCGCCGCGGTCAAGGCGATGCGCGGTGAGCTCCAAGCCCAGCTGGCTCCCCAATCCGATGCCGAGCGCGAGGCGGTCGTGGCCGCCGGCTATGACCTCGATCAAGTCCTCACCCAGAACGAACTCATCCAGGGTGACAACAGCTTCTTTGCCGCCACCGGCCTCACCCAGGGACCACTGCTCAATGGCGTTCAGTTCAGCAGCCAGGGGGCCCGCACCCAGAGCTTGGTGATGCGATCACGGTCGGGCACGGTGCGACGAATCGATGCCTATCACCAGGTACGCAAGCTCCAAGAGTTCTCAGCGATCGACTACGCCTAACCACCTCGTCGGTCATCGATCCTGATCGGCACAAGCGGCGTAGAGAGCGGTCACCGATCGATCATTGAACGCGCACATGATCACCGACTCGATGCTCGACTCGGGATGGGTCGTGAGCCACTTACGAATCGTGCTGACGGCGATCTGGGTTGCCGGTTCAATCGGATAGCCGTAGATCCCCGTGCTGATGCCCGGAAAGGCCACACTTCGGGCCCCGACCCGGGCAGCTTCATCGAGGCTACGCCGATAGCAGCTCGCCAAGAGCTCCGCTTCGCCAGCCGCCCCGCCTCGCCAGATCGGCCCCACGGTATGGATCACCCACCGTGCTGGCAGGCGGTACCCAGCAGTGGCCTTGGCATCGCCGGTGTCGCAACCGCCGAGGGTGGCACATTCGGCCACCAGGTCTGGCCCCGCAGCGAGATGGATCGCCCCGTCAACGCCGCCACCCCCCATCAGGGTGGAATTGGCAGCGTTGACGATGGCATCGACCTCAAGGGTCGTGATGTCGGCCTGGATCACGGTGAGACGAGACACCATGACTCCTCTCGGAGAGACCCGCGTATCTCAGTCGTACATCCCATCGAGGAGCTCACGGTTGCGCTCTTCAACAATCCGACGCTTCATCTTGAGCGAGGGGGTGAGTTCACCGGATTCAACCGAGAGGTCTTGATCGAGGATGCGGAACTTCTTGATCGTCTCCCAGCGGTTAAGGCGCAGGTTGAGGTCATCGACATAGCCCGACACGAGCTCTTCAACTGCATCCGATGTCACAATCTCGGAATAGGACGCTCCCTCCATCCCGTTTTGGGCCGCCCATCCAGCCATTGCATCGGCATCGAGGGTGATCAGGGCGACACAGTAATTGCGCTCATTGCCATGAACCACGAATTGGCTGGCGTAGGGACACACCGCCTTAAACATCGCTTCGATCTGGGACGGGGCGATGTATTTGCCACCCGAGGTCTTGAAGAGATCCTTCTTGCGGTCGGTGATCTTGACATAGCCATCGGCATCGATCTCACCGATATCACCGGTGTGGAACCAGCCGCCCTCACTGAAGACCTCAGCGGTGGCGTCGGGCAGATTGTGGTAGCCCTCCATCACACCCTCGCCTCGGATCAAGATTTCGCCATCGTCAGCGATCATGACTTCGCTACCGGGGAAGGGCGGGCCAACCGTGCCGATCCGGTTATCCCACGGAAGATTGACGCAGGTGCCCGCTGAGGTTTCGGTCAAGCCATAGCCTTCCAGAATCCGCAGACCAGCGATCTCAAACCAGGTTGCAATATCGCGGTTGAGAGCTGCCGAACCAGAGATCAGGAACCTTGTTCGGCCACCGAAGCGATCTCGAATCTTGGCGAAAACAAGCTTGTCAAAGACCGCCAGCTGGGCCTTGAGCAGGAAGGGCACCTTCCGGCCGGCTTCGTTCAGCTCATAGACCTTGCGGCCAACCTCAAACGCCTTGTCGAAGATCTTCTTCTTGGCCCCGCCAGCTTCTTCTTGCATGGTCACGATCCGGCCGTGGGCCTTCTCAAAGATGCGCGGCGCGGCCCCCATAAAGGTGGGCTTGACCTGCTCCATGTTCTCGATGATCTTCTCGACGCGACCATCGATCACGGTGGGGAATCCCACCGAGAACTGGGACGAAAGGAGGACTTTGCCAAACGAGTGGGCGAGGGGCAACCAGAGGTACTGCAAGTCGTCCTTGCTGAAGATCCCCATCGAGTTGAGCGCGGTGCCCTCATAGGTCCAGGCGCCATGGTGCAGTCGGACACCCTTGGGTTTGCCGGTCGTCCCGGAGGTATAGATCAAGGTGGCGAGAGCATCAGCAGGAGTCTCCTCACAGATCTTCTGGATTGCTCCCGGATGCTCAGCGAGATAGGACATCCCCCGGCTTTCCAGATCGGCGAGGCTGATCACCCAATCGCCATCGACCCCAGTCGCTCCGTCAGCCAGCATGACGACCTTGGCCACGTGGGGCAGCTCGGCCCGCTTTTCGATCAGCTTGTCAAGCTGAACCTGGTCTTCAGCGAACACGATCTTGACGTCGGCATCGGTGAGGATATAGGTCATGTCGTCGGCATGGGTCGACGGATACACCGTGGTCGTGGCCATCCCAGCGGACATGATCGCCATGTCAGCGAGCACCCACTCATAGCGGGTGGTCGAAATGATCCCACACCGATCACCACGGTCGAGCCCATACGACACCAGTCCAGCGGCGATCTGCTCTACCCGAGCGCCGACTTCGCCCCAGGTCACCCAGGTCAAGCCATCGCCAGACGGGTAGCCATAGGCGCGATCATCGCTTGAGTCGTGCACCCGCGCAAAGAACTGCAAGCCAACATTGGCTGGTCGATGCTCAATGACCGACATATCGGGTACTTGTGCCGTCGTGGGCGTTGCGTTCATCCTGCCTCCAAAGGTTGTGACATCTGTCTATGGGTGTCCTTCGACACACTAGTTGGTTGTGACCTTTGTCGCCTACGTCTCCGCGGAACTCAGCGCTCAATCCAGTGGCCGCCACTTCCCCAACAAGCCAACCACCCGATGTCGAACCCAGCGCGGGGTCACACCCGCCCACGCTGCCATCGCTCGATACTGGGTTCCCGGCACCACGATCGCCTTGTTGGCGATCACTCCAGCGAGTCCCGCTCGGGCCACCTGATCGGCACTGGTCACCAGGGACGATGGGGTCTCGTCAAACACGTCTTCAGCACCGGCGACCTCATGAAACTCGGTCGGGGTAATGCCCGGGCACAGGGCGCTCACACAGACCCCGGTACCGGACATCTCGTGATGCAGGGTTTCGGTCAAATAGGTGACATAGGCCTTGGTGGCTCCATAGACCGCATAGCCGGGCGATGCGAGGGTGGGAATCATGCTCGACACATTGATCAGCCAGCCTCGCTGACGCGGCACCATGGTGGCCAGCGCTGCCTGACTGAGCCGGGTCACCGCCGCCACATTGAGCTCGATCTCGTCAGCGGTGTGATCAGGATCGCTCTCGACAAAGCGAGTCCGCGTTCCCCGGCCAGCATTATTGACCACCAGATCGATCGGGTCGCTGTCGAGCCGTTCAACCACCGCGGCCTGTCCGGCCGAAGTCGAGAGATCGGCGGTGATCACCTCGACCACGCCATATCGCTCGGCGAGTTCGTTGAGGCGATCCCCACGTCGGGCGACCAGGATGAGACGAAGACCGGCATCACCGAGGATCTCGGCCATCGCCCGACCGATGCCGGACGATGCCCCGGTGATCAAGGCTGACTGGAAGGGAAAAGCTGTCACCGACCCAGCATGTCACGCGGTCGGCGATGATCGACGACCTAGCCGGCAGAGATGACGAGAGCTAACCAGCGCCTACTTACCAGCGGTGATCGCGAAGCCCTTCAAGAAGGTCTTCTGCAAGAGCACAAACACCAGGGTCGGCGGAATCGAGGCGAGGACCGCACCGAGCATGAGGGGGCCATAGGACTGGCCACCGCCCACATTCTTGAGGGATCCCAATCCAACCTGGACCACCTGCTGCGACTCGCTCTGGATCACCAGGGTGGGCCACAAGTACATGTTCCACGAATAGAGGAACTGGATGACCGCCAGGGCCCCGATCACATTCCACGACAAGGGCAAGAGGATCTTCCACAAGAACTGCATCGGTCCTGCCCCATCGATACGCGCTGCCTCAGAGAGCTCTCGGGGCAGGCTGGCGAAGTGCTGACGGAAGAGGAACGCACCGGTAGCTGATGCCAAGAAGGGCACCGTGATGGCGGCCATCGAGTCACCCCAGCCAAAGTCACCGATGATCTCGGCCAAGGCGATGATCGA
>PDWJ01001298.1_pt2 | contig 27821 bp, 26 predicted proteins | sample 1430881 | NCBI WGS metagenome assembly PDWJ01 (sample SAMN01162460, study PRJNA174530) | Oral metagenome, whole genome shotgun sequencing project. | biome: Marine environment; feature: Marine mammal; material: Swab sample of the gingival sulcus; isolation source: swab sample of gingival sulcus...
CGGCATCACGGCGTAGGAGCGAGGAGGGCGCCTGCTGGTAGCACGCAACCGACGAGCGACAACCGCTGTGATGTCGCAGACCAGCGCGGCGACGGGAGGGAAGCGGGTCGGCGCTCTAGCCACCCATGGCAGCCTGATCGGCCTTTTCTCGACCGGTCGGAGGCCGGGGCGGGGTGAGGCCGAGGGGGGCCGCGGCCTTCTCGTTTACTCGGCGAGGAGGGCGAGGCGGGCTTGGGCCCAGTCGATCTTTTGCTGGATCAGCTGGTACTCGGCGTCTTCGGTGGTGCCGTCGTAGCTGGCGAGGCGGGCCTCGGCTTCGGCGAGCTCTTCGCGCGCCATGTCGGCGTCGACGTCGTCTTTGGTCATGCAGCTGTCGCTGATGACCATCACCTTCTCTTCACCAGCGATCTCGATATAGCCGCGACCGCCGACGGCGAGGTGGCCAACCTTGCCCGAGGCGATGTAGTGCAGCACGCCAGCCTTCAGCGCCGAGAGCACCGGGATATGGCCCTCGAGGATGCCGAACTCGCCCAGGGCGCCGGGCACAGAGACTTCGTCGACCGTGGCCTCGAGCGCCTTGCCCTTGGGTGTGACGACCTGCAGGTGGAGCGCCATGACTAGGCCGCCTCTCTGCGCATCTTCTCCGCGCGCTCGCGGGCCTCGTCGAGGCTGCCGCAGAAGCGGAAGGCGTCCTCTGGCATGTCGTCGCATTTGCCCTCGAGGATCTCGGCGAAGCCGTCCACCGAGTCCTTGAGGTCGACGAAGCGGCCCTCCATGCCGGTGAACTGCTCGGCGACGAAGAAGGGCTGGGAGAGGAACTGCTGGATCCGCTTGGCGCGGCGCACGATCAGCTTGTCCTCCTCGGAGAGCTCGTCCATGCCGAGGATCGCGATGATGTCCTTGAGGTCCTTGTAGCGCTGCAGGATTACCTGCACCTCGCGGGCGACGTCGTAGTGCTTCTGGCCGACGATGTCGGGGCTGAGGTTGGTCGAGGTCGAGTCGAGCGGATCGACGGCCGGGTAGATGCCCATCTCGGAGATGGCGCGGCTGAGCACCGTCGTGGCGTCGAGGTGGGCGAAGGTCGTCGCCGGAGCAGGATCTGTGAGGTCGTCGGCGGGGACGTAGATCGCCTGTACCGAGGTGATCGAGCCCTTGTTGGTCGAGGTGATGCGCTCCTGCAGGGCGCCGAGGTCGGTCGCCAGCGTTGGCTGGTAGCCGACGGCGCTGGGGATACGACCCAGCATCGCGGAGACCTCGGAGTTGGCCTGGGTGAAGCGGAAGATGTTGTCGATGAAGAGCATCACGTCCTGGCCGCGCTCGTCGCGGAAGTACTCCGCGATGGTCAGCGCTGAGAGGCCGACGCGGGCGCGGGCCCCGGGGGGCTCGTTCATCTGGCCAAAGACCAGCGCGACCTTGTCGATGACGCCGGCCTCCTGGAACTCGACCCAGAGGTCGTTGCCCTCGCGGGTGCGCTCGCCGACGCCGCCGAAGACGGAGACACCACCGTGTTTCTTACCGACGTTGTTGATGAACTCCTGCAGCAGCACCGTCTTGCCGACGCCGGCGCCGCCGAAGAGGCCGACCTTGCCGCCCTTACGATAGGGGCAGAGCAGGTCGATGACCTTGATGCCGGTGGGGAAGACCTCGACCTTCGTCGACTGGTCGACGAACTTCGGCGCCAGGGCGTGGATCGGCTTTTTTTGGTCGGTCTTGATCTCGCCGGCCTCGTCGACGGGCTGGCCGATGACGTTCATGATCCGGCCTAGCACCTCATCGCCAACAGGCATCTGGATCACCTCGCCGGTGTTGGTCACTGGCGCGCCGCGCACCAGCCCTTCGGTGCCGTCCATCGCGATAGTGCGGACGGTATGCTCACCGAGATGCTGCGCGACCTCGAGCACGAGGTTGTCCTGCTTGTCGGAGAGGGCCTCGTTCGTCACCGTGAGCGCGGTGTAGATGGGCGGAAGCTCGCCGTCGAACACCACATCGACGACCGCGCCTTGGACCTGGCTGATCTTGCCCTTGGAGGTTGCCATCGTTCTTACCCCTTCATCGCCTCGGCCCCGCCGACGATCTCACCGAGCTCGGTGGTGATCGCGGCCTGCCGCGCCTTGTTGTACTGGAGAGTCAGCGTCGCGATCATGTCGTTGGCGCTGTTCGTTGCGTTTTCCATCGAGGTCATGCGAGCGCCGTACTCTGACGCGGTCGACTCGAGGGCCGCCCGGTAGAGTTCGACCTGCACGTACATCGGCAGGATATTCTCGAGGATGGTGTCCTTGTCGGGCTCAAAGGCGAACTCGCCGATCCCCTCACCGACCCCCTCTTGTGCGCTCTTGTCTTGCCCGGAGAGCATCATCGGCTCGATGGGCAGCAGCTGCTCGACGACGATGCGCTGCGACATCGCCGACTTGAACTCGTTGTAGAGCACGAAGACCTTGTCGAGGTCCTCGCCGAGGAAGCCGTCGATGACCTTGGCGCTCATCTCCTGCGAGCGCTCGAGCGCGTTACCGACGTCGAGGCCGGGGAAGTACTGCTTGATCTCGATGTTGCGAAACTCGAGGTACTCGCGGCCCTTCTTGCCCAGCACCGCCAGCTGCATCTCCTCGTGATCATCTTTATGCTGGGCAAGGTAGCTCTGACCCTCTCGCAGCACGTTGGTGTTGAACGCGCCGCAGAGGCCGCGATCGGAGGTGAGGATCAGCAGCATCACGCGCCGCGGCTCGCGGATGGTGAGCAGCGGGTGATCGTGCTGTTCAGTGCGCAGCGCCAGCTCGGAGATCATCGTTCGCAGCTCGTTGGCGTAGGGCCGCGCCTGCATGATGTTCTCTTGCGCCTTGCGCAGCTTCGCCGCGGCGACGAGCTTCATCGCCCGCGTGATCTTCTGCGTGCTCTTGACCGACGTGATGCGTCGGCGGATATCCTTCAGCGAAGGCATGAGGGGATCCTTTCGCCGTTAGCCGAGCTCGGCCAAAAAGTCCTTGCTGAAGCTGTTGATCGCTTTGGTCAGCTTCTCGCCGAGCTCATCGGAGACGACCTTCTTTTCGGCGATCTCGCGCAGGTACTCCGGATGCACCTTGTCGAGGTGCGCCAGGAGCTTGCCCTCGTAGGTCGTGATCTGCTCGACGGGGATCACCTCGAGCAGGCCGTTGGAGCCGGCGTAGATGATCGCGACCTGCTTTTCCACCGCAAGCGGCTCGTACTGGCCCTGCTTGAGGACCTCCATCATCCGCGCGCCGCGGGCCAGCTGGGCCTGCGTCTCCTTGTCGAGATCTGAGCCGAACTGGGCGAAGGCGGCCATCTCGCGGTAGCGCGCGAGGTCGAGGCGCAGCGAGCCGGCGACCTTCTTCATCGCCTTGATCTGGGCGTTACCGCCGACGCGGCTGACCGAGATACCGGCGTTGACCGCGGGGCGCTGCCCCGAGAAGAAGAGGTCGGTCTCGAGGAAGATCTGTCCGTCGGTGATCGAGATCACGTTGGTCGGGATATAGGCGGAGACGTCGCCAGCCTGGGTCTCGATGATCGGCAGGGCCGTCAGCGAGCCGCCGCCCTCTTTGTCGGAGAGCTTTGCTGCACGCTCGAGGAGCCGGCTGTGGAGGTAGAAGACGTCACCCGGGTAGGCCTCGCGACCTGGAGGGCGGCGCAAGAGCAGCGAGAGCTGGCGGTAGGCGACGGCGTGCTTGGAGAGGTCGTCGTAGACGCAGAGGACGTGGCCACCCTTGTTCATGAAGTACTCGCCCATGGTGCAGCCGGCGAAAGGCGCCATGAACTGCAGCGGGGCGGACTCAGAGGCCGCCGCGAGGACGACGATGGTGTAGTCCATCGCGCCGGTCTCGCGCAGCTTCTGCACCACCTGGGCGACGGTCGACTGCTTCTGGCCGATGGCCACGTAGATGCAGGTGACGCCCTTGCCCTTCTGGTTGATGATCGTGTCGATGGCGATCGCCGTCTTGCCGGTCTGGCGGTCGCCGATGATCAGCTCACGTTGACCGCGGCCGATCGGCGTCATCGCGTCGATCGCCTTGATGCCGGTCTGCAGCGGCTCATGGACCGACTTGCGCTTGACGATGCCGGGGGCCTTGAGCTCGATCGGCTTGAAGCCTTCGGCTTCGATCGGGTCGCCGCCATCGATGGGCTCGCCGAGGGCGTTGACCACGCGACCGACGAGGGCGTCGCCGACGGGCACGCCGGAGATCTTCTTGGTCCGCTTGACCAGGTCGCCCTCTTTGATCAGCGTGTCACGGCCGAGCAGGGCGACGCCGACGTTATCCTCTTCGAGGTTGAGGATCATGCCCTTGACGCCGTGGGGGAAGTCGAGCAGCTCCCCGGCCATCGCCCCGTCGAGGCCATGTACGCGGGCGATCCCATCACCGACGGTCAGCACGGTGCCCGTCTCGAGGACGGCCACCTTCTGGTCGTACTCTTCTATCTGCTTACGGATGATCTCAGAAATCTCTTCGGCGCGAATTTCCATGGGTCGTCCCTATTCCCCTACAAGCGTTCGATAGCTGCTGTGGGCGTTATCGCTCTAGCGTTCGAGTCGGTTTCAGATCTTGTTGGCCAGCAGGTCCGTGCCGAGCTGGTCGAGGCGCGTGCGGATGCTCCCGTCGAAGATGATCGAGCCGATGCGCGTCACCTTGCCGGCGATCAGCGTCGAGTCGACCCGCGTCGTGAGCACCACCTGCTTACCTGTGCGCGTCTCGAGGGCCTTCTTGAGCTGCTCGAGCTGCAGCAGGTCGCCTTGCTTGGCGGCGACCACCTCGGCGCGGACGCGGCCGGCGTGCTCATCTGCCATCGCCTCGTACTCACGGGCGATGTCTGGCACATAGGCGATGCGGTCGCGATCGAGGGCGAGCTGCAGGAAGTTGTGTACGGTCTTGCTCGGCGAGAGCTTCTTCAGGACGCCGTCGAGCACCCCACGGCGCTTGTCTAGCGGATAGCTGGGGTTTGTAAGGGTCGTGGCCAGGCCGCGGTGGCTCTCGAGGAGCTTGGCGAAGGTGTCGAGCTCACGGCCCAGCTGCTCATAGCTCTTGTCGTCGATGCCGATGGCGATCAGCGCCTTGGCGTAGCGGCGCGCCAGACTGCCGGATTTCAATTGCCACCTCCCGTCGATGCCTCATTCGACGAGATCTGTGTGAGGTACTCCTCACGCAGCCGCGTGACGTCGGCGTCTTTGATCTCGCGTTCGAGGAGCTTCTCCGCCGACCGCAGGGCCGCCTGCACGGCGCTGACCTCGAGCTTGCGTTTGGCGCGCTCGATCTCGATGTCGAGGGTCCGCTCGGCGCCGGTGACCAGCGCCTCAGCCTCGGCCTCGGCGTTAGCGATGATACGCTTTTTCTCTTCTTCGGCGTCGGCCTTCACCGCGCGCTTGATCTCGGCGATCTCGTCGTCGAGACCTGCGAGCTTCGTGTTGACCTCGTCGAGCTGCGCTTTGGCCTCGTCGCGCAGCTTGGCTGCCTCGTCGAGATCCTTTTTGATCTGCTCGTGGCGTTCGGCGAGGTAGTCCGACAGCGGCTTACCGGCGAAGCGGATCAGCAGATAGAGCAGGATCGCGAAGTTGATGAAGGCGAAGAGCAGCGGCGCGTTGGCCCATTTCGGCGCTGAGCCGTCCTTTTTCTTTTTGTAGTCGAAGGACGTCCAGTTGATCGGCGGCTCCTTATGAGCGTGGCCGTGGGCGGCCTTACCGTGGGCGGCCTCGCCGTGGGCGCCATACGGCTTCTCTGCCGTGGGGCCTGCCTCCGCCGTCGCTTTAGTGAATACGAGCGCGGCCGCGGCCACCAGCAATGTCAGGGTCAGGGTTCGCTGCATGGAGCCAGCTCCCAGCTTCGACCCGGGTCTACCCGGGACATGGTTCGCTCAACCCAGCGAGGTCGCTGCTCGAAGGCGCACGGACAGTGTCACCGCGACGCACGTTCGAGATACGGCCTCGACGCCCAACGGCGCGCTCACACCGAGCGGCCGAGTACCTTCGTCGCGATCGTCCGGGCGAGCTCGTCGGCTCGCGTGCGCAACGCTAGCTCTGCAGCGGGGACGCTCTTGGCGATGCGCTCTCGCGCGGCAGTGAGCTTGGCGTCAGCCTTGCCGCGGGCCTCCGACAGGAGGCTCGTCGCCTTGGCTTCACCCTCGCTTCGCAGCTCGGCGCGAGTGCCGGCAGCCTCGAGCCGAGCCGCCTTGACCTTCCCCTCGTAGTCAGCGAGGCGAGTCTCGGCGTCGGCGGAAGACCGCGCGGCGCGCTCCTTGGCCCCGTCGACGTTGTCCTCACGCTCGCGGCGCGATTCCAAGTACGGGAGGAACACGAATTTCCGCATCACGATGAAGAGCACCAGGAAGATCCCCAGCTGGATCAGGATCGTCCAATCCCAATCGATTACAGGGGTCGCCTGGTGGCCTCCACCGGCCAACAGCGCAGAAAACGGATACATCATGACAGGCGCCGCCTAACACACTAGCCGCACTGTGTCAACGAGCCGCCCGCCGACGCTTGGCGAGTGCTTCTCGTAAGATCTCGGAAGGATGCGGCTTTTGAGTGGTGCGTCATCGCGCCCGGGCCTGGCGTGGCGCGCGACGAAGTTCGGATCGCCGCGCAAACCAGCAACCTATTGAATTTATGGCACATTTTTCAAAGCTCCGCGGGCCGGTTTGCGAGACTACCTCGATTTTGTTAATTGTATCGTAGTCTTATAGTAGGTCTGGCCTTCCCACTCAACGTGGTGCGTTGCCGTGCGATATCCGCGTTTGCGCAGCTCGAAGATGGTGGGTGTGCTCAGGCTCAGTCCCTTGAGCACCACGGGGGTCGTGCCCCGGTTTTCGTTGTTGATGTAGAGCAGGGCCTTGCGCGGCGCCGAGTCGACATGGAGCGTGCCGGTCTTGGGCGTCAGGGGCGCGACGATCTGAACCTGCGGGGGATCGCCGCTGAGCTTCGCCTCGGCCTCGTAGGGCTCGTGGTTCTTCAGCTGGACTTTGACCCGATAGCGACGTGTCGGGTCGGTGACCGGGATCCGCACGGGCGTGAGCCGCTCGACGCGCTCGCCATCGAGAAAGACCGTCGCGCCCTCGGGCACCGAGGTCACGACGATGCTGGGCTGCTGCCCTGCCACGGGCCAGAGCACCAGCGCGGCGACGGCGATCGCGGCACCGACGATCACCAGCGCGCTGAAGATCGCCAGCCAGAGCCCGCGCCGTCGCGGTTGCTCGAAGGTCATCGGCCGACTGAAGACGCTGGGGAGCGCCTGGAGGCCGCCCGGGTTCGCCGCGAGAGGGCTGGGACCGAGCGCGGGTGGCTGAGGTGGCTGGGCCGCGGGCATCGGCTGTGGCGAGCCGAAGGCCGGCTGTGCCTGCAGCGGCGGCGGCGGCGGCTGCTGCTGCGCGAGCGGCGGCTGGGGTGCCGTCGCCACGCGGGGCTGTTGAGGTGGCGTTTGCCAACGCTGAGCGGGCCCCGCGGCTCGAGGGGGGAGCTGAGATGGTGGGGCTTGGGAGCTCGGCGTCGGGGCGAAGCGCGACGGTGGCAGATGCTCGGGCGCGCTCAGATGCGCGGGCGCGCTTAGATGCGCGGGCGCGCTTAGATGCGCGGGCGCGCTCACGCTCGGCGGCTCGAGCTGGCGCTGCTCGACGTCGTGTCGTGCGCGGGCCCAGGGATCCACCGTGTCGTCGACGGCCCTCCCGCCGGTCGGGGGAGAGACGGGGGGCGGGAAGACCTGCGCGGGCTGGGGCGGTGGCGCCTCCCAGGCCTGGGTTGAATCCTCTGGCTGCCGTTGGGCCGGAGTGGGCATGGGGCCGGTGAGCTGGGGTTGATGCTGTTGTGGTGGCAACGCGTCGGGCGCCGCCCAGCCACGCCGAGCGGGAGGGGGGGGCGACGCCGGTCGCCGCGGGGCTAGAGGGCCGGACGGCTCGGGGAGAGGCGCGCGCTGTATGGGCGCCATCCTGCGTGATGGTGGACGCACGCCGCGGCCAGGTCTGCCGCGGGTCGCCGAGGGGCTCGGGGGCAACATCCCGGTGCCGGGGCGGATCAGCTCGGGGCCGAGGGTCTTGGCGTTTTCATCGACGTCGCGCGGATCGGGCGGCAGATGCAACGGCGCGGCCGCAGCTGCCTGCGCGCGGGGCTCGGCGAGGTCTACCTCGGGCTGGGTAGGGCGGTGTTGGTCGGGCTCATCCTTTGGGAGGCCGAAGCGCACCTTGGGGGCGAGCTGGTTGGGATCGGTGATGTCGGCCACCGGCGTCGGCGTGGTGCCTGGCAGGTGATGACCGCGGCGCTCTATACCCGGCGCCATCGCCACATCGCGAGGCACGATGATCTCGGCAGGCACCGCGTGGGGCGAGCTCTTCGGGCCTGCTCGCCCGCCGCTTTCCTCGGGCAGCCGGCTGATCAGGGTGGGGTCGTTGGCGAGCTCGGCCTCGGTGTCAGCCCCGGGCGCGAAGCCCGCCGCCGGTGCGTGGCCGTCGCCGTCGACGCCGAGGTTCGCGAACATGCCCTCCGGTGGGCCGCTGATGCGCGTCGACTCGCCGCGATCCTCTTCCTCCTCGGCCACATAGTCGAGCGTCTCCTCGTCGGCGCGGGATGTGTCGATCAGCTGGTTGATGTTGAAGATCACGCTGTGGCGATCGACCGGAAGCTCGTTGCGATCGATCAGGATCTCGACGTCGCCGGCCTCTGGCGCGGGGGGCTCGTCCAAGGGCGGGAGGTCGTCGTCGCGCTCGATCATCGCGCCGAGGGCGAGCTCTGAGAGGCGATCGGGCGTGAAGTCCGGGGCGTAGCCGTAGAGGAAGTTGGTCAGCGCCGACTGGAACTCGGCGGCGCTCTGCCACCGATCGGAGGGGCGCTTGGCCAGCGCCTTCATCACGATCGTCTCGAGCTGCCGCGGGATGTCCGGCCGGCGCGTCCCGGGCCGCGGGATGTCGGCCTTACGCACCATATCGAGCAGCTTGCGGAGATCCTCTTCGAGGTAGAGCATCTGCCCGGTGAGCACCTCGTAGAGGATGATCCCGGCCGAGAAGATGTCGGTGCGATGGTCGACGGGATCGCCCCAGGCCTGCTCGGGCGACATGTAGAAGTACTTGCCCTTGATCACCCCGGCCTGCGTCTTGCGACCACGGCTGGCGGCCTTGGCGATGCCGAAGTCGACGATCTTCACCTCACCGGCCTTGGAGATCAGGATGTTCTGCGGGCTGATATCACGATGGACGATCGACAGCGGAGAGCCGTCGGGGGCCTTGCAGCGGTGAGCGTAGTCGAGACCGCAGCAGATCTCCTGGGCGATGTACACCGCGCTCTCGATCGGCACGTCGACGTTCATCTCGGAGAGCCGGCGCATAATCTTGAAGAGATCAAAGCCGTCGATGAACTCCATCGCGATGTAGTAGGTGTCGGCGTGCTGGCCGAGATCGAAGATCTGGCAGATGTTGGTGTGGCTGAGGCCGACCGAGATCTTCGCCTCGTCGATCAGCATCTGGATGAACTGATCGTCGTTGGCGTAGTTGGGGTGGATCACCTTCAGCGCCAGCAGCTTCTCGAACCCCGCCACGCCCCTGGTCTTCGCCAGATAAATCTCCGCCATCCCGCCGACGGCGATCTGATCGATCAGCGTGTAGGGACCGAAGTCCTGGTTTGGGGCGAAGCTGCTCACGGTGTCTGCGATGGTACTCGAAAAGTCGGCCGATTTGGACCAGCTCGCTGCGCGCCGTTCCACGCTTGCTCCGCAGGAAAAAACGTATCCGCTGGCTCTCAGGTGGTTCTCTGCCCGCCGTTAAGAGCACCCCCCCACATCCGGGATCGAGCCGGGTGCTGAGCTGCCGAGCCGGTTTCGTAGCCGAAACGAGCCATGCGGGTGGTACGGCGAGCTCTCTGAGGCATCGAAAGCGGACGGCAGTGCTGTGCCCGGCGACGGGAGGCATGTGTGGGGGGCTCCTAGCATCCGTTTGGAGTGAAGGGACAACACCGCAGTGGCGTGAAGGGACTTGCGGCGAATGATGAGTCGAGCGATGCTTTTGCGCTCTGCTTTGGGAAGCACGCTCTGCTTCGGGAACACGCTGGCCATAGGAACGACCAACATGACGGCACATCTCTTGGAACCGATCCCTGGCGAGTCTCCTTGCGGCCCCAATATGGAGTACGAGGTTGCCTTCGCCGAGCTCGAGCGGGCCGTGATGGGGCGACCAGAGCAGCAGGTGGGAGACTCCATCGTCCCAGCGGAGCCGCCCAATTGGCGCGATGTGGCGTCCCAGGCCGTCGAGCTCCTCGGAGCCACCAAAGACCTGCGCCCCGCCGTGCACCTGACCCACGCCTGGCTGAACATCGATGGTTTCAGCGGACTAGCCAATGGGCTGGACCTCCTCCGAGAGCTTCTAGAGCGCTATTGGCCACAGCTTCACCCCGAGCTCGATCCCGATGACGACAACGATCCTACGATGCGCTTGAACATCTTGGCGGGGTTATGCGAGCCCCAAACCGTGCTGGCAACGGTGCGGGTCACCTCGCTGGTCTCGGTGCGGGGGCTCGGCAGCTACAGTTTGCGGGACGTCGCCACCGCCGCTGAGCCCGCTGAGGACGGCGACGCGGTGGACATGGCGACCATCAACGCCGCTTTCACCGCAGCCGACCCCGAGGCTCTGGAGCAGATGGCGACAGACCTCGCTCGCGCCTGTGAGCACCTCACGGCCATCGAGACCTTCGTCGCCAGCCAGGTTGGCCCGGGCCTGGGCCCGGACCTCGGCGCGTTGCGGGTGCTGCTCCAACGAGGCGCCAAGGTCCTCGATGAGAAACGCCCGGCCGCCGCCGAGGTGCTCCCCGAAGAGGAGGGTGACGATGACCCGATAGCGGGGAACGCGCCTGCTCAGCGTGGTCCCGCGTGTCCTCGAGGGCCCATCGTCTCCCGTGAAGAGGTCGTCGAGACCCTCGACGCGATCTGCAGCTATTACCAACAATACGAGCCCTCGAGCCCTCTGCCGCTGCTGCTGCGTCGGGCCAAGAGCCTCGTACACAAGGGGTTTCTCGAGATCTTGGAAGACCTGGCGCCGGACGGCGTCAACCAGGTCAAGGTCATTCAAGGGCCACAAGACACAGAGTAGATGCTCGAGCGGGTATACTCGCTGAGCTGGATAGCCCAATGCCTTTGGTATGGGCAGACGATCAGAGTGAAGATAGAGTGAAGAGGAGTCGAGATGGGAAGTGGCCAAAAGTTCATCGCCAGGAACCGTGCTCCGCGAGTTCAGATTGAATACGATGTAGAGCTCTATGGCGCTCAGAAGAAGATCCAGCTTCCTTTCGTGATGGGAGTGATGGCGGACCTCTCGGGCAAGTCGAACGTGAAGCTCAATCCCGTCGCTGAGCGCAAATACCTCGAGTACTCCGTTGACAATTTCGACGATCGTATGAAGGCAACGAAGCCGCGGGTTGCCTTCCAGGTGCCCAACACCCTGACGGGCGAGGGCAACCTCAACGTCGACATTACCTTCGAGAGCATGGATGACTTCAGCCCTGCCGCCGTCGCGCGCAAGGTCGAGTCGCTCAACAAGCTGCTCCAGGCGCGCGAGCAGCTGGCCAACCTGATCACCTACATGGATGGCAAGGGGGGCGCCGAAGAGCTGATGGCCAAGGTCCTCGCTGATCCCACGCTGCTGCAAGCCCTCGCGTCGGCCCCCGCTGACGACAGGGCTGAAGACACCAGCGACGACTCGGCATCGGAGGGTTGAGATGGCTGACGTAAAAGAGACCGCCCCAGAAGCCGCTGAATCGACCATCGAGGTCAGTGAGTTCTCCGCGCTGCTCCAGAAGGAGTTTCGTCCCCAGACGGATCGAGCCCAAGAGTCGGTGGAGCACGCTGTTCGCACCTTGGCAGAGCAAGCTCTGGCAGGCTCTGTGACCATCTCGGCGGACGTCATCGAGACGATCAAGTCGCTCATCGCCGAGCTCGACAAGAAGCTCACCGACCAGGTCAACCAGATCCTCCACCACCCCGATTTTCAGCAGCTCGAGGGCGCCTGGCGCGGTCTGCACCATCTCGTCAACAACACCGAGACCGATGAGATGTTGAAGATCCGCGTGATGAACATCTCAAAAAAGGATCTCCACAAGACCCTCAAGAAGTTCAAGGGTGCCGCTTGGGATCAGAGCCCGCTCTTCAAGCGCGCCTACGAAGAGGAGTATGGGCAGCTCGGTGGTGAGCCCTATGGCTGCATGGTGGGCGACTATCACTTCGACCACAGCCCACAGGACTGCGAGCTCCTCGGAGAGATGGCCAAGATCGCCGCCGCCGCCCACTGTCCCTTCATCTCTGGTGCCGCTGCGTCGGTGATGCAGATGGAGTCTTGGTCCGAGCTGGCCAATCCCCGCGACCTGACGAACATCTTCGGCACACCAGAGTACGCTGGCTGGAGGGCCCTGCGCGACTCGGAGGACGCGCGCTATATCGGCCTGACGCTGCCGCGCTTCTTGGCACGCCTACCTTATGGCGCAAAGACCGACCCGGTGGAGGAGTTTGACTTCGAGGAGGACGTCAGCGGCGTGGACGCCAGCCGCTATGTGTGGGCCAACTCGGCGTACGCCATGGCGGTGAACATCAACCGATCGTTCAAGCTCTATGGTTGGTGCTCGCGGATCCGAGGCATCGAGTCTGGTGGCGCCGTCGAGGGGCTGCCCACGCATACCTTCGCCACCGACGATGGCGGAGTAGATATGGCGTGCCCCACCGAGATCGCGATCTCTGATCGCCGCGAGGCAGAGCTGGCAAAGAACGGCTTCATGCCCTTGGTGCATAAGAAGAACACCAACTTCGCTGCCTTTATCGGCGCTCAGTCTCTGCAGAAGCCTGCCGTCTACGACGATCCAGACGCCACAGCCAACGCCAACCTCGCCGCGCGGCTGCCCTACCTCTTCGCCAGCGCCCGCTTCGCGCACTATCTGAAGTGCATCGTGCGCGACAAGATCGGCGCCTTCAGCGACCGCGACTCGATGCGGACCTGGCTCCAAGACTGGATCATGAACTACGTCGATGGCGACCCAGCTCACTCCAGCGAGCGCACCAAGGCCGAGAAGCCCTTGGCCGCCGCTGAGGTCGTCGTCGAGGAGGTCGAGGGCGATCCGGGCTACTACTCGGCGAAGTTCTTTCTGAGACCACATTACCAACTAGAGGGGTTGACTGTGTCGCTGCGTCTCGTGTCCAAACTCCCCTCGGCAAAGGGCGCATAGAGGCGTAGCATCGTACGATTGGTTGCACGATAAGAAGTGCGTTGCATCAACCCGCTGCGGCGGAGGCTCGCGAATAGGGGCGAGCGGAAAGGCTCGAAGAGATGGCCGGTGACATGTTCCTTATGGTAGAGGGCATCAAAGGGGAGTCTGTAGATGAGACCCACAAGGACGAGATCGATGTCTTGAGCTGGAGCTGGGGGGTGTCCCAGAGTGGCACGACGCATATGGGCAAGGGCGGCGGCAGCGGCAAGTCATCTGTCGCCGATCTCACGGTCACCAAGTGGCTCGAGAAGTCCTCACCCATCCTCTTCAAGTATTGTTGCCAGGGGACGCATATCCCCAAATGTGTCCTCACGCTTCGCAAGGCGGGTGGCAGCAAGCCCGTGGAGTACTACAAGCTCACCATGGAGGACGTCCTCATCACCTCAATCACCTCTGGTGGCGCAGGTGGTGAAGATCGGCTCAGCGAGACGATCTCCTTGAACTTCGCGCGCTTCAGCGTCGAGTACGTGCCCCAAAAAGAGGACGGCAGCGGCGACGCGGCGATCAAGGCTGGCTACAACATCGCCGAAAACAAAGAGATGTAGATAGCTAACCCCTGCCTTCGACGGTTTCTTGGGCGATATCTTCGACGGTTTCTTGGGCGATATCTTCGACGGTTTCTTGGGCGATATCTTCGACGGTTTCTTGGGCGATATCTTCGAGAGTTTCTTGGGCGATATCTTCGAGAGTTTCTTGGGCGATATCTTCGAGAGTTTCTTGGGCGATATCTTCGAGAGTTTCTTGGATGAGGGGCCTCCCGAGCTGGAGGCCCCTCATCGTCACCAGGCTGCGAGTCTCATGACGAGGGTCACCCCTCGGGGCAGGAAGCGAAGTGTAATCGATGCGTGCTGAGGAGAGCCTTCGACAAGGTAACCTGGAAGACTCGCTTCGCCACCTCCAAGCCGAGGTGCAAAAGAAGCCCGCCGACCCCAAGCTCCGGGTCTTCCTCTTTCAGCTCCTGTGCGTACTAGGAGACTGGCAACGAGCGCTCAAGCAGCTCGATGTCCTCTCGAACCTCGACACCGAGACCATGCCCATGGTTCAGACCTACACCAGCGCGCTGCAAGCAGAGGCGGTGCGCGCCGAGGTCTTTGCGGGTAAGCGCGCGCCGCTGGTCTTGGGTGAGCCAGAGCAGTGGATCGCGCTGCAGTTGCACGCCCTGAAGCTCGGCGCCGAAGGTCAGGCCAAGGAGGCCACAAAGCTCCGCGAAGAGGCCTTCGAGGCGGCGCCAGCTACCGCTGGCAACGTTGACGGCGAGGCCTTCGAGTGGATCGCCGACTGCGATGTGCGGGTTGGGCCAATGCTCGAGGCCGTGATGAACGGCCGCTACCAGTGGATCCCCTTTCATCGTCTCAAACGGATCGAGATCGAGGCGCCGGTGGATCTCCGCGACCTGGTCTGGGCTCCCGCGCATCTGACCATCTCCACCGGCGCTCAGGTCGTGGCCCTGATCCCTGCACGCTACCCTGGCAGCGAGCGCCAAGAGGATAACGAGCTGCGGATGAGCAGAAAGACCCACTGGGTGGCCGACGCGGCGGGCATGGATGTGGGCCTTGGGCAGCGGGTGATGGCCACCTCGGAGGCCGAGTATCCCCTCCTGGCGAGGCGAGAGATCACCCTCCAGACAACCCTCACCGATGGCTGAGCTGACCCATAAGGAGCGTCTTCAGCCTTCGCTCTTGGACCGTCTCACTGACGACGATCCGACCGCGAAGCAGGAGTCGCGCAACCAACGGGTGCTGAGCGGCGAGAAGCTCCGCCAGAGTGTCCAGCGCGATCTCTCCTGGCTGCTCAACACGACCAACCTGGCGGCGCTGCAGCGCGAGGTAGAGGCCTACCCTCTGGTTGCCGAGTCAGTGCTCAACTACGGGCTCCCAGATCTCGCTGGCCATACCACCTCGGGCATCAACATCAGCGCCCTGGAGCGCCACCTTCGCGACGCGATCCAGAGCTTCGAGCCTCGCCTGCTCAAGAGCACCATCAAGGTCAAGCTCACCATCGATGGTGACGCGATGAACAACAACGCCATGACGTTCGTGATCGAGGCCTTCTTATGGGCGCAACCGACGCCCTTGCGCCTCTTTCTCCAAACCGCCATCGATCTCGAGACAGGGCAGGTCGAGGTCAATGAGATGCAGGGGTAGACCTTGGATCCGCGCCTCCTGAAGTACTACAACAGCGAGCTCCAATACCTGCGTGAGATGGGGGCGGAGTTCGCCGAGCAGTTTACGAAGATCGCGGGGCGCCTCGGCATGCAAGGGCTGGAGGTCGCCGACCCCTATGTAGAGCGGCTCCTCGAGGGCTTCGCCTTCCTCACCGCGCGTGTGCAGCTCAAGCTTGACGATGAGTTTCCACGCTTCTCTCAGCACCTGCTGAACATGGTCTATCCGCATTACCTAGCCCCGACGCCCTCCATGGCGGTGGTGCAGTTCTTTCCAAACTTGCAGGAGGGGAGCCTCGCCGCGGGCGTGCCCATCCCCCGCGGGTCGGCTCTCCGTGGGACCCTCGGCAAAGAGGACCAGACCGCTTGCGAGTACCAGACCGCTCACGATGTGACGCTCTGGCCGATCAAGATCGCCGCGGCCTCCTATCACACCTTCGTCGGCAACCTCGGTGGGGTACCTACGGCGGAGACGAGCCGCGCCAAAGGGCTCTTTCGGATCACCCTCGAGGCCATCGCCGGTCATCGCTTCGACGCCCTGCCCATCGATCGTCTGCCCATCTTCTTGCCTGGCGATCTGGAGCTCGCGGGGCGCCTCTACGAGCAGCTTCAAGGGCGAACGTCATCGATCTGGGCCAAGGCTGTTGGCTCGAAGAGATGGCATCGGGCCGCTGGAGGGGTTGGCGCCGTCGGCTTTGACGACGATCAGGCGCTCTTACCTCATGGGCCCCGCTCCTTTCAGGGCTATCGACTGCTCCATGAGTATTTCGCCTTTCCCAGCCGCTTCATGTTCGTCGAAGCGCAGGGGCTTCGCGCGGCCTTCGAGCACTGCTCTAGCGAGGAGATCGAGCTGCTCTTTCTCCTCGATGCGGTGGAGCCCTCCCTCGAGGGGGCCGTGGGGCCGTCTAACCTGGCGCTGCACTGCGCTCCGGTGATCAACCTCTTCGAGCGGCGGGCCGATCGCATCCACCTCTCGGAGGCGACCCACGAGTATCATATCGTCCCGGATCGCACTCGCCCGATGGACCTTGAGGTCTACGCTATCAAAGAGGTCATCGGCTACGGCGCGCGATCCACCGCCCAACGCACCTTCCTGCCCTTCTATGCCCACACCGACGAGGCCAGCGAGCACAGCGCCTACTATACGCTGCGACGAGAGAAGCGGCGGCTCTCCGCCTATCAGAGGGCCCACGGGGCGCGGTCGAGCTATGTGGGCAGCGAGGTCTTCATCGCGCTGGTCGACGGCAACGAGGGGCCCTTCCACTCGGACCTCAAGCAGCTCGCGTTGGAGACCCTCTGCACCAATCGTGACCTTCCCCTGCATATGCCCTTGGGGCAGGGGCGAACGGACTTCACCATGGAGTCCGGGGCGCCGGTAGCGTCGGTGCGCTGCTTGGTGGGGCCCACCGCGCCGACACCTTCGCTGGCTCATGGCGAGATCGCCTGGCGGCTGATCAGCCACCTCTCCTTGAACTACCTCTCTATCACCGACGCGGCGACCCTCCGCGAGCTGCTGACACTCTACACCGAGCAAGGAGAGCGCACGGCCCAGCGGCAGATCGACGCGATCCAAGCGGTGACCTCGAGCCCCATCATCCGGCGCCTCGCCGGGCGGGGAGCCTCCGCCGTGGCGCGTGGTCTCGAGGTGAAGGTCGTCTGTGATGAGCTCGGCTTTCATGGCGCCAGCGTGTTCCTCCTCGCCTCCGTGCTGAACCGCTTCTTCGCCAAATACGCCTCTGTGAACTCCTTTTGTGAGACCGTCCTCGAGACCGTACAGCGAGGGGAGGTGATGCGATGGCCAGCACAGGTGGGACAAGCCAACGTGCTGTAGCGCTCTTCCGCGCGCTGGAGCGGGCCCCCTATCGTTTTAGCTTCTTTCAGGCCCTCCGGCGGATCGAGTGCGCCTTTCGCGATCGACCGCGGCTGGGTGAGTCGCGTCACCCCGCCACCGACCCGATCCGTCTCGCTCAGGAGGCCAGCGTCGCGTTTGCGCCCAGCAACCTCACCGCCTTCGAGCGCGAAGAGGGCCAGCCGGCTCCTCGCCTGGTGAGCCGCTTCCTTGGGCTCTTCGGCCCCAACGGACCGCTGCCCTTGCACCTCACCGAGTACGCCCGGGACCGCCTCCGCAACTCCGGCGACGTGACCTTCAGCCGCTTCGCCGACCTCTTTCATCATCGGATCCTCAGCCTGTTCTATCGCGCCTTTGCCAACGCTGAACCGACGGTGAGCTACGATCGGCCCGAGTCGGACCGTTGGGCGACCTATGTCGGGTCCTTGGTGGGCGCTGGCATGCCCTCCTTTGCTGGGCGAGACGGCCTCCCTGATGTGGTCAGGCTCTATTATGCGGGGCATTTCTCTGCCCAGCCAAAGAACGCCGAGGGGCTCACCTCCATCGTCAAGGACCTCTTCGCCGTCCCCACGCGCGTCGAGGAGTACATCCCCGCCTGGGTCGAGGTCCCAGAGGACTCACGGTGGCGCCTCGGCAGCGCTGGTCTGGGGCAGGGGACCATGCTCGGGGCGCGGGCGCTGTTACATCAAGAGAAGTTTCGTGTCGTCATCGGGCCCATCGATCAGCGGCGCTTTCTGCGCCTCTTACCGGGGACGGAAGACTTCACTCGTCTTCGCTCGCTGGTGCGCAGCTACGTTGGCGATCATCTGGATTGGGACGTGAAGCTCATCCTCGATGAGGACACCCGCAGGCCCTGGCGCCTGGGGTTGTTCTCTCGGCTGGGGTGGACAACCGCGCTGGGCAAGTTCCGCGGGCCACCACCGAGCATCATCGTGAACCCTCGCGAGGGTTAGGAGCACCCCCGCATATTCCGGACCGAACCGGGTGCTGAGCTGCCGAGCCGATTTCGTAGCCGAAGAAATGAGCCATACTGGTGGTACGGTGAGCTTTCTGAGGCCTAGAACGTGGCCGGCAGTGCTGTGCCCGGCGACGGGAGGCATTTGTAGGGGGGCTCTTAGGTCCTCGAGGGTAAGGGAGAGAACATGGGAGAGATCAGCCGAGTCGCGCTCTTTAGCAAGCTGAACCCTTTGGCCTATCGCGCGATCGAGGCCGCGACGGTCTTCTGCAAGCTGCGGGGCAACCCCTATGTGGAGCTGCCGCATTGGTTCCATCAGATCCTACAGCTCCAAGACTCGGATCTTCATCACCTGGTGCGCGAGTTCGAGCTCGACCAGGGGCGCGTGGCCAAGGAGTTGATGATCGCCCTCGAGGAGCTGCCGCGGGGGGCGGCGTCCATCGTAGATCTCTCCGCGCACCTTGAGGACGCCGTGGAACGCGGTTGGGTCTACGGCTCGCTGATGTTCGGTGCGTCGCGGGTGCGCACGGGCCACCTCGTGGTGGGTATGCTCAAGAGCCGCAGCCTGCGCAACGTGCTGTTCAGGATGTCGCGAGAGTTCGAGAGGATCGATCTGCCGCGCCTAACCGACCACTTCGGTGAGCTCCTCGAGGGCTCTCCGGAGGCCGCCTTCGTCGCCCCTGGCGACGAGATGACCAGCGCCCAGCCAGGAGAGGCCAGCGGCGCCATGGCGCCGCCTCAGCTGGGCAAGAAGGAGGCGCTGCAGCGCTTCACCACAGACCTCACAGCCAAGGCCCGCGCCAAGGAGATCGATCCGATCGTCGGTCGCGATGTGGAGATCCGCCAGATCGGCGACATCCTGATGCGCCGGCGCCAGAACAACCCGATCATCACCGGCGAGGCCGGTGTGGGAAAGACGGCGGTGGTGGAGGGCTTCGCGCTGCGGATCGCCGCCGGGGACGTCCCCCCCGCCCTCCGCGACGTCGAGCTGCGCAGCCTCGATATCGGCTTGATGCAGGCTGGCGCGAGCATGAAAGGCGAGTTCGAAAACCGGCTGAGGCAGCTCATCGAAGAGGTCCAGTCGTCGGAGAAGCCGATCATCTTGTTCATCGACGAGGCTCATACGCTGATCGGCGCTGGCGGCGCCGCGGGGACTGGAGACGCCGCCAACCTGCTCAAGCCCGCCTTGGCGCGTGGCACCCTGCGCACCATCGCGGCGACGACCTGGGCCGAGTACAAAAAGCACATCGAGAAAGACCCGGCGCTCACCCGGCGCTTCCAGGTGATCCAGGTCAACCAACCCTCGGAAGACAAGGCGCTGTTGATGATGCGGGGCATCGTCGCGACGCTTCAAGAGCACCATCAGGTGGAGGTCCTCGACGAGGCCCTGGAGGCGGCGGTGAGCCTCTCCCATCGCTACATCCCCGGACGCCAGCTCCCCGACAAGGCCGTGAGCTTGCTCGACACCAGCTGCGCGCGGACGGCCATCAGCCAGCACGCCACACCGGCCAAGGTCGAAGACAGCCAGCGCCGCATCGAGGCGCTGGAGACCGAGCTGCAGATCATCGACCGTGAGGCCGCCGTAGGGGTAGACACGGGCGATCGCGGCGAGTCGGCCAAGACCCGGCTGAAAGAGGAGCAGAGGCGGCTCTCGGCCCTCGAAGAAGCCTGGGTGAAAGAAAAGGAGCTGGTCAAGGAGCTCCTCGAGCGACAGGAGGCGCTGCGCACAGAGCTCTCCGAGGAGGAGCGCAGCTCGACCCTCGAAGAGCTCGAGGAGCTTCAGCGGCGCCTCGGCGAGGTCCAAGGCGAGTCTCCGTTGATCCTCCCTTGCGTCGACCGCCAGGCCGTCGCGTCGGTGGTGGAGGACTGGACCGGCGTGCCCGTGGGACGGATGGTAAAAGACGAGGTCGAGACGGTCTTGAACCTCTCCGAGGCGCTGGGTAAGCGGGTCATCGGCCAGTCTCACGCTCACGAGATGATCGCCCGCCGGATCCAGACCTCGCGGGCAGGGCTGTCCAACCCGCAGAAACCGATCGGCGTCTTTATGCTCGCCGGGCCGTCAGGGGTAGGCAAGACAGAGACGGCCCTCGCGCTCGCAGAGAGCCTCTACGGGGGCGAGCAGAACCTGATCACGATCAACATGAGCGAGTTTCAAGAGGCGCATACCGTCTCGACGCTCAAAGGAGCGCCTCCCGGATACGTGGGCTATGGCGAGGGCGGCGTGCTCACCGAGGCGGTGCGACGGCGACCTCATAGCGTGGTACTCCTCGACGAGGTCGAGAAAGCCCACTCCGATGTACACGAGATCTTCTTTCAGGTCTTTGACAAGGGCTGGATGGAAGACGGCGAGGGGCGCAAGATCGACTTCAGGAACACCCTGATCTTGCTCACCAGCAACGTCGGGAGCCAGCTGATCATGGACATGTGCGCCGACCCAGAGCTGATGCCGGAGCCCGAGGGCGTTAGCGACGCCCTCCGCGCACCGATGCTCAAGACCTTCCCCGCGGCGCTCCTCGGGCGGCTGGTGGTCATCCCCTACTACCCGCTGACCGACGAGGTCCTGGGCGTCATCACCCGGATGCAGCTCGAGCGCATCGTGACACGGGTCGAACAGAACCACGGCACCGAGCTATGCTTCGACGAGGAGGTGATCAAGCTGATCACCGCGCGCTGCACCGAGCTCGAGAGCGGCGGCAGGATGATCGACGGCATCATCACCAACACGCTCCTGCCGCAGATCAGCCGCGAGGTGCTCCATGGCATCATGCGTGGATCGCCGATCCGAAGGGTGAGCATCAGCGCAGCCGACGGCGAATTTCGTTATGCGTTCAATTGATCCTCAGGGGTCCATGGTGGCAAGCAGACGACGAGTGACAACCGCTGTGACGGCGCAGACCGGCGCGGCGACAAGAGCCGATCAGAGGAGCGCTGGTTAGCGCTCTAGAGGAACGCCTTGGTCGTAGACGATGAGCAGAAGCGCTCCGCGCAAAGACCCAGCGAGGCCATCGCTGGTTCAGGCGGCGCGCTCGTCGGCCGCGCGGAGAGCACCGTGGACCACACCTCCATGTTCTCCGAGGAGGAGCTGCTTCGAGAGAGCGAGCCGAAAGTGGAGCGCTCGACCGCGCCTGGGGGCCTCTCTGCGCAGGTCGCCTTCGAGCAGACCGCGGCGAGAGCGACCGCGGCGAGAGCGACCGCGGCCAGACCGACCGCGTCCAGACCGACCGCGTCCGGAGCGACCACGTCCGGAGCGACCACGTCCGGAGCGACCACGTCCGGAGCGACCACGTCCGGAGCGACCACGTCCGGAGCGACCACGTCCGGAGCGACCGCGTCCGGAGCGACCACGTCTGGAGCGACCGTAAAGACCGTCTCCGACAGCCGCGGCTACCCCACCGACCGGGTTCGTTTTCGTGTGGCGCCACGCTGGACACACTGGGCGGCGTTGCTCAGCGTTGCGGCGTTATTGGGGGTTGGGCTCAGCAGCGGCGCCGCGCTGCTGCTCGCGAGAAACGCCACCCAAGGCCCAATCCTGCGCAAGACGCGGGTGACGATCATCGCCACATGGCAAACCAAGGACCGCGTCGTCTATCGGCTACGGGTACGCAGCCCGAGGGCCGCGATGAGCGTCGGTGCCTTCTTACGCCTCGAGACACCCCGCGGCCTCTCTCGCCCGCTCTTCTGGGCCAACTCCTCAGGTCAGGGTGAGGCCACCATGATCACAGTGGTCTTCACGCGGCTTTTAGGTCAGGCGGCGGCCGCTGGGCGTCTTTTCCTCATCGACACGAAGGGCGGCTACCAGACCCTTCAACCCGAAGGCTAAGAGCACCTAAAGGGGCAGAAATGAAAAAGGACTCCATCTCAGATCTCACGTCGACACCAGGTCGATCCGGCCTCGCGGTTGGCGTCATCGCATCCATTGATGAGTCTCACCACCCACACGTGACCTTCGACCAAGTGGGGCCCTATCTTGCCCAGGTCGCCAGCCGCGTCGCCCAACGACTCGGCCTCCTCCGCAACGCCGCGGGCACTCCTGTCGTGTTAGCCTTCCCTGAGGGCGACGAGACCCGGCCAGTGATCATCGATCTCGTCGTCGAGACCCTTCCGGTGGTCGGACACCACGCCAGATCTCGATCGACTGACGCCGCCGACGAGGGCAATCAGGAGGGAGAAGCAGACGTTAGGACGGTCATTGAAGGTCAGGTCGCCCTTGAGCTCCGCTGCGGGAAAGCCCATGTCATCCTCCACGAAGACGGTGAGGTCGTGATCCGAGGGACGCGTATCGACAGTCGCGCGAGGGGCACCCATCGCATCCGTGGCGGACAGGTGCGGGTGAACTGATGCCCATCGGCTCACCGCTGCTCTTTCGCCCCAAGGGCCTTGGCAACGAAGAGCTGATCATCTGGGACCTCGTTGAAGAGCACCTCGACGAGGCGGGCTTTTACCTCACGCAGCGGCGCTTGGCGCTCCGCTCCGTGGGACAGACCCTCGCTGACGTCGAGGCCAACGCGGAAGCCAAGGTTCGTTTCCACTTGCGGGCCTTGGAGATCGCTGGCGAGGCGGCCTTCACCCGTCTGTTGCGGCCCCTCCTCGAAGCCCCTGCCGATACCGAAGCGGAGCCTTTCCAGGTCGCCTGTATCTTCGCGCTGTTGACCCAGCGTCACGCGCTGCTGGCGCCTTCGCTCCAACACGAGCGGAGTTGTCGGCTCCTTGCCCGCTGCTGCTCTACCTTCGGGGACGCCGAGACCGATCAGTGGATCATTTCGCTCTTTGGCTCCAATAGCTGCAGCCTCGCGGCCAAGCTGGAGCTTGCCGCCTCGCGCCGGATCAAGGTCCGGGACCTCGGCGTTGACCTCCTTTGCGACGATGAGTGGGAGCTCTTGGCGTCGCTGCGCGCGTTGCGCTGGTCGTCCAATCCCCCGCCCGAGATGGCGTTCGTCAACCCCTCGGTGGCAGTGCGCGATACAGCGCTGCTGGCAACAGCGACGTCAGGGCGCCACGAGAGCCTACGCCAGGCCAAGCTCCTCATGGCCAAGGAGCGTACCCAGAGCGGCCTCGCGCTGTGGGTGGTCGCGCTGCTGGGATCTCCTGACGACCAGTCCCTGGTCTTGGAGGCTGTTGCTTCGGAGACCCTCCAGCCCGCCGCGATCTGGGCCGCAGGTTTCAGCGGATGTAAGGACCTCGTGCCGCCCTTGCTCGACGTCGTCGCAAGAGAAGATGCGTGCCTCGCACGGCTGGCAGGAGAGGCCATCGCGCGGCTCACGGGCATCCCCCTTTGGGATGAGTCCCTACACCTCCAGCCTCGAAGGGCGAGGTCCCAGCCGACGAGGAGGGTGGCGAAGATGACTCGGAAGATCAGGCGCTCTACGACGCTGACGACTTCGACGACGTCGACCACCCTCACCCCTATCGTTGGCAGGGTGACATCTCCGAGCTGCCCAAGCTCTCTCATGAGGCCGTGGCTGCCTACCTCGACGATCATGAGAAGGCCCTAGCGGGCCCACACCAAGGCATCGCAGAGCAGCCGAGGGTCATCGCGCTCCAGCCGGCGTTGGTTGAGGCCCTCTCGAGGTCGCTGCGCGCTGGGCCAACCCGTGGGCGCGCAGAGTATGCCCTCGCGCTGGAGCTTCTCAGCGCCGGAGAGCATATCATCGACACCAGCGCCCTCGTCGCGGTGCAGCGAGCTCAGCTCGACCACCTCGACAAAAACGCAAACTTCAAGTGAGCTGCCATGTTTGCCTTGGATAACCGCACGCCCTTCGGCGCCGAGCACAATTGGATCCGGGATAAGGACGGCGCCCACCACTGGGTTGTCGCTGTCACCGCGACCTATGACATTGGCGAAGATGGCACCCTGAGCATCGCCGAAGAGCAACCCAACACACCACTGGCCACCGAGTACTGGGGGGAAGACGGCGTCTCGAGCATTCGCTACGAGTCTGATCTTGGTCTCCAGAAGCCATGCACCGATCTCCTCGTCAATGGCACCGCCTATGCCTCAGGAGGGCGCCCCGTGAGCTCGATGGCAGTGCGCTTGCGCGCCCCGGGCGTTGATAAAACGCTCCAGGTCTCAGGCGAGAGCACCTTCCTCCCCAGCGCCTTTGGCGTCCAGGTCTCCACCCCCAAGCCCTTTACCTCGATGCCCATCCGCTACGAGGCGACCTTTGGCGGCAGCGACACCGTCGACCCTGACCCCCGCCGACATGCACACGAGGCGCGAAACCCCATCGGGACAGGTTTCGCGCTACGCCCAGAACGCCTGGAGGGAAAACGCGCGCCCTCCATTACCTACCCTGGGGTCGCCCCACATCGCAGCGGACCGGCTGGCTTCGGCGCCACGGCGAGCTATTGGGAGCCCCGGCTCGGCGTAGGTGGCACCTATGACCAGCGCTGGTTTGATGAGCAGCGCCCCTTCCTCCCCAACGACTGGAGCCCCGAGTGCTTGCGGTGCGCCCCGATGGACCAGCGACCAAAGCGCTGGCTCTCCGGAGACGACCGCATCGAGCTTTACAACATGAGCCCCAGCGGAGCGCTCGCGTTCGCCTTGCCAAAGGTCTACCTCACCTTCGCCACCCATTTTGGCCGCCGGGTCGAGGAGCATCGAAGCAAGCTCGTCACCGTGCTGGTGGAGAGCGACTCTCAGACCCTTCGCTGCGTCTGGCATAGCAGCCTCCGCGTCCCCCTTGGCGAGATGGACTACCTTGATAAGACCGTCATCAAGGAGAAGCCTTACCTGTGACCCAGACGCCGGTTCATATCGTCGCGATCGGGCTCCGCTCACCCATCGGGCTCTCGCCAGACGCCGCCGCGGCCGCCTATCGCGCGGGCTTTTCACGCTTGAGTGACCACCCCTTCATGGTCGACGGCCTCGGCGAGCCGGTGAGAGGCTGCCTCGATCCTCACCTCGACGCTCGGATCGTAGGCCACGAGCGACTCTCTGCGCTGCTCGACTTTGTCCTGCGCTACGCGCTGATACAGCTAGCTCCAGGACATCCCCTCCCTCCCCTGCTCTTGGCGCTCCCCGAGCATCGACCGGGCTTCGCACAGGCCGATGAAGACGCGATCCAAACTCGCCTCTCAAGCTCTCTGCCAGGGCTCCGCTGCGGGGTGTTCGGGCGAGGACATGCCGGCAGCCTCGAGGCCATCCGTGTCGCCTGTCAAGAGCAGCTTGGCCCCTCTTGTGGCGTCTGCCTGGTGGCCGGTGTGGAGAGCTACTTCGAAGCCGACACCATTGAATGGCTCGCGGACAACCGTCAGCTCCTCGATGAGGAGACCCGCGGTGGCTTCTTCCCGGGCGAGGGCGCGGGTTGTCTGGTCTTGGCCACCGAGGCGGCGCGGCGGCGCGCCCAGCTCCCTTCCCTCGGCGTGATCCGAGGCGCGGGCTCGGCGTTGGAGTCGGCGCTCATCCGCACCGACGCGATCAACCGGGCCAGCGGGTTGATCACCGCGATAGACCACGCCTACCACGGCTTTCGGCTGCCTAGTGACGCGGTTGATTGCGTCTACAGCGACGTCAACGGGGAAGCCTATCGGCAGGACGAGTGGGGCTTGGCGCAGCTGCGCCGGCCAATCAGCTTCAAGTACCCAGTGGGTCGACCCGCCCACTGCGAGTTTCCAGTCAAGGCGTGGGGCGACCAAGGCGCCGCCGCCGGGGTCTTGCTCGCCGCCCTGGCCTGCGCCGACTGGCGCCACGGCTGGGCCTTCGGGCGACGAGCGATGCTCGTGGCGAGCTCCGAAGGCGGGCTACGCAGCGCTGTCATCATCGACCAACCAACGACCTGAGCTCGAAAGGGAGCGACGATGCCAACGGTCACGATCAACCCACCCAAGACACCCGTCACCGCCGGGAGCAACGGCCTGGCTCCTGCGAGCGTGCCCAACGTTTGCAAGATGCCGGGCCCCCCGGCGCCCTTTGTACCCACGCCGCTGCCCAATATCGGCAAGAGCGGCGACTCGCCCAAAGGCTACTCCAAGACCGTCAAGATCGAGGGACATGCTGTGGCGATCAAAGGCGCCACCTTTGGCAGCGTCGGCGATATGGCCTCCCAAGGCACCGGAGGTGGCGTCATCTCGGGCAAGACCCACGGGCGCTGCAGCTTCATCGGCCCGGGTTCTCTCGACGTCTTCATCGAAGGCGAAGGCGTGCATCTCCTCGGCGACCGAATGCTGAACAACGGCGGCAGCACCGCGAATACAGGGTCTACAGAGGTGCAAGCTCCGGCAGCTCCGGCAAAGGAAGACTATCTAATCAAGATCGATTGCGAAATATTCACGGTTGAGTCGGGATGGGATGCGCCGGGTCATGAAGGATGCTTTGAGGAACAACTCTGTGCCATGATAAAGGGCTTCAACAAATCAAAGCGCCGGAAGAAGCGAATTCGCCCTAGCCCTTCGGACTCAAGTAGCCCTAAGTACAACGCCTACCAAAAAGGTCTTGATAGGTTTCGTGCGCGGTTTCAATACTGGGAGGGGCGGAACCAATCTCGCGCTGACGCGTTTTTCAATACGGAGTGCCTAGCCAAGAAGTACCGAGACGGTAAGGCTCAGGCGATGAGCCCCGATCATGTGCATGACGCTGGCCTGAACGGCGCTGTGGCTGGCCGGGCAGCACAGAAGAACCTCAGCTGGGCTGAGTCGAGAATAAATACCCACCTTGGTGCCTGCATGAGAGGCTACGACCCTAAACGTCATGGTAAGTGTGTGCCGCATCCAAACTGTAGCTGTTAGGAGGAACGATGTGAACAAAAACCAGATGAGTAACCTGCTTGATCGTCTTTTCGAGGTGCAATTCCAATCAGACTCCTTCGCGCGAGATAGTCCAAATCGGGCTCAACCCCAAGCTCCAGCGTCTAAGACGGAGATTGCGCGCCTAGAAAGCCACCTTGGAGCCAAGAGCATCACGATTCCACCTTCGTATCGTCAGTTTCTTCAAATCGCTAATGGAGTAAAGTGGTATCGTTCTCTTCAGACATTTCACCTTCGTTCCGTTCAGGAAATCATTGACGGGGCAAAGGAAGACTCGTTTTGGGATTGGCTAGGTCCATGTGACTTCGTGATTGGCCGAGGAGACGCTACATCGATGTGCAGCTTCGATCCTAGTACAGTGGACTCATCCGGTGAAATGGCTGTTGTCGAGTTCACGGTCGAGGCTGACCAAACCGTCCATGCAAACTTCGTCGAGCTTTTGCAATATGACCTGAGGTACCAGGAAAAGAACCTTGCGATAGAACAGGCTGCTCGAGCCAACTTGGCGGATGACTGATGACATGAACCCTCTCTTGATATACCCAGATCCGTGTGAATTCCCTGAAATGGCGTCGGTTCCTCTCGTCGAACTGAAGAAACACTTGATGCTATATGTCCCGACGCCGCCGGGCCCAAAGACGTCGCGAAAGATCTTGGATGCGTATTGGGACTTCTTTGGCGACCCCTTCAAAGAGTATCAGCCAACGGATACTCTTCGTGAAGAGAGGACATGGGATGCTGCTACAAAAAAACGATTCCTCTCTTCAGAGCTGCCGAGGCTGCGGCAGGGGGCTGAGTGGGGGTACTCCTTCTGGGATGGGCTGAACGTGGGTTCGCGCTCTATCATGTTTCATGGGTATACTCCTGTCAGGGAGCCGGGTTTAGCGAGCTTTTG
>PDWJ01001564.1_pt1 | contig 27808 bp, 25 predicted proteins | sample 1430881 | NCBI WGS metagenome assembly PDWJ01 (sample SAMN01162460, study PRJNA174530) | Oral metagenome, whole genome shotgun sequencing project. | biome: Marine environment; feature: Marine mammal; material: Swab sample of the gingival sulcus; isolation source: swab sample of gingival sulcus...
CTCCAATCAAAATTATCTCTTGAAATAATTCTGATATCTCAGATAAATTTTTTCTTCTGAATTCACTGATTGTTTTGTGCCCTGGATGAAGTTTTTCAGGAAGATAATCATTAATTGCATCAGGGAAAAATACCTTTTGATTTCTTGATTCACCGATTTTGAATTTGGCCATACATCCTCAATAGAAATTTGAAGAAAATATAGCTTTACTCAAATTAAAAATTAATAAAATTATATTATTATTTAAATATGTTATCGAAGATTTCTGTCCCGTAACAGCCTGGCGACATCTTGGATCTCAAATTGGTATGATCATGGTGCTTCACACCCATAACCGAAAACTGGATTTTCATCCACATATTCATGTGGTGGTTCCAGCTGGCGGTATTAATCCAGCCAGACGACAATGGAAGGCGAAAAAGGGCAAGTATTTGTTTAATAAAAAAGCCCTGCAGGGGCCGCTTTATAGATTCGTCTTATCTCATATGCCACCAGTTTACAAGCCTTTCACAACCTTAACCACAAAAAAGATATTTTCATATATATGAAAGCCCCCGCTCATTCAGGCCGGGCTTGTTAAACAATACGTGGTTCGTTCCTCAAACGATCTATCCTTATTCGTTAGCCTAATGATTTTCCCAGGGATTATATAAAGTTACTCCACTTATTTTCATGTCTGAAACATTTCTGGTGGCAACAATGAGGTTATAGCGACTACCTGTTGCAGCAATTTGACCATCAATAATTGGCATCGGTTTTCCTGCTAATTCTGATTGTGCTTGCATTTTGCCCCATATAGCCGCAGTTGCGGTATCAAAAGCAAGAATACGATTATGAAATCGTTCTTCAAGATCATGAGTAAGCCATGAATGCAGGGTTGATTTTTTGATGCTATTATGCATTTTTTCAATACCTTTATAAATTTCACCTATTGTTAATGCACTAATAAATAGATTATTTTCATCAATATTTGAAATCCATTTTATGATGTATGGGGCTGGTTTTTTCTTTGAAAGCTCTGAAATAACGCATGTATCTAAAAGGAATTTCATAAAACAATCTCTCTTGGTTTTTCTTTGCTGCGCTCAAAAAAAATATTTTCTTGAGCAAGAGGTGATTCTTGGAAAAACTGTACTATATTTTTTTTAGGTTTAGTAAGTTTACTATATTCTTCAGCAGATATTACAATTACAGCAACTTGACCATGTTTTGTGACTATTTGAGGGCCAATTTTTTGGGCCTGATTTACTAAGCTGCTGAACTTATTTTTTGCCTCTTGTAATTGCCAACGATTTGCATCCATATATAATACCTCCTTTTTGTTGCTTTCACTAGACAGTCTAGACTGTATTCATGATGATTGCATTTGTCAAGAAATCTTTTTATGTCATATTAAATCGCAGCTACAATATTTTGGATAAAATTAGGCCTGACTGCTGAAAGGCTAACGCAGAATTTTCCGGCGAGTGAAACGAGTCCGGTGAAACGACTTGTCAACCGAATTATCGTTTTTGAGCTCTCTTGCAGACAACTTCATATATAAAACGATATCCTCTCGCACGAAGTTTGATCTTGTAATGATTTTCAAAACCTGAGAGTTTTGCCGAAATAACGTGTGGTTTCTGAAGACGCTCAGCAAGTTTTTTCTTAAATTGCTTTTGTAGCGAATTGTCGAGTTTTTTCCTCTCTTTAAATTACTTTTTATTTTTTGAATATATGTAAGAAAGGAGTTCTGCTACAGCCTTATAAAGTTCAGGGGGAATTTCTTCCTCTATTTTAATTTTGGATAATATTTCAACAAGATCAGGGTCTTCTGTTACAGGAATATTATGTTCTTTTGCTTTTTCTATTATTTTATCGGCAATCTTTCCCCGGCCGGAAGCTTTTACTCTTGGAGCCTGTCCACTTAATCTGTCATATTTTAAAGCTACTGCTTTTTTTATTTCTTTATTTTTTGTCATATTACTATATTAAAATTTGAATCTGTTTTTCCATCAAAAAGAAACTCTTTTATAAGAGACTGGCCAAGAACCTCTTTTTCTACTGTGGAAATATGAAAAAAAACTTCCTTAAAACCTGATTTTTTAAGATTAAATTCAAGCTCTTTAAAACCTTCTTCAACCACATCTAAAACCATATTGTTTTCCACTTCAAAAAAAATTTTTATGATATTTAAATCATAAAGTCTCAAATCAGCTTTTAACAAACCAAGTTTAGACATATTGAGCTTTACAACAGCCCTGAGGGTTTTATCTTTTGACTGATTATTTTCTTTTTTTTTATCCATAAAAAATTCGGCTGATTCAAAATCTTTACCTGAAAAAGGAATAAATAAAAATAATCTTGATGAATCTGCAAATCGCACAAGATTGACATTTCTTTGATTTTCAACTGTTTCAAAAAGCTTTTCTGCTTTTTCCAAAGATTCAATTATTTTTGTTACAAAATTTTTATCGGAAATATTTTTCTTTTCATATAAAACAGAAATTTCTTTAAGTTCATTTAAATCATCAGAAAATTTATCAAAAGAACTTCCAAGAAAATATTTAATTGTTTTTCTCAATGAATCAGAAGTAATCTTCTGAGGATTTGCAAAATTATCCAAAATCTTATTTTTTATATCCTGAAAATCTTTTAAATTCAATTTATCAAGAGATGAAGTAAATTCTTTAAGAGCCGGTATTGATTTTTTCTGCAAAGCTGCAATAAGATGTTTTAAAGGTTTTTTGGATGAAAAATAAGTTCTTATAAATTCATCACTTTTATTTATAAAATCTATATCACTAACTTTTAAAGACAGACTTTCTTTGCTTAAAACAGAGTCTCTATTACCCCAAAAAGTGTCTTTTACAACCGTATCTTTTACAACCGTATCTTTTACAACCGTATCTTTTACAACCGTATCTTTTAAAACTGTGTCTTTTACAACCGTGTCTTTTACAACTGTGTCTTTTACAACCGTGTCTTTTACAACCGTGTCTTTTACAACCGTGTCTTTTAAAGCTGTGTTTTTTACAAATGTATCTTTTACTGAATTTTTCTGAAATTTAGAGCTGTTAATAATTTTTTTAAAATCCGATAACTTAAGCTTTATTTCATCCCCTGGTTTCAAAAAAGAATTTGACTCAACAATAATTTTTTCAGATTTTACAGATACTTGAAATTTTGGCAAAGCTGTCTGCTTTTCTACAATTGCACGAAAAATCTTTCCACTTGACTTTTCATTGCTTCCATCAATTTTTACAAACCCTTTAAATTCTCCACGTAAAAAAGAGCCCTCTTTCTCAGGTTCAATAAAAAACCGGCCATTAGATTCTGCTATTTTAAAATTTACAATATCTCCTTTGGAAAAGATTTTTTCGGAGCTGACAACAGCCTTTCCAAATTCTGTAACTAAATCAAATTTAAATGGAGAAATATTTTTTTCAACAACAGCTTTAATAAATTGACCTGCACCAGACTTGTCAGTATCAATAGAAACAACAGAAGCCCTCTGATTGATTCCCGAAAAAGAATCAAACAAAGAACTCATATTTAGAGACCTTGATTATGAGAAGCTTTTAATTTTTTCATCAAACTTATTATCATAGACACTTCCCCGGCGCTTATACCAACTTTCTTTGCGATTTCTTCATCTCTAAACCCCTGTTCATGGAGATAGGCTATCTTTTTATCACGATTTTCAGTAACAGAGGCTTCACCTCCCCTTGAAAAATCTACTTTTTCCTGTTTTTTTAATACATTATCAGCTCTGTTTATAAAAAAATTCAAACTTGAAATTCTGCTGTCAAGCTTATTGTTAAGTTCTTTTATAAGCTTTTTCTTTTCTTTTATAATAGAATCAAACTCATATGAAGTTTTAACAGCATCTTTAAGAAAAGGAGACAACAGCTTATCAAGTCTGGAAGAAACTCTTTTTAAAAGCTTATATTCCAAATCTCTTGAAACTCTGGAAAGATACCAGATTATTCCAAATACAAACAAAAAATCAATTATAAGCTGGACTGCAAGCCAGATTTTTATTTCAAAAATATCCATGAATTAAACTATAGTATCTAAAATATGGTCTGATTGATTGTTTTTTTTATTTTTGCCTTTATTCCTGCCGCCCTTTCTTTTTTCCAATTCCCTTTTCCTGTCTTTCTGCCATTTCATTTTTCTTGAATCAGGAGCTTCCTGAACAGATGTTTTTTCTTTAGTTATTTTATCCGGCAGTATTGAAGATGCCACATCCTGAGATGCCTGATGAGAAGCTCTCAATTGCTGCACATCTCTTACGATATTGCCCTGCTGTATTACAATGTTTAAATTTGATATTCCTGTCAATTTAAGCCCCTTTTTTTACAGAGTGCCTGAGAACCAGTCTTTATTTCAATTAATAAAAAAACTATTTGTTTTTATAATTGAAACTATACCGGTTCAAACTTTGTAAAAACAACATGACTTACTGCACCTTTAGTTTTTAATATTGCTCCAATCTCTTTTAATATAATCTTTTCAATATCTTCTCTTACAAGATCCCCTTCTTTTCCACCAGTAATTTTTGTAAATTCAGAAGAAATAATTTTAAAAATAATATCTCTGAAAAAAGAATCATTCTTATTAAATATCGTATATAAATCTTCTCCTTTTATATCTATGGATAAATCAGCTTCAAGATATGAATATTTTTTAAATTTCAATGGAGAAGGAATAATAAAGCCTTCCATGCTTATAGTTGAAACAACAGGAGTTTTAGTTTTTGGGGTCTTATTAATATCCATAAATAATTTCGAATCTATTTCTTTATCAGGAATATTTACTACAACCTTATGGCTTTCAGGCTTTTTAACTATTTTCATATAAATAAAAAAAGAAACAGAAGAAATAATCAAAACAAGACATGCTGCAACAGAAGAAAGAACAAGATATTTTTTAGTTTTACCTGGTTTTTCATCTACTTCACCAGGTTCTTCCAGAATAACAGTCTTTGAATCTTCAACCCCTTCTTCATATAAATCAGCTGCTCCACCATCTTCCTCTGATGAATCATCAGAATCTACAAAAAGATTGTCAAGTTCTTCCTGGCTCAAACGTCCATCTTCGTCCAAATCAGCTGTGGGTTGATTTTCAGAACTTTCAGATTCGGAAGAAGCCTCTTCTTCAAAGGAGTCTTTTTCTGGAGAAGTACCAATTAATTCATCTATATCGTCCTGGGAGATAAAATCTATATCATTGCCGTCACCAGTTAATTCATCTTCAGAATCTGCATTGTCAAGAAGAGCATCTATATCTTCATCATATAAATCATCATCCTCAGAGAAATCTCCCAATATTTCTTCAATATTGACATCTTCATCATCTTTTTTCTGGGAATTTAAAAATTGTGCTTCTATACTATCCAAAAAGTCCTGGGATAATTGATTGGAACCTTTACTGGTTTCAAAATCAATAAGAACTTCATTAACTTCTTCATCCAAAGGAGTCTCTTCTTCAGCCTCCTGGCCTGAGTCTTCCGGCCCTTTTTCCAATAATTTATTTATTTCATCCTGGCTCAAGGCCCAATCATCTTTTGACTCAAAAACATTTTTATCAGTTTCTTTATTTGAATTTTCTTTATCGGACTGCTCTGGCTGGTCTGATTCAGAAGAAAAACTACTATCGAAAAGACCGTCAATATCATCCTGGGATATAATCTCTCCAAGTTCTTCATCTGTAGATATCTCTGATTCATCAAAATTTTCATCGTCTTCAGAAACAGCAGAGATTATTGAATCTATATCTACGCTGGAAATATCATCTAAATCTCCATTCATCTCAAAATCAGAAGAAACAGAACTGTCCTCATCACGCCCCTCATTTGCAATCAAATTATCTATCGCATTTTGAGAAACACCTGAGAAATCATCATCATTGCCAGCACTGACTTCTTGTGATTTATCTCCAGAGTCAAGGAATGTGTCCGGGGCATTAAAAAGAGAATCTATATCGTCCTGGGATATTTGAAAGGATTGTGAACTCTTTACAGCTTGGATTAAATCATTTTCTGGTTTAGAAACAGAGCTGCTGTCAACTGAATCAAAAAGAGAATCTATATCTGACTGTGATACAATCACTTCTGATTTATTATCTTTATTTTCCGAAGCCATATTACTATCACCTGATCTTTTATTCCAAAATAGTCTTTAATTTTGATTTAAGTTTAATAATTGCAGCAGAATGAATCTGACAAATTCTTGATTCTGTTCGCCCAAAAATTTCTCCTATTTCCTTTAAGGTCAAACCTTCATAATAATATAAACTTATTATTGTTCTTTCTTTTTCAGGAAGTCTGTCTATTGCCTCTGCGAGAATTTTTTTCTTTTCATAATCATTAAAATTTTTTTCGGGGCTGTCATTTCCTTTAAGTTGGGACTGAAATGTCGCACCTGAATCATTTGTCTGACTGAAAGAACTTCTTATTGAAGCATCAAGACTGAAAAAAGCTATTGAATGAACATCTGTAAGCAAATCCTGATACTCTTTAATACTAAGCCCCATATACTCTGCAACATCTTCGTCTTCTGCCGGGCCTGACTTTTCTTTTTCAACTGCCTTCACAGCCTTTTCAAGCTGCTGTGTTTTTTGTCTTAATGATCTTGAATAATTATCAAGATTTCTCAGTTCATCAAGTATGGAGCCTTTTATTCTGAAGCTTGCATAAGTTTTAAAATCAACATGACGGCTGGAATCAAACTTGCCGGCAGCATCAATCAATCCAAGATTTCCGGCACTTATAAGTTCATCAAGTGTTATTGAAGGCGGAATTCTCATTGCAAATCCTGTTGCAATTTTTTTAACCAGAGGAATATAATTTTCAATCAACTCATCTTTTTTCAATGTTTTTAAATTTTCATTTCCCTGGCTGAAGAAAACCTTCCCCATAAAACCAGCCTTTCTTTACTATTTATCCAAAAAACTAATTGGTACTTTCCCTGCTGGAAATAAACCTGTTCATAAATAATTTCAGATTACCGGAATTTAAATTTCTAGGCAAAGAGTTTTTAAGAACTTTTGCAGCTTTCATCATACACAGGGCATATTCCGAATCAGGCATTATATTCATAACAGGCATTCTTTTTATAACCGAAGTGCTGACACCAGGCTCAGCAGGTAAAAAGCCCAGATATTCAACAATTGTACCGCCTCCAAGAAATCTGGAAACTGCCTGGCTGAGAGAAAAATATACTTTCTTTGCCTCTTTTTCTGATTTTACCATATTTACAATCAATTTAAAATATCTGTATCCATGTTCACCCGCCATAACTTTCATAAATGCATAAGCATCTGTAATGGCTGTTGGTTCAGGAGTTGTAACAACTATACAATCATCAGCTGCAAGGTTAAAATATAATACATTATCTGAAATACCAGCCCCTGTATCAACAAGAACATAATTGATATCAATTTCTATATTATCAAATTCATTAATAAGTGACAATCTTTGTGCTTCGCTGAGTCTTGCAAGATCAGAAATACCTGAGCCTGCAGGAATAAGATAGATATTTTCCTGCAATTCAACAATTATATCAGAAATCCCGACTTCCCCTGAGATAACATCACCTATATTAAACTCCGGCCTTATATTGAAAAGAATATCCACATTAGCCAGCCCAAAATCAGCATCAATAATTAAAACCTTTTCTCCAGCTCTGGCAAGGGAAATTGCAAGTCCGGCAACAACATTGGTTTTACCAACTCCACCTTTACCGCTTGAAACTGAAACAACCCTTAATTTTCTATTCAAGTTGATATTTTCCAGTGAATTTTGCCCCGCCTTTATTATTCTACGCAAACTGCTAGCCTGATCTTTCAACTATAACTCCTGTGTATTATATTATCAGTAAAAATTTTTTTCAAAACTGTTTTTTTTCTTCCTTTTTCAATATCCTCAGGAACTTTTTGACCATTTGTAACAAAAGATACAGGCAGATTCATGAGAGCAAGCTGATCCAGAATCACCCCTCTTTTAGTAGTTTCATCCAGTTTTGTAAAAACATATGTTTCAGGATTCAACTCTGAAAATCTTATTGAAGATTCCATTAGATTTTCTTTAGAAGAAGTAACAGAAAGAACCAGGTGAGTTGAAACACAAAGCCCTTGTCCCAGAATTTCCTTTAATTCTTTTATTTTTTCTTCATCAAACCCGCTTATACCTGCTGTATCTATAAGAATAACATCCCTTGAACGCATTTTTGAAACCGCTTTTTCAAGCTCCTTTCTATCAAAGGCAGCCATACATGGAATCCCAAGTATGCCAGCATAAATCTTTAATTGTTCCAGAGCCCCAACTCTGTAATTATCAACCGAAATAAGACCGACTTTTCTATTTTCATTAATTACCAGATCTGCTGCAATCTTTGCAATTGTGGTTGTTTTTCCAACTCCTGTGGGTCCTATAAAAGCAGCTGCAATTAGATCTTTAGAATATTGAAAAGGGTTATGAGACTCAACCATTGACATCATATCAACAAAAACCCTTCTTCTGAAAGATTCTTCATCAGGTTTTTTATTTTTTTCCTTTGAACATGATTTAAGAATTATTTTTCTGGCAAGCTCAGAAGATACACCACTTTCAATAAGTTTTACATAAACTGAAGAAGCTCCCTTAAACCTGAATACATATTCAGGAATTCCTTTATTCTTCTGGAGATTAAAAAGCATATCTTTTATAGAATCCAGTTCTTTATGAATATCATCAGGGATTTTTTTACTCTTTTTATCAGATAAAAGGTTTATATCTGAAAAAGATTCTTCAATATCCATATATTTTTTAAAAGCAGAAGGTTTTGATTTTTTAATTCTTTCTTTTTCTGAAAACAAATTCTTTTTTTCAGGAAGAGAAGCAGTAACTTCAAAAATCTGTTTTCCATAAGGATCAAACCTGTTTTCAGGAACTCGTTTAGTTGACATTATAACTGCTTCAGGCCCTATTTCTGTTTTAATTCTTGAGATAGCCTGCTGAACAGATCTACCCCGAAAGGTTTTTGCTTTCATATCAAATTTCTACCTTTCCTATAGTTTTTAAACTTATATTATGCGGAACCTCTGCATATGAAATTATAACTGCAGAAGGGACATATTGCTCTGTAAGTTTTTTCAAATGTCTTCTTATTCCAGGAGAACAAAGAACAAGTGGTTGAAGATTTGTGTTAAGAATCTGGTCAACTGTATTTCTTATGGCTGTTATTATCTGCTCTGCCATTTTCGGTTCCAATGCCATATATGAGCCATGTTCACTCTGTTGAAGACTGTTGTCCAGCAACTCTTCTATTTTTCTATCAAGAACAATAACCTGCAAACTTCCATCAGGCTCTATATAAGGTGCAAGAATAGTTCTTGACAATTTCTGCCTTACATATTCAGTAAGAACATCAGTATCTTTTGTCATTGTAGAATAATCTGCAAGTGTTTCAACAATAGTAAGCAGATCTCTTACCGAAACCCTTTCTGCAAGAAGATTTTGAATAACCTTCTGAACCATGCCAAGGGACATAAGTGAGGGCACAAGTTCTTCTACTGCTTTTGGATTTGTTCTGGAAAGATTGTCAAGAAGATGCTGGACTTCCTGCCTTCCAACAAGTTCATATGCGTTGTTCCTTATTATTTCAGTAAGGTGAGTTGCCATAACTGTTGAAGCATCAACAACTGTATATCCTGCAAGTTTTGCATCATCTTCATTTTCCCTGGATATCCAGATCGCATCAAGACCAAAAGCAGGCTCTATTGTGGGAATACCATCAATTTTTGAAATTACATCACCTGGATCCATGGCAAGAAAATAATCCGGCATAATTTCAAATTTTGCCGCCTCGACTCCTTTTATAAGGAATCTGTACTCTGCTGAATTAAGTTTCAGATTATCCCTTATATGAATAGGCGGTATAATAATACCCATTTCTGTTGCAAATTGTCTTCTTATAGATCTTATTCTTTCCAGAATATTGCCAGCCTCGGAAGCATCGACAAGGGGTATAAGTCCATATCCCACTTCAAGTTCCATAATATCCATTGAAAGAAGATCATCAACCTCATCAGGTCCTCCTGCTGGAGCATCACTTGCCACATCCTCTGATTCATCTTCTTCATAAACAGATCTTGCTTTTGAAACATAATAAGCTCCAAGAATTAAAATAATTCCAAGGCTTATAAAAGGAATAGAAGGAAGCCCCGGAATAAGACCAAGAAAAAAAACAATGCCTGCTCCAAGATAAATGGGAACAGTTTTTGAAGAAATAAGCTTGAAAAAATCTCCTCCAAGCCTGCCGTCTGTTCCTCCCTTTGAAACAAGAAGACCTGCTGCTGTAGAAATAACAAGAGCTGGAATCTGACTTACAAGTCCGTCCCCAACTGTAAGAATTGTATAATTTTCAGCAGCATCCTTTACAGCCATACCTTTCATCATGCCTATAACAAGACCGCCGATTATATTTATAATGGTTATTATTATTCCTGCAACAGCATCACCTCTTACAAACTTGCTGGCACCGTCCATGGAACCATGAAACTCCGATTCCTTGCTGATTTTTTCCCGTCTTTCCTTTGCCTCAGCTTCATCTATAATTCCGGCATTTAAATCTGCATCTATTGCCATCTGCTTGCCTGGCATGGCATCAAGGGTAAATCTGGCAGCAACTTCTGCAATTCTTCCAGCACCTTTTGTTATAACAATAAAATTTATAAGAACAAGAATGACAAAAATTATCATTCCAACGACATAATCTCCCCCAACAACAAAACGACCGAAGGACTGAATAACAGCACCGGCTGCTCCTTCCCCCTCATTACCGTGAAGTAAAATAAGCCTTGTAGAAGCTATGTTTAAAGAAAGCCTGAAAAGGGTCAGCATAAGAAGAACTGATGGGAACACTGAAAATTCAAGAGGATTTTCAGTATACATTGTTGTTATAAGAATTATAATTCCAAGGGTTATGTTAAGTGCCAGCAGGAAATCAAGAAGAAAAGCCGGAAGAGGGATTATCATAGCCATGAGAATGCCGATTATAGCGATAACCATACCCACATCAGCTGCATCTGCTGCAAAATTTCTTAATACACCCTGACCTGTTTCTGCCATTATTTTTCCTTTTATTAATTCTTCGTCAAATTTATGACACTCAAACAACCATTCATTATTTGATTTGTAACTATTCAGCTAGAAAACCAAAAATTATGCCCTGAAATAATTCACCAGCATTTCCAGTTAAACTGAATTGTTAAAAAGACTTTTTATTTAAGTCTGTAGGCATATGCTAAAATTTCTGCAACTGCCTGGAAAAAATCAGGGGGTATAAAATCCCCTGTATCTACTAATTTAAACAAATTCCGTGCCAACTCTGGTTGCTCTACAACAGGTATATTTTCTTTTTTTGCAATCTCCTTAATTCTTTCAGCTATTCTGCCAGCTCCTTTAGCAACAACTACAGGTGCATTCATAGTAAGCCGGTCATATTTCAAGGCAATTGCAAAGTGAACAGGGTTTGTCACAACAACATCAGCATAAGGAACTTCCGCCATCATTCTGTTCCTTGCAGCATCTGCCTGAAGCTGCCTGATTCTTGATTTTACATGTGGATCCCCCTCGCTCTGCTTCATTTCATCCTTTACTTCCTGCTTTGTCATTTTTATCTTTTGTTCAAAATCCCATTTCTGATAAAGATAATCAATGACTGCAAGAATAATCATTGCAATTAAAATCCACACAAAAATTTTAAAGGAAACTTTTAGTATAAAAAGAACTATATTCTGAACATCATTATCATAAAGCCTCAAAAGATTATCCAACTCAGACTTTACTGCAAAATATGCAAGAAAAAAAATAATGCTTATCTTCAAAATACTCTTTACAAGATCAAATACAGACTTCATTGAAAAAATCCTGCCAAACCCTTTTATGGGATCTATTTTACTCCCCTTGGGTTCTATTGCCTTCCATGATATAAAAAAACCAACCTGGGCAAGGTTTGAAACAAGACCTGCAAGAAAAACAGCTATAAGAAGAGGAACAACAGCCAGCGCACTATACTTTATAACATCGTTAAAAAATAAAAGAAAAAATTGTATATTAAAATCATTGAGAATATCAAAATTAAAGGATTCATAAAAAATCCGTTTAACATTATCATAAAAAAATCCAGCGGTTGCATAAAGAGTAGCCACAGCACAAAAAAGGATTACAACAGAAGGCACTTCAATACTTTTTGCAACCTGTCCGTCTTCTCTTGATTTCTGACGTTTTCGGGGGGTGGGGTCTTCGGTTTTCTCTTGTCCGTTTTCTTCAGCCATAAACTAACTCCCTTACACCCTTCCAGACAAAAAATTTAATGTATGGATAAAAATTCCATAAATATCAGATAGATATTTTATTGTAAAAAAGGATGCAGCCTGGAGAGCAAATCCGAACAAAAAAAGTCCAACAATAATTTTTACAGGAAAGGCAACTATCATAACATTTATCTGCGGAGCAAATTTAGAAGTTATTCCAAAGGCAACAGAAGTGAAAAAAAGTGCTGCTATTACAGGCCCTCCCATTTTTAGTGAAACAGAAAATATATTTGCACCGAAATCAGCTATCATTTTAAACAGCCCCTGATCAAAATGAAAACTTTGACCAACAGGAAGAATGCTGAAACTGTCAACCATAGCTCTAATCATTATGAGATGACCGTTTAAAAGAAGAAAAACAACAATAACAACCCAGTATGCAATCTGATCCATTACAGATATCTGGCTTCCTGATTGTGGATCTACAACATTTATCATGGAAAAACCCATCTGAAATCCTATTAAAACACCTGCTACCTCAACAGCTGTAAAAAAAAATCTTACTCCCAGTGCAAGACAAAGTCCTATAAAAATTTCCGATACAACAATAACTGGAGCAAAAAAAATTTTTTCAGGAAATAAGTCTGGATTTGTATATACCGAAGAATAAAGGCCAAGTGTTATAACAAGGGCAAGACCAGCCTTGACCATAAAAGGTATCACCCTGCTTCCAAAAACAGGAAAAAGAAATAATACAACAGAAACCCTTAATAAAATTAAAAGGAAATGCTTAAATTCTTCTATGGAAAAAAGATTAAGTATCTCCATAATTTCATCTTATATATATTGGGATATTTATTAAAATTCTCGCGGTAAATTCAGTTATTTTATCCAGTATCCATGGTGAAAACAACAAGAGAGTCAAAAAAACAGCAATAATTTTAGGAACAAAAATAAGAGTCATCTCCTGAATTGAAGTAACTGCCTGAAATATACTTATCACAACCCCTACAATAAGCCCTACTCCAAGCATTGGCATGGAAATAAGAATTGTAAGAATTATAGCTTCCTTAATAAAACCCACTACAGATTCGGGTGTCATTTTTTTCTCCTCAGTGAATTACAAAACTTTTTATCATTGAGCCAATAATAAGATTCCAGCCGTCAACCAGTACAAAAAGCATCAGTTTAAAGGGCAGAGATATCATAATCGGCGGGAGCATCATCATCCCCATAGATAAAAGAACACTTGCAACTACCATGTCTATTACAATAAAAGGAATATAAATCATAAATCCTATTATAAACGCAGTTTTAAGCTCGCTTATAACAAAAGCGGGAATCAGATGTAAAATATTTACATCATCTTTGTTTTTTGGTTTTGAAACCTTTGCAGAACTTATAAACAGGGCAAGATCTTTTTGCCTTGTATTTGCAAGCATAAATTTCTTAATGGGTTTTTCAGCCTTATAATAAGCGGCCTTATAATCAAGCTTATTATTAAGATATGGGTCAAGTGCATTTTCATAAACATCAGTCCATACAGGTTTCATAACAAAAAAAGTCATAAAAAGAGCAAGACCTACCAGAACCTGGTTCGGCGGGCTGGTCTGAAGCCCCATTCCCTGTCTTAAAAAATGAAAAACAACAACAATTCTTGTAAAAGAAGTCATAAGAACAAGTATTGCCGGAGCAAGGCTTAAAATTGTTAGCAGAGCAAGAATTTCCAGAGCCACTGCAACATCTTTGGGACTGTCAGCAGTTTTCACTCCAAGTTCAATGGATGGAATAGGAAAAGTTACGGCATTTACAATCAAAGGGGAAAAGATAAAAAAAACAATAAAAAATAAAAGAATTTTACAAGACTTAGACATTATTTGTTTCTTTCTTCTTTTTCAAAAAATGCTTTTTTAAGGTTGTTTTTAAACATGGCCGGGAAATCTTTTTTTTCAGCAGCTTCATTTTGCTTCAGGTCTTCCGGACAGGGAAGCTTTGACAACATTGAAATATTTCCTGGAGTAAGCCCAAGAAGAAAGCGCTCTTTTTCAACTTGAACAATTATAAGTTTTTCTTTATTTCCCAGATAAAATGATGAAATAAGTTTTATGCCGGACTTATCGCCTACGCCTGATTTTAGCATGCTTATTTTTTTTACAATATATAAAATAACTGCAAAAAAACCAAGAACAATGAAAAGCATTCCTATTGTCTTGAATAATTCCCCGTAGAGATTCAAGCTCGCAGAATCCATTTTCTCACCTATTCTCCAAGAGTTCGAACTCTTTCCATGGGACTTATTATATCTGTGAGCCTGACACCAAATTTTTCATTTACAACAACAACCTCACCCCTTGCAACAAGCTTGTTGTTTATGTAAATCTCAAGAGGTTCTCCTGCAAGCTTGTTTAACTCAACTATAGATCCCTGGCCAAGCTGAAGCAAATCATTTACAAGCATTTTTGACCTGCCGAGTTCAACAGAAAGCTCAAGAGGAATATCAAGAATAAAATCCAGCTCCCTGACTGAATCTTCATTTAAGGAATCCTGATTTTCTGAACTTTCTTCTTTCAATTCATTATCTCCAATTTCTTCTGCCATTTAAACCTCCGGCCTTTTATAAATCATTAATTTTCTCTTTTATTCTATAAGCCTGAAAACCTTTTTTAACCCCTGCAAATCCCTTAAACTTTTCAACCCCTTCAACATATCCCTTAAGTGGCGCAGAAGCATCCTGATCAAGGGGAATTACATCCCCAACCTTCATGGTAATAAGCTTTTCTCCTTTTATTGTTGATTTTCCAAGTATAACCCTGAAATTAATCATTGATTCATTAATTATTTCTTTAAGCCTGTTAAACCATGTAAAATCAACCTCTTCTGTTTCTGCCTGAAACCCTGAAGAAAGTTTGCCCCGCAGAGGTTCAATCATGGAATATGGAAGGCATATGGTAAGCTTGCCTGCTGCCTGTTCCAGCTCTAGTTCAAATCTGGCAACAATAACAAGATCTGTTGGGGGAACAATGGCTGCAAACTGGGGATTTACTTCCGATCTTTGCAAAGATGTAACTATGGGTTCTACAGGCTGCCATGCTGTTTCAAGATTCTTCAGGCATGAAGAAACAACCTTTTTTATCATTATATCTTCTATAGAAGTAAATTCCCTTCCTTCAACCTTTGCCTTTCCAGTCCCCTTTCCTCCGAAGAAAGTATCAATAAGATTGAAAACAAGCTCTGTATCCATAACAATAAGAGCCTGGCCTCTTAAAGGATCCATTCTGAAAACATGGAGACTGGTTGGAACAGGAAGAGATCTGACAAATTCAGAGAATTTAAGAGTATCAAGAGATTCTGAACTTATATCAATATTAGTATGAAGAAGTATGGAAAGCGTAGACCTGACCTCTCTTGCAAACCTTTCATTTATAACTTCAAAGGAAGGAAGTCTGCCTCTTATAACCTTTTCCTGCCTGGCAAAATCATATTTAATGACCCCGCCGACGTCTTCAGGCTCTTCTTTTTCTGCTTCAACTTTCCCAGCACTTAATCCATTAAGTAGACTGTCAACTTCTTCCTGACTTAAAACTTCACTCATAATATATACTCCACTGTCAATTTTATGGCATTACCAGTCAAGAATCAAAAATTCCGAAAAATATATATTTTCTATTTTTCCCCCTCCTGTAATATCTGATATCTTTTTTATAAGGGTTTGTTTTAAAAGAATTTTTTCAAAACTCTCATCTATATCGGAAAGCTTCATGCCTTGAAGATATTCTGTAATTTTATTTATAATAAGATCAGATTTTTCAAGTAAAACATACTTTAACTCATCATTTCCGACCTTTATATAAAAACTTATCCTTAATTTCCTGCGCACATTACTATTATCTTCAGACACAAGTTCTACAATGGTCTCTGGAATCTTTACAAGACCAGGATAAAAAGATTCTGCTGAAATTACAGGAGAAGTTATTTCTTGTTCAACCTCGTTTTCTGGCATTTTTGCTTCATCATTTGATTTTTTGTTATCACCGGATCTGAAAAACAAAAAAAGGACTATAACCCCAATAACCAGAATAGAGATTACAGCCGCTATAATTATAATTACCAACTTTTTTTTACCAGAACCCTCTTCACTGGTTTCTTCCATATCAGCCATTCTTTTTCCCTGTAATATATTATTTAAACTTTTATTAATTTTTAAAAATATACAAATAATATGCCATTTTAAAAAAAACAGCAAATATTTACTTATTTTCAAAAAAAAAGCCTCTTTAAAAAAAGAGGCTTTTAAATCAAAATAAACGGGTGAAAGACTTTTAAAATTACCTTTTCATATTTATAACCTCACCAAGCATTTCATCTACAGTGGTAACTATTTTTGAGTTTGCCTGAAAACCTCTCTGGGTGGTAATCATGTTTACAAATTGACCTGCAATATCCACGTTGGACATTTCAAGAGTGTTTGGAGAAATTTTACCAAGTCCGTTTTCTCCAGGTCTTCCTGTAATGGCATCTCCACTGCTTCTTGTTTCTCTGAACAGATTTCCGCCTTCCTTGTAAAGCCCCTGCTCACTCAAAAATTTTGCAAGAGAAACCCTGTAAAGAGGAATTTGCTCTCCATTTGAATAAACACCTATTATTGCACCATCTGCACCGACATTTACTCCGTTCAGATCACCCGCTCCATAACCATTGGCTGTTTGAAAAACTGTTGTTGACGGGTTTGCATATTGTGTTGTTGAAGAAGAGCTCTTTTTAAAGCTTATCCCATCAAAAACAGCTCCTATATCAAATTGAATATCTTGTTCTGTAGTTTCAAATGTTCCCTTTGGCCCGAATTCTCCGGTAGCACCGAGAAAATCTGCCATAAAAGAAAAATATCCTTTGGTTGCTATAGACTGCTTATCTACTTCAGTCCATGATGTTCCGCCTATAATATCAAAATTAATCAAACTGTTTTCTGCATCTTTTCCTGTTCCAAGGGATTTGGTAAATTTAAAAACAACATCCTTTGTGTCATTTTCTCCCCCTGAACCATCAAGATCAATGTAAACACTGTCCTTATCTCCTTTTACAACTGCTTTTGGATAATCATCTGGAGTTGCCCTTGGATCAATAGTAAAAGTAACTGTATCTCCAGCTCCTGCTGTGACCGGATTTGTACCGTCATTAAGTGAAAAAGTTATGTCGGCAGTATTATTTCCATCAAAATCTATTGAAAAATTACTCCCATCAACACTTGTAATAGTGGCACCAGGATATTCAAGGTTTGGAAAAGGATCCACATTAAATGTCATTGTACTGGGTGTAACTCCTGTGTTATCAAGAGGTGTTGCAAAACTGTATCTTATGTCTGCAGTACCATTTCCGTCAAAATCTATTTCCACCTGATTTCTATTACTTGTTGCAGTAAGTATCTGAGCAGCAGGATAGTCATTTTTTACAGCATCTTCCTTCAAAAATGTCCAGTTTCCTGAACCATCATAATTCAATGTATAATTTAATTTTGAGGCCCTTTGAAAGACTGAAGGATTGGTATATGTAAGCGTTGGAGAAGCATTAATTTCACCAGTTCCACCGATAAATTTAACAGGATTACTGAAATACCATGAAGTTCCGCTATATATAACATTCATATTTCCGGTTCTGTAGGTCAATACTTCAGGATTGTTTACTGTAATTGTATCTGTTGGAGAAAGGCTTGTTGGAGCGCCGCCTATATTAGCATTTAAAATCCCCTGATTTCTCTCTGTAAGCCCTTCTTTTGTAGGATATGAAAGATACCAGCTTTCATTTATTGGGTCCCATACAAGATTCATATCATTAATATCTCTTACCATGACACTTGGATCATTTATCATCAAAGTGGTATTATCATTTCCTGTATCACCCTCATACCTTAAATTGGTTACATCCTGCTTTTGAATATCTGTTATTCTGTTCACATCAAAAAGAAGGGAATCTGTTGCAGCAGCATCATTGTCCATATATATTGTCATATCAGGTTCAGGCTTTGGGTCTGTGGGGTCAGGCTTGAATCTTATATCAATTTTCTTTTCATTGCTTGTGCTCATAATTTCCACATTGGGATAATTTGGAGGCTTGTCATATCCATCTATAATACCATCTGGAACATTAAGAGGGCCTGATGTATCCTGAAACTCCCATTTATTACCGTCAAATTCCATGTGAAAATTAAATCCGTCAAGATCCATATTGTCATAATTAAAAATTCTGCATGTAATATCTTCTGGCTTATTTACTCCATATGATCTTATATTACCTATGATACCTGTAAATCTCTCCATTGTCATATTGGAAACAGAGCCGTCGCTTTCATTAAAAATAATTTCACCCCTTGCAAGAAGACCTTTTGCCTTTGTTCCCTGAACAAGATTCCTTGAATCCTCATCAGGATTGCATGTTACAACATATTCCCATGTAGAACCTTCTTTCTTGTCATAATAAATAGTTATATCATGGGTACTGCCAAGTGAATCATAAACTTTAACAACACTTGGATATACATAATTATTTGGAGGCATTGCCTGTTTGTCTGAAGAGTCCCACGCATTTGCAAGAACTATTGACTGGCTGTTTGCATTGGCATCAAGATTTGTAACCATATTTATCTTGTCGGTCTTTTTTGGAGGAGATGTAAACGACTCCAGAACTATATCCTGTATGGCTCCCATATCACGGCCTGTTTCTTCATCAAGCTCCCATCCCTGAAGAATATAACCTTCAGGATTGATTAACTTCCCGCTCTTGTCAAAGTGAAAATTGCCTGCCCTTGTATAATAGAGCTGCTGTGAGTTTTTATCTCTGACCTGAAAAAAGCCATTACCACCTATTGCAAGATCTGTAGCATTTCCGGTAGATTCTGTAGAACCCTGACTAAAAGAAGTATCTACAACCTGAATAGCTGTTCCCCTGCCAACCTGTGAAGCCCCTGACTGGGTTGCAATACTCTGGTTCAGAAGATCGGCAAATAATGACCTGTTTCCCTTAAAACCAACTGTATTAACATTTGAAATATTATCACCTATTACCTGCATGGAATTTCCCATATTGGTAAGGCCGCTTGTGCCTGTGTACAATGAACTTGTAAGGGACATTAAAAACCCTCCTTATTTTTTAAATTTCCTGATTATCAACTTTCTACAAACTCAATATCTTCAGGCACAACCATTACCCCGTCGATATCAAGATAATTCCTGTTATTTTCAAAATATACGCCTGTTACAGGCCCTTTAATCCCTGTGTCAATTTTAATATTTGAATCAATAATATATGAATAATATCCATCAGGTGCAGATTTACCATCCTGTGCCTTTCCATCCCATTGAACAGTGGAGGCTTTTCCTGATTTGAGATTATTGTCATAATAGGAATATACAACCTGACCTGTTGAATTTAAAATACTGACTCTTCCGCCTCCATCAACTTCTGGAATAAAAGAAGGAAGGCTGCTTGTAACTTTCCCGTCCTTTGTCTTTATAACAGCATTTGAGGCAGAAATATTTTTGCCAAGATAATCAAATGAACCGGAAATCTGGCTGCCTGTTTCTGTCTTCTCATTTCTGACCTCAACTACAGAATCAGGTGAAACCGGAACCCCTTTTACAACAATATACTTTTTGTTTCCATTATGTAAAACAGACTCAACCTTTCCTCTTACAACAGTATCAACTTTTGAATATCCTGAAGACGTGAGAGCTTTCACTCCAAATTTATAAGTTCCATCAGGAACAGCATTGCCTTCCTTATCCAAGCCATCCCATTTTAAAGGATATGAGCCGGCAGCTTTCTGACCTTCGGCAAGGGTTCTTATTTCTTTGCCTTTTTCATCATAAATTACTACTGAAATATCTGCATTTTCCTTGATTGTATAAAAACCGCCGGTTGCCTTGCCATCTGTAACATCAATAGTATCAACAGATGCAGTAACATATTTGTTCAGATATGATTCTGCAGTATTTCCCTTTTGCATACTTAAAAGCTTTTCAATTCCTGAAAGGATTTTATTTGAATTAAACTGGGCTTCAAGCTGTGAAAATTGTGTCAATTGAGTTGTAAAATCCTCAGACTCCATTGGGTTAAGAGGATCCTGATGCTCAAGCTGGGCAACAAGCATGGTAAGAAAATCATTCATCCCAAGTTTTTCTTCATCTTTTTTCTTGCTTTCCATATGATCTCTGTAGCCTGAAATGCTTTTCATTGATTCTGATACTGAAGTCATTTTTTTCTCCTATACTCTAAGGTCAAGATTTGAATTTGATGAAAATCTTACAAATCCTGCCCGGTCATTTAATTTTTCCCCAGATAAATCAATGGAACCTTCTTTTCTGCTGCCCATTTTTCCACGGGATTTATTATTTCCATTTCTGGAATTTTGATTTCTTTCCCTAGCCATTGCCTGATCAAAATCGCTTGCAAGCTCTACATTGACTTCTACAACTTCCATACCCTGTGCCTGGAGCTGCTGCTTAAATTCATGGGCCTTGTTTACCAAAAGTTCATGTGTGGAAATTTTTTCTGCAATAATTTTGATATTCAAACCATTTCTGACACTTTCAAGCCTGAGGTGCATTTTCCCAAGATCCGGTGGATTAAGCCTAAAAGACAACTCTTTTGCTCCGATACGGACTGTTCTTAAAATCTGTTTTTCAATCTGGTTTATAAGCTGCCTTTGAAGATTTGCCCTTGATTCTCTGGAAACATCTGAAATTCTTCCATTTATTTTTTTTTCTCCACTGATTTTTTCAGATAAATCAGAAACTTCTTCAAGGCCCTTTTCCCTGATATTTTTTCTGCTGCTTCTTTCAATTAATTTATCAAAATCTTTTGACTCCAAAACTTCCGACAAATCCAAATCAGCATCAGAAAACTCTTTAAAAATATTATCAAAATCCATTTTCCCATTAATTTTTTCTGTTATATCTCCTGTATCGGAAAAATAATTTTTCATATCCATTTCAACTGAAAGGATTTTTGTAAAAAATTTATATTCATGGGATTTTTCAAAATTTTTAAAGGAAAGATCTTCGTCAATTTTTTGAGCTTCAATGTTCTTAAGAATTCTTTCTCTCATACGCCATGAATCAAAAGATTCTTTATCAAAATCACCATTAACAAAAAAATTTGCAATTGATTTTACAAAAACTGCCTCTTTTTTATTTGCAGAGCCTTTGAAAAATTCAATTCTTATATCTTTATCGTCAATTTTTAAAAGCCGCCTTGACTCCATTGCAGATATAAATTTTTCAAAAGCCTTTTTATCTATATTTATTTCTTGTGACTCTGATTTTGACACTTCAAAAACAGAAATTATTATTTCAATTCCATTTATTTTTTCAACATATTGTTCAGGCTCTAAACCAGTAAAATTTTCAATTTCAGATTCAGCCTTTTCCTTTAATTTTTTTAAAGAACCAATAAAATCTTTTAAAGAAAGCCCCTTATCTATATCTAAAGATTTTTCTATTGTTGATTTTATATTTTCAGGTTCAAGATTTATGCTTTCAAGGGCTGTTTCAAAATATGGAATAAAAGAAAAAGGGAAAAAAACATTTTCTATGTCATCGCCTGATTTTTTAATATTTTCAATTGATTTAAGCATGTCAGGAAGATATGCACCAGATGTGGATGAATTTTCCAATCCCCCGATAATTTCTTCCATCTCACTTTCACTGCCGGAAAAATTTGCTATGGAAACCATTATCTTCCTGAAAAAACTGACTTCCACAGAAGAAAAACTTACAAAAGAAGAGCTGTCAGAAGCCCGCCTTAAAGCCTCTTTCATTTTTTCAGCCACAAGGCTGATAACTTTTTCCTTTGAATCCTGACTGCTGAGAAGATTATTTATATTCAATGAGTTTTCCATTCCAGCTGCTTCTATAAAATCAAAATCAACATCTTGAAATTTCCTTAAAAAATCACTGAATCCAATTCCATTCTCACCGGATAAAACTTCATTTTTTGCCCCATATCCTTTGCTGAAATTCTTACCCATGATATTTGATTGAAAAAACTCTGAAAAAATTAAATTATTATACATGTATGACTCCTGAATAATTTATCTCTGTCATAAAATAAGCAATCAATGTGCCAAATTTATGACAACAACTTAAACTGTTGTTAACAAAGGGAATAATTATTTATAAAATAACTCTTTTATCCATAAAAACTGTATATTTTTCCTTTGCAATGAAATTTCACGGCAATTTTTTCCACTTTCTAAAAATAAAAAAAGCTAAATTTAGGAATATTTTTTCCGATATCTGTAAAAAACAACTTAATAAACATGGATATATAAACTGTTTTTATCCGGGTTTATGTGAAAATTATATTTGAAACAGGTCAATTATTAAATTCTTCAATTATAGATCCATCCAGGCACAATTATATATTGAATCATATTTTGTAAAGGTGACCTTTAATTTATCAGATATTGGCATGTCAATTGCAGGAGGGTTTACAGGTTTAATGATTTACAAATTTATAATTTCAGAAACTATCTTGCCAATAAAAAAGGCTGAAAGGTAAAACTTATGTCAAAAAACAAAAAGGGCATAATAAAAAATCTATGTTTTATTCTTATTATTTTTCTGGGGATCTTCACAATAATTGCAAGTGGAGGCGGAAACAGTGTTTCAACAAAAAGCAAAATCCCTGAAAAGAAACAACCTCCACCCAAGGATGAAGAAACAAAGCCGCCAACAATTTCCATAATATCTCCTGAAGATGGTGCAACATATCAAACTGGCAATTATTTGACATTCTTAGGAAATGCAAAAGATTACAAAGGCAAAGTTCTTTCAGGAGCAGATCTTGTATGGACATCTTCAAAGTCAAGCCAGCCCCTTGGTAATGGGAATATTATTGAGCAGGTACTTCTCCCATCAGGAGAACATAAAATACAATTCAGGGCAAAAGACTCCTACGGGAACTACTCGGCTGCTTCTGTAAAGATAAAGATTAATCAAAAAGAAGATAATACCCCGCCAATTGTTGAAATAATAAGTCCATCAGATCAATCACAATTCAATGCTGGAGAATACATAGGTTTTGAAGCGCAGGCTTATGATACAGAAGACGGATATCTTGGCCAATCCTACGGCAAAGGTGATGTTTCATGGTATTCTACAATTGATGGTCAACTCAGTTCTGAAACAACTTTTACAAAAAACAATCTATCCGGGGGCAAACATAAAATATATGTTATTGCAAAAGATTCTCTTGGACTTCAAAAAACCTCAAATTCTATAGAAATTACAATAAAAAATACTCCTCCAGAAGCAAAGATTACCTGGCCCCCAGACAAGTCAACTTATAAAGAAGGGGAGGCTATAAAATTTACAGGAACAGGATTTGATCCCGAAGATGGAAATCTTTACGGCAGCCACCTTCAATGGAGTTCAACCGGCTATACAAATGGTACTTTTGGATATGGTTCAGAACTTCAGGTAGACTTCCTTCCAAAGGGAACACATACAATTACTCTCACAGTAAAAGACAAAAATAAAGGGCTTGATACAGATTCAATAGAAATAACAATTAATTGAGAACAATTATGCAAAAAAAAATTTTTTTATTCTTTTTTCTTATATTTTTTTTAATCTCAATAAAAACATTTGCTCTTCCTCCAACAAATGTAAGTATAGAGCTGCCTGCAAATGGAGCCAGCTTTAAAACAGGAGATGCCGTTACATTTGTCGGAAATGCTTCTGACCCTGAAGACGGCACTCTTACCGGCAATTCATTAAAATGGTTTTCCCATATAGATGGAATTCTTGGTGAAGGTTCAACAATAACCTATTCAAGACTGAAAGAGGGAAGCCACCAGATAAGCCTTGTTGCAGAGGATTCCGAAGGAAATACCAAAACTGCACAGATAAAAATACAGATCACAAACCCTCCCCCTGAAATAACAATAACTTCACCACTAAATAATTCAACATATACTCCAAATAACACAATCTCATTCAATGCAGAAGCCAGAGATGAGCAGGACGGGCCTCTTACGGGCTCTTCAATTCAGTGGAGATCTGATAAAGACGGAGTTATAGGGACAGGGGAATATCTCCAGTCCTCAAAGCTTACAACAGGAACACATATTATAACAGCAAAAGCAACTGATTCACATGGAGCATCAACCGAAGCAAGCGTTACCATTTCCATAATCAACAATAAACCAAAGGCTGAAATATTAAGTCCCAAATCAGGAGATAATTTTGATACAGGAAAGACCATTATTTTTGAAGGCCGCGGATCAGATAATGAAGATGGAATAATACTTGATAATTCCCTTGTATGGACTTCAAGTATAAATGGACCAATTGGTTCGGGTCCGTCAATTTCAACAGATAATCTTTCCAAGGGTCTCCATACAATATCCCTTACAGTAAGGGATTCAAATGGACTTATAAGCGACCCTGAAACCATAACAATAAATATTGTGAATTCCCCTCCTGTTCCCCAAATAAATTCTCCTGCAAACAATTGTGTTTTCCAGGATGGAGATATTATTACATTTTCAGGAAAAGCAACTGACCCTGAAGATGGAAATATAAGTGGAAAAGATCTTGTATGGTCGTCCAACCATGACGGCAAAATTGGCACAGGAAATGAAATCAAAATATCAAATCTCAGTGCAGGACTTCATATAATAACTCTTACTGCAACAGATAACGATAAATACTCCGCATCAACTCAGATATCAATCATTGCTGGCAATAAATCACCTGTTCCTGAAATAATAACCCCATTAAACAATGAGGTTTTTCTGGATACATCAGATTTAGAATTGTCAGGAAAAGCAACAGACTATGAAGATGGAATTCTTACAGGCTCTTCACTTCAATGGAAATCAAGTAAAGATGGAGTTCTTGGAACAGGAACTTCTCTTACAATCTCAAGTGGAAGCGGTATTCTTTCCACAGGGAAACATGTAATAACACTTACCGCCACTGACTCCTACGGAGCATCAGAAAGCGTCATAGCAACTATTTTTTACGGAAATACCCCCCCTGTAACCAAAATTCTTACACCTTCACCAATACTGCCTGAATCAGAAAGAGAATATGAATCGGGTCAGGATGTTATTTTTTACGGAACAGCTTCTGACAGGGAAGATGGTGATCTTACAGGTTCCTCCCTTGTCTGGAGTACAAATAATGAGGGATTGTTAAGCGAAATAGGCACAGGCAATTCCTTCAAGATTAATACATTAAAAAGCGGCAACCATAAAATAACACTGAAAGCAAAAGACTCAGGGGGGGCAGAATCACAAGCAAGTGTTGATATCTTTATAAAAAAAATGTTTGCTGATAAATCTTATCTCTTTATAGAAAAACAAAAAAATGATTCTTTTGAAATTAATGGTGGAATCCCGCCTTTTAATGCTTTTTCAAGCAGAAACCAGATAGCATCAGCTGAAATAGACGGATTAAATCCACGAAAAGTTATAATCAATGCAAAACTTGAAGGGAATACAACCATAGCAGTAACAGACAAGGACTCAATAAATATTTTATATCTGCCTGTAAAAGTTACAAAAAGCCAGATTATCCCTCCTGAGGCCTCCGCATTTCTAAAAAAGAACGGAGAAATAGCAAATATTGTATCGGAAGGAGACTATCTGATGCTTGATGCCAGTGAATCAAATGATCCAGATGGAAATATAACTCTTTATGAATGGGAACTAATCTCAGGACCAATCCCTGTATATCTGGACAATAAAAATTCAGTAACCCCCCATTTTACTGCCCCTCCAGTATCAAACAGCGCTACATTTGTAATGAGACTTACAATTACAGATAATGAAGGAATAAAAAATTCACAGGATCTTCAGTTCATAATAAGAGAAAAAGATACTCCTTTTACAGAAAAACAAGCAGGTCTTCTTCCGGTAAAAGTTGATAATTCCAAATATATGCGGGTCAAATATACAGAAGGATTAATAAAAGTAAGTGCAAAGCCTCCTGGCTCCGATACAAGGAACAGGCCAGAAAAAATACCCTATGAGCTTCTTGAAATGGAAAAAAAGATAGATTCCCCGGCAATAAATTCAAAAAAAACAGGAAATGTTGCACAATTTATAGTATACCTCCCTGAAAAAATTAAAGATTATTCATGGTACCAGGAAAATAATTACAAGGGATGGCAGAATATGAGTGAAAGCCCTTCTCCAAATCTTGATGGAGCATTTTTTAATTTTGAAAAAAATCAGGTTTTTATAACAATACAGGACAATGGTAAATATGATCTGAATCCCAATGAAAATATTGTCAAAACCCTGTCAGGTCTTGGTCTTAAAAAAAAACAGGAAGAAGAAAAAAATGAAGGCAAAAAAAAGAATTCATCCTCATCTGGCAGCGGCGGCTGTTTTATAAGATCCCTTTTCTTATAGAGCTAAAAAACTGATTTAAACTGGCCAGTTAAGATAAACCAAAAAAAAGGTCGTATAAAAACGACCTTTTCATCATAAGTTTTTTACATTTTTCTAAAAAAGATAAAGCTTTAAACCTATCTTTGCTGAAAAGAAATCAAGAGGATCAAGATCTCCAAATCCTTGAAAATATTCTGCAGCAAGATAAAAAGAAATCTTATCTGTTACAATAAAATCACTCCCCAGCCCCAGCTTGCCACAGAAATCACTTTGATCACCCTCAGGTTTTTCAGACACTGCCAAGGAAGATTCTGCCTTCATCCTTCCGGCTCCAATTAAAACATAGCCATTTATTCTGTCTTTGACAATTGCAGGATAATACTTAAAATTTAATGAATATCCTGAAAGATCTGCATCTTTGTAGGATACAGAATTTTTTGCTCCAATCTCACGTATCTTGTCATATTGAAATTCCACAGATATTTTTTCAGAAAAATCATAACCTAATGAGAAATTGAATCCATAGGTGTTATCACTATCCATATCAGCATTAAAGGAATCCATATGATATCCCATTCCAAGACCCAGATAATAATCTGACTTTTCTAATGCAAAAGCTCCGTGAGAACCAAACAAAACCAACAATGAAATCAGCAAAGAACAAGTTAACAGTTTTTTTCTCATATTTTCCTCCAGATAAATTAATTTTAGTAATTCAAAAAAATATAAATGTACGTTCTTCTTTTTAACTTAAAGCATGATTTATTTATTTCAAGTATGTATGATAATCATTTTTTATATAGATAAAAAAGTTTAATTTAAAACCAGAATTAAACGGATAATTCTTTAATTATATTAAAATCCAAAAGAACTTAAATTAATATAAATTACTCATTTACTTTACTTTAATTTCATTTAAAATAAGCTAACTTTGTTTCTTGATAAAAAGATATTAACCCGCATTTCTCACCAAGTTTCCATTTGTTCTAAATTCACTTGTAATCTGATATATTTTTTTTTGAAAGTTAAAAATCACCTTTTTGGGAACTTGTATATCACTCTCAACCCAATTTTTTGTTCTTATTATTAAAAATTAACCATTTTCCCCATCAAAAAGACGTACCTCTCCCT
>PDWJ01001791.1_pt1 | contig 27785 bp, 21 predicted proteins | sample 1430881 | NCBI WGS metagenome assembly PDWJ01 (sample SAMN01162460, study PRJNA174530) | Oral metagenome, whole genome shotgun sequencing project. | biome: Marine environment; feature: Marine mammal; material: Swab sample of the gingival sulcus; isolation source: swab sample of gingival sulcus...
TTTCATATATGTCATTTAGAAAATCGTAAAATTTCTTTTGTTGATTTGGGAGGCTACGAATACATTCCTCGTATCAAGGCTACTCAAAAACCTCAGGAATTTGCGGTAACTACCTTAAACAGACACCAGAATAACTTACAATTATTTTTAGTGACGGCTGACAAAGAATCATTACTTATCCTAAAAGAAACGTCAGATACCTATATTGATATTTCAGATTATTTGACCTTTTTAGAGGACAATAGTTTTATATGGCTAAGCGAAAAAGACGGTTGGAACCACTTATATCACTACAACCCCAACGGAAAACTGATAAGCCAAATTACCAAAGGAGCTTGGGAAGTAACCAATTTCTATGGCTATCAGCCTGCTAAGCAGAAACTTTTTTACCAATCTACGGAAAAAGGCTCTATCAATAGGGCGGTATATAGCATCTCTATAAACGGGAAGAAGAAAAAATTATTAACTCCCAAAACAGGAACTAACTCAGCATCCTTTAGCAGTGATAAAAATTATTTTATCAATAGGTTTTCCAATTCTGAGACAGCACCTGTTTACAGTTTATGTACTTCCAAAGGAAAGGAGATAAAGGAACTAAAGAATAATCAACTTTTACAGAATCAGTTAAGTGCTTATCATCTTCCTGAAAAAGAATTTTCTACCATTAAAGTAAACGATAATGAACTCAATATGTGGATGATAAAACCTGCTAATTTTGATGCCTCAAAAAAATATCCTCTGTTGATGTATCAATACTCAGGACCGGGTTCACAAAGTGTTAAAAACAGTTGGAACAGTTATAATGATTATTGGTACTATCTGTTGGCACAGCAAGGATATATCATTGCTTGTGTGGACGGACGTGGAACGGGCTATAAAGGAGTGCCATTTAAAAAAGTAACTTATAAGGAATTAGGTAAATACGAAGTAGAAGACCAAATAGGAGCAGCACAAAAATTAGGCGATTTACCTTACGTTGATAAAAATCGAATTGGCATTTGGGGTTGGAGTTACGGAGGTTTTATGAGTATTAATTGTCTTTTAAAGGGAAATGATGTGTTTAAAATGGCTATTGCTGTAGCACCTGTTACCAATTGGCGTTTTTACGATAGCGTTTATACCGAACGTTATATGCAAACCCCTCAAGAAAATAAGAGCGGTTATGACGATAATTCACCTATAAATTATGTAGAAAAATTAAAAGGGAATTTGTTATTGGTGCACGGAACAGCAGATGATAACGTACACGTGCAGAACGCAATGCAACTTATAGAAGCTCTTGTTCAAGCAAATAAAGATTTTGATTGGGCGATGTATCCTGATAAAAATCACGGTATTTACGGAGGGAATACCCGTTTGCATCTCTATAAAAAAATGACAAAATATATTGAAGAAAACTTATAACTAACCAAAAATAAAAATTGATATTATGAGTGAAATACAAGTAAAACAAGGGCATCCAAAGGGATAGTATATGCTGCACCTATTTTAGGAGGATATATGGCAGATAAATTTTTGGGATATCGTAATTCTGTAATGCTAGGAGCTATCCTAATGGCTATTGGAGAATTACTTATTGTGGGAAGTGCCATAAAATTGGATTTTATTATGAACCCCGAAAACTATTTGTTAGTGGGAATGGGAATACTTATTTTAGGTAATGGTTACTTCAAAGCCAATATTTCTACAATTGTAGGAAAATTATATAAAGAGGGTGACCCTAGGAGAGATTCCGGATTTACAATTTTTTACATAGGAATTAATATTGGAGCTTTAATTTCTACTACCTTAGTTGCGTGGGTAGGAGAAACTTACGGATTTGAATATGGGTTTGGCTTGGCCGGAATAGGAATGTTATTAGGATTGCTTATTTTCTTTGGAGGAAGAAATAACTATGCTGCTGCAGAAGGATTAGGAATTACAGAGGAAGGTAAACAGAAGATAGCAGGTATAAGCAAAGCAACTATTGCTACGGTAGTTTCTTTGTTGCTTATTCCGGTTGCTTATTTATTAATCAAAAATAACGATTTGTTGGGATATATTTTTATTGGATTATCTCTTTATATGTTCTATGTGCTTATAAATGCGGGTAGGAAAGCTGATTTAAAGCAAAATACAAATATTTGGAAAGACAGAATGATTGCTTTTGTGATTTTCTTCCTGATTAATGTTACTTTTTGGGCTTGTTTTGAGCAAGCAGGAACATCTCTAACATTATTTGCTGATAGAAATGTTGATAGACATATATTAGGTTGGGAAATGCCTGCCTCTATGACACAATTTTTTAATCCATTCTTTATCATCGTATTTGGTTCGATATTTTCTGTAATGTGGATTAAACTTTCAAAAATTGGTAAAAACCCAAGCATTCCTTTAAAGTTTGCTTTTGGTATTATTCAATTAGCTTTAGGATTTTTAGTTACGAAGATAGGATTACAGTTTGTAAATGATGCTTATCAAGTGCCTTTATTAACATTATTATTCCTTTACTTATTACATACTACCGGTGAATTATTTTTATCACCTATTGGATTATCAATGGTAACTAAATTAGCACCAAGAGAAGTGGCAGGAACAGCAATGGGAGCTTGGTTCTTAAGTAATGCTGTTGCCAATTATACAGCGGGACAAATTGCGACTCTGACCGGAGGACACGGAGCATCCGGTCAAAAATTGTCAGCTGCGGAAGGATTGATGAAATATACAGATACATTTTCTACAATAGGACTTGTATTGTTATGTATTGCTTTAGTTATTATTATTTTCAACAAGCCTATCAAGAAATTAATGCACGGAGTGGAATAATAATTTATAAAGAAATCAAGTGAAAATCATATACTTTTTAGTACTAAATTATTTTATGGCAATTTTTGTCATTATGTTGTTAATTACGGTCATTTTACATTTGTTGGGTATTGGTAAATATTAGGTATTTATTGCAGTTCCTTCGGCTTTTTTATTAAGTTCAAAAAAATAAAAACGTTGTGGAGTGCGAAGTTAAAACAACCTTTGCCAATTACTTGATACCCGTTACTAATAACCAACAGCCAACAGATAAAGGCTAAAAGCCGAACGCCGTTTTCTATTCGTATGTATGAGATTTAAAATTTATATAACTAAGAAAATAATATTATGATGAAAAAAGAAAAGAATTTTTTCCAAACTATTGTTTCTTTCAAGAAATCCTTTTGGGTAGGAAGTATAATGGAATTATTTGAACGTTGGGCTTGGTATGGCTTATTTGCCGTTTTAGCTCTGTATTTAACAGGTTCTACTGATGAAGGAGGATTGGGTCTTACCCATACCGAAAAAGGACAGATAATGGGTATCGTAACTGCTATTCTATATTTATTACCCATTTTAACAGGTGTCATTGCTGATAAAATAGGATATAAACTCTCATTAATAATCGCTTATGCCCTATTGATATCCGGTTACTATTTTATGGGAGAAGTAACCAGTTATACAGCCGTTTTTTTGGTATTTCTGTGGGTAGCTGTAGGTGCTGCAATGTTTAAGCCTGTAGCTTCCGCCATTATTACAAAAAGTACGGATGAGTCTAATTCTACTTTAGGTTTTGGTATTTTTTACATGATGGTAAATATTGGAGGCTTTGTAGGGCCTGCTTTTTCCTCTACATTGAGAACTCAATATGGATGGAAAATCATCTTTTTACAAGCAGCTATTGTTATAGCTATAAACTTGGTTATACTGCTTTTATTCTACAAAGAAGAGGGTAGAGTTAAAAAAGAAGAAACTGTTGGAGAGGCCATAATGAGTTCTTTTAGAAATATATGGGAGGCTGTTAAGGACAGCCGTCTTTCTGTGTTATTAGTGATAATGATAGGTTTTTGGACAATGTTTAATCAATTATTTTATACGTTGCCTACTTTTATTGAAGATTGGGTAGATACAAAAGCATTACATGATTCTATTGCACAAGTTTCACCTTTTATAGCAAATCTTATGAGTGGTGGTGGAGACTCTGTTAATCCTGAAATGCTTATTAATTTAGATGCCGGTTCTATTATTCTATTTCAACTTATTGTTTCTTACTTTGTGCTAAAATTAAGACATGTAAGTGCCATGATATCAGGATTTATAATAGCTGCTATAGGTATCGGAATTACATTTTATACAGGTAACGGTTTATATACCATATTGGGTATTATGATATTTGCCATTGGTGAAATGATGACAAATCCTACTTTTTCTTCTTTTATTGCTTTAATCTCACCAAAAGGAAAGGAAGCATTATATATGGGAACTTACTTTTTACCGATATTTTTAGGAAATTTTCTAACCACTTTTATTTCCGGAAATTTATATCAAGCTTGGTCAGATAAATTGAGCTTGTTACAAATGGAAATGCAAAGTAGAGGAATTACTATGCCCGAAGTAACCAAAGAATTTACTAAAAATGATTACTTTGCTTCTGCTTCCGAAAAATTAGGAATGAGTCAAGTTGAGATGACTCAATTGATTTGGGATAATTACCAACCTAACAGAATTTGGTATGTTATTGTAGGTATAGGTGTTGTAACCATTATAGCTTTATCTATTTATGATAGAATGGTAATTAGACCAAGAGAGAAAGCGGCCTAATTCTTAAAATTAAATTTTTATAAAAAACCGGTAGTGTACCATTAAAAAAAACACAGCTTAAAACCAGATGTTTACACGATAAAATAGTCAGGTTGAGTTAAAAAACTAATGTATGACGTACGATAAAATATAATGCATAATAACCCGTTAGTAATTTTAGCACAATATTTGCCATATATTTTTATAACCTTTAAAAAAGACAAATGAGATTTTATATACTACTTTTTGCCTTGTTGGCATTTGGAACAAAAAGTATTGCCCAGAATGACCAGATTAATTGGATAACCATGAATGAGGCATTAGCAGCCCAGAAAAAAGAACCAAAAAAAATAATGATAGATATGTACACCAACTGGTGTGGCCCATGTAAATTATTGGATAAAAATACTTTCCAAAACAAAGACGTGGCAGATTATGTAAACAAACACTACTATGCCGTAAAATTTAATGCAGAAGGCAAGGAGGCGGTTACATATAAAGACAAAAACTATGGCAACCCCAAATATATTGAAGGTAAAACAGGAAGAAATAATCAACATGAATTGGCTGTTCATTTTGGGATAACCGCCTATCCCACGGTACTTTTTTTAGACGAAGAAGCCAAGCCTATTAGCCCGGTAAAAGGCTATCACCAACCTAAAGGCTTTGAAGTGTATTTAAAAGTATTTGCTACTGATGATTATAAAAAAATTACTACTCAGGAACAATTTCAAAAATACATAAAAGAGTTTAAGCATGAATTTAAGGTGGAGTAAAAGTAACATCCCAAGCCTTTAAACAAAATGCTATTTGGTGGTGTTTTATAAAATCACAAACTTAACTTCAAGTACGAAATAGTATTGCAATAAGGTAAACGGGTTTAACTTTATAACCTGAATTCGGGGTTAGGTTTTCACTACAGTTATCTGATCTTCCGTTAGCAGTGGTTCATTCCTGAATCGTAATAACAATTGAGCAACGGCAAGGGTGTCTCGTTCACAATATTTTATTATTCTGGGCAAGTTTTTTTCTTTGTAATATACATCCGCTACCTGACTGCCATCTATATCTTGTTTGGGGGAGGGTATGTTTAAAATATTGGTGAGTAATTTAAGCGATGAATAGTGCTTGTAATCACCAAATTTCCAAAGCTCCAAGGTGTCTAAATGTGGTACTTCCCAAGGTTTTTTGCCAAATAAATTCAATTTTTCCGGAAGCGAAATGTTATTAATTATCATCCGTCTGGCAATATACGGAAAGTCAAATTCTTTTCCATTGTGGGCACATAACAGATGCTGACTTTTGTAAAAATGTTCTTCAATCAGTTTTTTAAAACTATGGAGGAGTGTAGATTCTTCACCGCTAAACGAAGTAATCCTAAACGACCGGTTTTTATTACTCATCACAAAATAACCCACAGAAATACAGATAATTTTGCCAAATTCTGCCCAAATTCCGGCCTTGTCGTAAAATTCTTCGGCTGTAAAATCCTCTCGTCGTTGATAAACGGTTTTATCTGCAAAAAGCTCCTGTTTCTCTTCAGTTAAATTACTGTATAATTGGGTTTCCGGAACGGTTTCTATATCTAAAAATAGTATGTTTTCTAAGAGAATTTTATAGAGCAATTTTACAAAAATTTAGATAAATATAGGAAAAAATACCTTTATTCAGCAAAATGAGCCGAAAATACCGGCTCATTTGCAGAAGAAATTAAGTTGACTTGATTTTTTTATTTAATTACCAATTTTCTGGTAGCTACTTTACCGTTTTCTATGACTCTAAAGATATAGACACCTGCTTTTAAGCTACTTACATTAAGTTGTGTGCCTTGTAGTTTTGTCTGTAAAACAGTTTTGCCCAGAATATCACTTATTTGGATGGTTTTTAAATCGTTGTCTTTAGTGTAAACGTAGAGTTTGCCTTCCGTAACCGGATTGGGATAGATTTTAAAATCTGTTATTACCTCTTGAATAGTTGTGTCAGAGGTATTAGATGTAGCTGTATTCTGATTGTTTTGCCCAAAAACTAATACGCTGAATAAAAGTGATAATATAAAAAAGTAATTTTTTTTCATAAACTAAATTCATAACAATAACAGTTGGGCCGAATTGATTATTTACAAAAATAAATAGAATATTGTGTGAAAAGTGTTAAATTTTTACTAATGTTGATAACTTTTTATAACTGATTTGTCCATTTTACAGACGAGTTTTCAATGTAGTGTGGATAAATTGCTACTCTGCTTTAGGATTTTTAGCAATTTCGTTCTTATATTAAATCTGCTGTAAAATAATATTTTGTATGATTATTTTTATACCAATCAATAAGATTAAATTTTTTATACAGAAAAAGGTTTATAAACAAATTTATTTAGGACACTATTGGTTTTTAATGTTAATTTAACACCGTCTTTAATAAAGTAGGTTATTTTTATTGGAATTTTATCGATTATGAGCAGAACCAAAATTAAAATATTAATTGCCGATGACGAACCGGATATTTTGGAATTATTACGTTATAATCTGGCCAAAGAAGGCTATGAGGTGCATCTGGCAGCAAATGGTGAAGAAGCGGTGGACAAAGCTAATGCTATTTGTCCAAATTTAATTGTTTTAGATGTAATGATGCCAGTAAAAGATGGGATTAAGGCATGTAAGGAAATCAGAGCACTTCCTAAATTTAAAAATACCTTAATTACATTTTTGTCTGCAAGAGGTGAAGATTTAAAAAAAATTGAAGGTTTAGAAGCCGGTGCAGATGATTATATTGTTAAACCGATAAGACCAAAGGTTTTTTTAAGTAAGGTTAAATCCTTACTGAGAAGGCTACAGGCGGAAGAACTTACCGCGGAAAATATCAGAAAAGTGGGCGATATTGTTATAGATAAAGAGCATTACATTGTAAAGCAAAATAAAAAGAGCTTTGAAATGCCTAAGAAAGAATTTGAGTTACTGGCATTGCTGTCTGAAAAACCCGGAAAAGTTTATACCCGGGAATTTATTCTGGAGAGCGTTTGGGGAAGTGATGTGGTAGTAGGCGATAGAACTATAGATGTTCATATTAGAAAATTAAGAGAAAAATTGGGTGCAAAAATTATAAAAACAGTAAAAGGAGTTGGATATAAATTTAATGAATAATGAGAAGTAAACCCATTAAAAGAGTGGCACTCCAAAGAACAATTGCTTTACTGTTGTTTTTAATTGTAGCCTATATTTTATTTTTTAAAATTATCCCCAAAAAGCTTTATTTCTTAAATGTAACAGGATTTGTATTAGTCTTAACTATAGGTTTTTACTTTATTATTTATGGTTGGTTAAGCAGTATTTTCTTCACTAAAACAGAGCGAAAGCATAAAAATAACCTTTTGGCAAATGCCAATATTGGTAAAATAGTTCCTGCCAAAGACAATTTGCAATCAGATAAGCAAGATAAAATGGATGTTTTAATAGAACGGGATAATTACCGAAAGGAGTTTATGGGCAATGTATCTCATGAGTTAAAAACGCCTTTATTCACGGTTCAAGGGTATCTACTCACTCTGGCAGATGGGGCAATAGAGGATAAATCAGTTAGAAAAAATTATATAAACCGAGCTTTAAAAGGTGTTGACCGGCTTATGGAAATAGTAGAAGACCTAAATACTATTTCTAAATTGGAAGAGGGAAATCTAGTACTAAAAAAGGAAAAATGGAACATTGTATCCTTGCTCAAGGTTGTCATGTCAGGGCTAGAGTTAAAAGCAAAGAAAAGAGATATTATTTTGCAATTTGACAAAACCTACCCCTTGCCAATTTTTGTGGTAATAGACAAAAAACGAATACAACAAGTTTGTGTTAATTTGATTGAAAACGCCATAAAATATAATAAAAACGGTGGCGTGGTGGAAGTGGGTATAAGGCGTTTGGAGGATAAGATAATAGTACAGGTAAAAGACGAAGGCGAGGGTATCCCGGACGAAAATTTACCTCGGATATTTGAAAGATTTTACAGAATAGATACAGCCAGAGCACGTTCGCAAGGAGGTTCCGGCTTAGGGCTTACCATTGTAAAACACATTCTGGAGGCTCATAATGAAAAAATAACCGTAGCAAGTGAACCCAAAAAAGGAACTACTTTTTCTTTTACCTTAACCCCCAAACTTTATTAAAAAATTTTGAATAAGTGAGGAGAAAAAGGTTGTTCTTTAAATCCTGAAAAGCCTTTAAAATTTCTTGTTTGTGATAGTTTATCAATAAAAAATTTTGCTTGTGTAGCATAAGGTGCTATTTTATGTCTTTGCAAATGTGCAGCCAGATATTCTTGTTCATACTGGCCGGGTGTAGGAATAAAAAATACTTTTTTCTGAAGTTTTGCCATGTCTAATATTGTACTGTATCCGGATCTACACAGTATCAATTTACTACTGTTAATGGCGTTTTCTAAATCTTTTGTCAAAAGGTGATTTTTAACTTCAATATTTTTATTGTTAGTTTTTAGACTATCAGTTGTAAAAATCCCCCTTACCAGCAAAACTTTTTTATCGTAATACTTAAATTCATTTAATAGTTTGGTTTCTAACAGGCTTCGTTGTGGTTCCGGGCCACTTAAAAGGATGAGGATTTCGTAATGTTTTGGTACTTTTTTCTTTTTAAAACGGCTTAAAGCTCCTATGTATTCAATATTTAATTTTCTGGAAGTTATTGCTGATAACTTACCGGACAATTTAAAATCTGAAGTGTAATCCGGAACCCAGCAAACACTAAATTTACGCATAATTTTTTGGTGGATAGCAGAAGAAATATTTGTGGCACTACCGGACAATACATTGATTTGGTGCGTAATATAAACCGAAGGCAGTTCTTTTAACCTTACCCCAAAACGATTGTCAGCTATAATTCCTGACAGTTTTTCTTTTTTATGAATACGGCCAATGGTAAGTTGCTCTTCCTTTGCAGCTTTAATTATTTTTTTACTTTGTAAGAATAATTTTAGTTTTTGGTTTTTCCCTTTGCTATAAATAATATTATATGCGGGTAATTCGTAAAATGGGAGTTGGGGAAATTCTTTTTTTAATAAGAGCAGGGCATCGCCATCGCTTGCAATTATTGGCATAAAGCCATTTTTTAATAAGGCTTTTATAATGGGAATACAACGCGTGGCATGGCCTAAACCCCAGTTTAGCGGGGCAACAAGTATTTTTTTTTCTAAGCCCGAAAAGGTGCTAAAACCTTTCGGACTTAAGGTTTTATCAAAGGTCAAACCCAATATCTTTTCGGTAATACATTTTGTCAAAAGATATCTTTTTGATGTTTTGATAAGAGTTGGTAAGGGCTTCTTGTATGCCTGTTCCCATTCCGGTTACCGCCAGTACACGGCCGCCGTTAGTTATTATCTCACTGTTTTTTTTATCGGTACCGGCATGAAAAACGATAGCATTTTTCACTTTTTCCAATCCGGTTATGGTTTTTCCTTTTTCATAAGTTTTAGGATACCCTCCTGAGACTAACATTACAGTGGTAGCCGTTTTATCGGAAACTGTAAAGTGTCTGTCGGCTAAATTTCTTTCTGCTATGCCCGTTAATAAATCCAATAAATCAGATTCAATTCTAGGTAGTACCACTTCCGTTTCCGGGTCACCCATTCTTACGTTGTATTCTATTACATAAGGTTCATCACCTACTTTCATCAGGCCGATAAAGATAAAGCCTTGGTAATCTATATTTTCTGATTGCAATCCGCTAATGGTAGGTTTAATTATTTTTTCTTCCACTTTTTGCAGAAAAAGATTATTTGCAAATGGTACCGGCGAAACAGCTCCCATACCGCCGGTGTTTAAACCGGTGTCATTTTCGCCAATGCGTTTGTAATCTTTGGCAGAAGGGAGTATTTTGTAGTCTTTACCATCGGTTAAAACAAAAACAGAAAGTTCAATACCGTCTAAAAATTCTTCAATTACCACGGTATTAGAAGCAGTTCCAAATTTTTTATGGCTTAGCATTTCTTCCAGTTCATTTTCTGCTTCTTTCAGATTGTCTATAATCAGCACTCCTTTGCCGGCGGCCAAGCCATCTGCTTTTAGGACATAAGGCGGGTTAAAGGTGGTTAAAAATTGTTTGCCCTCATTTAGGGTTTCTTTCGTAAACGATTGATATCTGGCTGTGGGGATACCGTATTTTTCCATAAACTGTTTAGAAAAATCCTTACTGCCTTCCAGCCGGGCCCCATCTTTTTTAGGCCCGATAACCGGAATGTGTTTTAGATGGTTGTCTGATAGAAAAAAATTGTGAATACCATCTACCAAAGGAGCTTCGGGGCCTACTACTACCATATTGATATTGTGTTGGAGCACAGCGTTTTTTATACCTGAAAAATCATTAACAGCTATTTTTAGATTTTTGGCAATTGCAGCCGTACCGGCATTGCCCGGAGCTACATATAGGTTAGCCAATTGGTCACTTTCGGAAATTTTTTGTGCAAAAGCGTGTTCTCTACCGCCGGAACCCAAAATGAGGATGTTCATAATAGTTGAAATTAAACTACAAATATACTAACCCCATCACGTAAATCAATTATTTACCACGCCATTTTAGAAAATATTTTAAGGCAGAAATACTGTGATGCCACATAAGTTTGGGGTTTGTTCGTGATTTTCTTTTGTAGATATGGGAAATAGCTACATCAGGAAAATACAGTCTTTTTTGGTGCTTTGCATCAAGCTTTTTACATATATCTGCATCTTCCATATAGAGAAAATACCGAGGGTCAAAACCGTTTATAGCTATAAAATCAGCAGTGCGAAAAAGCATAAAACAACCATGTATAAAATCGGGATAAAAGGGTTTGGTTAAATCTTTGTGCCTGTACTCCCGTTCTGCTATACGCCGTTTAGAAATGTGGCCTAACAAAGGTATAACTCTCCCAAGTAAATCAAAAGGCGTTGGAAATTTTCGGCAGGTATATTGATGGCTGCCATCCGGATAGCGTACTCCGGGAGCAATTAAAGCACAATTTTTTTCAACATTCATAGCCTCTATAAGCCGGGGTAAATCTTCACCTTTGAATACAACATCCGGATTGAGTATTAGGTGATATGCTGATTGGTTTTTTATATGTGGAATTGCCAGGTTATGAGCGGAGCCAAAACCTATATTTTTTTTGGTATTATGGTAAATGATATCAGGATGAATAAAACAATCTTTCAGGCCATCATTCGGGAGGTTGTCAAATAAAAAGAGTTTTTTAGACAATGGAATTTCTAAGAAGCTATCTATGGTTTTTGACAGTTCATCGGGATTTTCATTATAGAGTACTATGGCACCTGATAATTGGATGGTTTTGTCTATTGTCCCGTTCATTATTTATTAATATGCTTTTTCCTCACCTTTAAAAATGTTAAGAATAGTTTTAATAATAATTTTTATATCCAAAAAAAACGACCAGTTTTCTATATAAAAAATATCTAACCTGATTCTGTTTCTAATATCCGATCGTTTTTTTACCTCTCCCCTGTATCCGCTTATCTGGGCTAATCCTGTTATGCCCGGTTTTACTGCAAGCCTTCTGATGTAATCATCAATTTCTTTTTGATATTCTAATGAAAGTTTATTCATGTGTGGCCTGGGGCCTACCACACTCATTTCACCTTTTAAAACATTTATAAACTGTGGCAGTTCGTCCAAACTTGTTTTTCTTAAAAACATACCTACTTTGGTTACCCTGCTGTCATTTTTTGTGGCGTGAATTTCATCTGCTTTTGGATTTATTTTCATAGATCTAAACTTATAACAAATAAAGTTATCCCCATTTTGCCCTTCTCTTATTTGTTTAAAGAATAACGGGCCTTTGGAGTCTAATTTTACAATGATGTACAATATTGGAACCAGCCACGAGAGAACGGCTATACATGTAAAAATAGAGAAAAAAATATCAAATAACCGTTTAATCATCCGGTTTGCAGGTAACTCAAAAGGTAATTTTTTTACTTGTAATACCAAAAGATCATCATAGTACTGCGGTATGTAATTTTTGCGATAGAGCTTGTCTGTTTCGGGGAGAATTTTAAGAATTATTTGTTGGTTTATAGCCAGTTGGTTGAGTTTATTCATAAAATTGGATTCAACAACAGAGCTGCTACAATATATCTCATCCGGTGTATGGTTGTCAACAAAATCAAATATCTGATTTAAATTGCCCAAAAACTTTAATCTTTTTTGGTTTGTATCAGAAAAATAACCTAAATATCGATAGCCTAAATCTGTTCTGGTATTAAAAATTTCACTCATTTTTTTGGCTGCAAGATCCATTCCTACTAATATTACTGTACGATAGTTATGTCCGGTTAGCCGGTAACGTCTTAGTGCAAAGTAGGAGAGTAATTTAAAAAGTGTAACAGTGCTTACAATTAGAGTAAATACCAATAGTTGGTTCCCCACCATCTTTCCTTCCATAAAAACGCCGAAATAGGTAAAATAGCCCAGAAAAAACAGGGCAAATTGTATTGCCAGCAGCCGTAAAACCCTGTAGATGTTTGTAAACCGATAAACCTCATAAAAATTTGTACTGAATCCGGCTATTACCCAAAATATACAATTAAAAATAAGAAAAGGTTTGTTAAAATAATTTTTATCGCCAATGAGAAAGGTTACAGCTATAATGATTAGTATATCTATCACTATAAATAGTGGCCGGATAAGTTTAGAAAATCTTTTTTTCTGGTTTGGCATTACTTTATAAGTTTATAAATTTTGTCTTTTGAGAAATTGTTTGGTTATGGTGTTAAATTTATCTATAAAGACACTTTCTCTAAAGGCCATAGCATGGTTTTGGATGAAAAATCTATCAAACTGATTGGCAATTTCTTCAAAATACCGGATGGCATCCAGTACGGAATTGGCAGATTGTTCCTTAAAAAAAGTTCCTGTTGATTTTGATGGTTGCTGCCTGTTTTCTATTACAGTTTCTAAAGCTCCTCCTTTTTTATAGGCTATTACGGGTATGCCGTAGGCCATAACTTCTAATGGAATAAGCCCAAAATCCTCTTCGCCCGGAAATAACAGAGCCTTTGTTTTTTCAAAAAACTTTACTATCTGATCCCATGGCAGTGCACCGGTAAAAGTAACATTATTACCGGCTTTTTTCATCAATTTTTTTCGTTCCGATCCTTCTCCGATGATTAATAGTTTTTGGTCTGTATTGGCAAAAGCATCTATTAAAATATCTATCCGTTTATAAGGTGTAATAGCTCCAAAGCTAAGATAATACTCTTTTTTACTTTTTGCAGATGGTTTTTGAATAAAATGGTGGTCTGCTATAGGCGGATGAAGTACTACGGAGGGTTTGTTGTAAAATTTTTTAATCCTGTTTGCTGTGTTGACAGAATTGGCAATATACAGGTTTACGTTATCAATTGTTTGCTGATCCCATTTTTGTAATTGATTCAGGAAATAGTTTCCAATTTGTCGCAGCAGTTTTGGCATGGCTTTTATGTAATCTGCCCGGTGGCTGTAACAGTATCTTAGGGGAGTGTGCATATAGCAAATATGCGGAGTGTCTTCCGGAATTTTAATACCCTTAGCCGGTCCTGATTCAGAAGAAATAATAAGGTCGTATTTTTCTTTTAGTTTTAATGACTGTAAACCAAACGGATACAATGGAAACATCTTTTGATAATGTTTTCTTAGATACGGTTTATTTAATATTGAAGTAAAAACACGATGTTTACCTAAATAATCCCCATACCGTTTTCTGTCGTAAAAAAGAGTATAAATATCTGCTTCAGGAAAAATTTTTAGCAGCGATTCTACTACTTTTTCTCCACCTCTTCGGGTGATAAACCAATAATGTACAATGGCCACTTTCATTTATATTTCTTAAAGTAGTAGCAAAACTTATAAAAGTTTACACTTATTTCCAACAAAAGCAAAAATAGCATTAAAAAAACTATAAAATAATACCCCATCATGACGACTTAGCACATTCTCAGTAAGAAGAGAAAAAAATATTAACAGCGAAAAGAGTAAATATAGCCAGTTGCTATTACTGTAAGACACGTAAATAGATACGCTTAGGCTTACTATAAATAATAGTAGACCTATAATTCCGGCAGCTAAAAACACGTGAAAATATTGATTGTGGGAATTATAATTAAACATTACATAAACATTACAGTCTAAATTAGTTTCGTAACAATTTTGAAGTTCGTCATCAACATCTCCAATTCCATATCCTGTTAACCAATTAGATTCAATTAAGGATAAAGAACAAAAATAGATGCCATTTCTGATTTGCTCATTGGTAATAGTCTCAAAATCATAATTATAATCACCCTTGGGTAACGAAAAATTATAATTTACCAACTCTTTCATACGAACTAAAAAATTGGGCTTAACATAGGAGATAAATACCAGATAAAATAAAATGGCCATAACCCCAACTAGTTTATAGATAATTTTCTTTGTTTTTTTAAAGAATGTGATGAGTAACAGTAAAACAGTGATAATTTGAGGAAATCGTGCTCCGATTTTTAACTGCCAATAAATTAAATAGATGGTAATACCACTAATAAGAACCAGAGAAAAATATTTTTTTTGTTTTATGTGCTGTTCTATTTTAAAGAAAGCGATAAATAGAGCAAAAGCAATCCAGATAGAGAAATAAGTGCCATGAACATCTGTAAGTGTTTCAAATGCGTTGCGGTATTCCCAGTCTGTAAGCGTTGCAGTATCTTTAGTAAAATACAAATAACCTTGTATAAAGCCTAAATAAAAAAATACGGCAAATAAATAAATATTAAATACAGGAGCAATCTGCTTTTTACTAAAAGTTCCGAATAGAAAAACTCCAAAAATAACCGGGAAAATGAGTATGGGTAATACTGTTTTTAAATATTTAAGGCCGCGGGTAAGATTTTCACTGTAAGTCAAAGTTAATAGGTAGATAAAAAATAACATTCCGAAAATAATAACCTGCCTTAATTTTTTTTTGTTAAGGCTTTTGGGCTGATATAAGACATAATAAATTACCCCTAATACCAAAATAGAAATCATAAAAACACTTTCTACTCCTCTGGGCAACAAAGGAAAAAGAGCCAGAGCATAAATAAAATAGCGTATTGTAGTATGAAGGAATAATTGGAATTTATCCATAATTTACCGTTTAATAATGGAATAAAACAATTCAATATGTTTATTTGCTGCTTTTTCCCAACTGTACTTTAAAATATTTTGTTTTCCTTTTAAGATTAACTTGCTTTTTAAATCATTATCATGTATTAGTCTTTCTATTTTTTCTTTCAGGCTGATGGCATTGTTTTTGTCAAAAAATAACGCTGCATCTGTTGCCACTTCTTTAAAAGGAGCTATATCTGAACAGATTACCGGAGTATTACATGACATTGCTTCCAACAATGGTAGTCCAAAGCCCTCGTAAATGGAGGGAAAAATAAAAGCCTCGGCATTTTTATAAACTTTTGATATGGTATTATTAGGCACATAACCGGTAAAAATAACTGATTTTTCCAGGCCGTGTTTTTTTATAAAATCAAATATTTTTCTGTCCCCGGTTACAAAGCCTTCTTTTTTTCCTATAACCACTATTTTAAATTTTTTTTGTAGGGTAGAAGAGAGTGCTAGGTAGGCTTTTAACAATACAATGAGATTTTTGTGAGGTTTTACATTTCCTACAAACAAAAAATAATTGTTGGGCAGTTCTATACTCAAATTTTCTTTGTCTGTTTTATAGAAATCCGGCCTAATGCCATTGGGTATAACTTCAATTTGGTTTTGCGAGGCGTTTGTATGTTTTATAATTTCTGATTTAGAGAATTCTGATACTGTAATAATTCTATTGCTTTTATTTACGGCTTTAGATATAAGTTTTTTAGCATAACCGTATTTTAAAGAATAAACTGATTTTTTTAGAGCCAGATGGTTTACATCGTGTATAGTACAAATTAAATTTTGAGCTTTCACAGGAAACAGCGGAATGTTAAAATGCGGACACCATAATAGTTTAGTTTTTGGAATAATTTTGGGAAATAAAAACTGTTCTTTTACAGAATAAATATTTGCCTTAAATGAGATTATTTTAGTTTTTGCAGCCCATTCAAATTCATTTAATTCTTTTTTATTTCCCAATAATATTAATTGAAAGTGTTCAATGAGAAATGGTAAAATATTTTGAATGTATATGCCTATACCAGAGCAGTTTAGCATTCTTACATCTATTGTTACAGCTTGCTTACTCATATAAGATAAGGTTGTTTAGGCTTTTTTGATAAAGTTAAGAGTATTCCAAACAAAATCCATGGGTACAAAAAATATATTTGAACACCAAGTATAAAAAACAACAGAAAACAATACATGTATATTTCCAGATTGGTATGATTTCGTTTTAATTGCCTTATAAGCAAAATCATTAATAATAAAAATAGAGAGAAAATAAAGAATCCGCCATCAACTAATAATTGCATTAATCCGCCAAAACCATGAGCATCTGCCTTACCGGGTGGACTATACGGAATAAGACCTCTATATTTGGGATTGTTTCTCATCAAAGGATAATTACCCAGGCCAATTCCAAAAACAGGATGGTCTAAAATCATATCAGGAAATATGAATACTCCGGCTATTCTTCCCATCACCAGATTTATGTCATCCGGCCGCTCATTAATTTCTCTTTTAATGTGTTTAATATCATCTATGTACAGAGTGGCCAGTTTTGTAAATAATATAGCTGTAATTAGTCCACCAATTATTAAAATAAATATATTTAGTCTGCGTAATTGGGCATACATTGTTTTGTAATATTTAAGGATAAACCACAGTACTATGAATAAAATACCTGCTTTTGATCTGGCCGTGAAAACTATGGTAAGGATGAGAATAATCCGGAAAAAATTATTGTATTTAGATTGAAACAGGTAGGTGAGAATGTAGGTAAAACCGAGCATAAGCCCAAAAGGCCCGCCTTCTGAATACCAACCTCTTAAGCGATAATTCCAATAGGAAATGTAAGTGTTTTCTATTATGCCAAACCGGTGCAGATAATATATAGTATAAAAGACTAAAAGTACTGCCATGTTTAACAGAAATATCTGTTTGATGCATTGCAAAATAGCCTTATAATCAAGTTTTTTTGTGTAATTATGCACTAATGCGGCTAAATTTACACAGGCTATAAGTTCCAGAAACCTACCCAATGATATAAAGTAGGGTCTTATAAGCGGAGATACATTTTGTAATAAATAAAAATCTTTAAACGGATTAAACAATAATGTTAAGAGCAACCAAAGGGTAAACAGAGATAGTAGTGCTAAAATATATTTATTAATACGGCGGTAATAAATAAACGGGGTAAGCAATAATAAACTGATTTCAGCCACTTTAACCACGTCTATTTTTAGTTCAGTAAACTGAATGCAAAAAACCACAAATAAGCAAAACAATACATTTTTTAACGCATAAGGGTTGTATGATGAGGTTGCCGTTTGGTTCATTTGTTCTCAAAAAAGACAAAAAGGGCTACTTTTTCTGTAAAGGTACATATATTGGCCATACATTAAAGTTTTTCTTAATATAAATAAGTGCCAATACATTGGTAAGTACAATGGAAAATCCTGTTGCCACTGCGGCTCCGTTTATTCCCCACACAGGTATAAGAATCAGATTTAAAACAATATTTAGCAGAGCAGTACCCATAGTAATTTTTCCAAATATTTTCTGATTGTCCGTCATATTTAGAATTAAGTCAACAAAACCGGTTATTGAAAATATAAACTGACCTATAATTAAAATAACCAAAGCACTATGCCCTGCGGTAAATTCATCACCAAAATATAGTAGAATTTCTCTGGAAAATATCAGTAAAATGAATAGTATCGGTAAAGAGATAAAAAATATTAATTTTGAAGATTGCAGGATGAGTTCTTTAAATCCCTTTTGGTTATTTTCTGCATAGAGAGCGGCTATTTTAGGGCCAACTACTGTGCCTAAAACTACTACAAAAATTGCATTAACTCCGGCTATTTGTGATACAATCCTATAAATACCCACATCCTTACTAATGCTAAAAATTCCCAGCATGATGGTATCTATAGAAAAAATAAGATAAATCATAGATGAACTAATCATCATAGGAAATCCGCTGTTTATCAGTTGTTTGCCCGATAGTTTTAATATTGGATTGTTTTGTTTAATTGGAAAGATAAAAAGAAAAGAAATAATACAGGGAATTACAAAAGCCAATGACAGACATATAATTACAAAACTGTCCATGGCTGCTTTATAATATACGGTTGCTAAAAACAGGAATAGAATAAAGATTGCATTGGTTAAAAATGAACTGATTATTGCAAATAATAATACTCTCTTTTGCCCCATAAACAGGTTGCTGTTGTAATTTAAGAATACCGCAGCCAATAATATTAAAGGCAGTTTCTCAAAATAAGGTTCTAAGTGGTTGTCTTTAAAAACGTTTTCTGATAAAAAACCATTGCTTAAATATAGTATTACAGATAGAATTACTGTAGTTATAAAAATAATGAGATATGATTTAGAAAGGAAATTGCTTTTAAAATGTTTTAAATGATAATGAGATTTGTCAGCAGCAAGCTTAATAACTAAGGTATTGAGTCCCAGTGTAGAGAATATTATTAAAACCATTATGAGAGATTTTATAATTGCATATCTCCCATAAACTGATGGCCCAAATTCTTTTGTGATAAAAATAGCAATGATATATACCAAGACTACATTAACACCATAAAAAAGAAAATGGGTGCCGCCACCTTTAATCAAATCTTTTAAATGACTGTTGCTTTTCGGTAATAAAGGTTTCATAAATCCTATTTACCGTATTGTTTCAAATACCTGTTCAGTTGTCCTAATAAAATAAACAAAAACATCAATGCCCCAAATCCTATCCCTAACAAAAAGGTATATTTTTTAAAAATAGAACGTTCTTTTATGCCTACTTTACTAAAAGATGAAACCACGTTTAAAATATCAGTGGTTTTGGCTTTATCTTTGTTGTTGGCAACCAGTTTTTTGTTTAGATTTAGGCTTTCGTTAAACAATTTTAGTTCATTAGTTTTTTTGTCTTCCCTGGCCATGGAAATGTTGGTGCCGGTCTTGGGTTTTTGGGCTTCAATAATGAGTATAGTGTTGTATATTTTTCGCAGGGTGTCAACCTCTTGCATAGATTTTAACAATACTTTTTCATTCTGAATTAAATTCTCATCATTAATTTTTTTCTGATTTTTAAAATAGGAATTATTTTCTACCGAGTTGATAATGGGTTTTGTGAGCTTTTCAAAAATGTTGTTATTCTTAGATTTTACTAAAATTTTATGGTATTTGTAGTTAAAATCCGCAAATCCTTGTCTATAGTTTTCAATACTCATATTTTTTACAGTGGTAGAATCGGCATTTTCCACAAATTCATTAAATGACTCGTAAATTTCATTTTGGTTTTGTATGGGCTCTATATAAAAACCTTTTAACTGATTTGCTTCTTCCATGCTTATGGCCAATGCCTCAGATAATAATACAGAGTCCTTCTGCCTTACCAATTCGTGATAAAATTCTATGTTTTTATACAACTGCTGGGCACTGTTAAAGTTGGGTTCCACTATCATAAATGAGGTATATACTTTTGGTTTGGAATAATCTATTATCCCCCCAATTATAGCACCTGCAATAATAGCTATGAACAGTTTAAGGGCATTGTTTCTTAAAAAGATTAAAAACAGTATGAAATAGTGAAAAAGTCTGGTGAAACAATTGCCAATGGCCTTAAAAAAATTCTGGATGCCTTTGCCAATGGTTTTAAACAGGTGGTTTAGGTCTATTTCTTCATTTTGCGGATAGTTTTCTTTTGCCATAGGATGAGCTTATTGGTTAAAAATTTGCTCCAAAATTTTTTCTGTAATGGTATAAGTAGGTTTAACACCTGTGGTTCCCAGCCCACCGGATGCTAGAGTTCCTCCGGTTTCTAATGGATTATCAGAGGCGTAATAAGCGTACCGTACTTTTACGTCTTTTGAAATATTTCCCCTTATCTGAGATGCGGATTGTATTGCTTTCTGATAATGTGCTCCTTCCATTTCCAGCCCAATGGCTCTCCATGTAGAATTGTGAAAAAACTCCAATAAATCCCTGTTTTGAAGTGATGTTCCCAAAACGGTGACCATTGTACCTTCATATGCATCTATACCAGAATCTTCAAAGTCCACCTTGTTTAGTTCATTTTTAAAAGGATAATTATCTGCCGTACCTTCATAAATATGGGCAGTGGGTATCATAATATCGCCTTTTTTTCCTTTTAAAATACCGGCTTTTCCCATAACAGATACAGATACAACAGGCATAAAATGGGTTTTTCCCTTAGGGCAAATATACGGTTTTAACAATTCATCCATTGTTTCAAAAGCCTGTTCCCCAAAGGCATAGTCCATAACAATGAGTATCGGTTCTTTGGTATTTTTTTGAGTATTGGCGTTTTTTAAGAAATCCAATTTGTTTCGGTCTATATGTGCCGTATCAATAATTTGTACGTTAATATTAGTGCCGGAAGTATCTTTTACGTAAGTAAGCCCTTGGTTAGCAGCGGCATTTTTAATCTTAGATTGCAAGGCATTGTTTTCTTTTTTGCTCAGTTTTTCAAACAACCCTGTCTTTTTATGTTTTTTGTATTCTTCTTGTAAAACGATAGGGCCGTAAATCCTATTCATTACACTGTGCATGTTGGCACTGATAATATGCAATGGACGGTTAAAAATACCTTTCTCAAAAAGTATGGTTTTTATCTTTTCAGCCCATTTTTCTCCATAAATATGATGCCCGATACGTTCGCGAAGGGTAGAACTGAAAATTATAGTTCGTTTTTTGTTGAAGAAGGTTTCGTTAATAGCCAATTTTCCCATCCAGTAAATGGTACTGAAAAATCTATTTTCTCTACCTTCCCGGTCAAACTTATTTGTAATATCCTTTACCTCACTAAAAGTCCTGCCAAGTATATTGGCCACGTGAGTAATGACGATTTCTTTTTCATTATGGCTCAATTTTTTGTTGTTTAATACTACTTCTTCCAGATTTTCCCATTCTCTGATGGCTTTCCCCTCTTCGTCAATGATGGCGTTGTGTTTAATCTTATGCGATTCTATAAATAGAAAAGTAAGGTGTGTAAGAATGTCATAGACATCAGAGCGGCCACGGGTAATAACTATATTCATCTGGTCGCGGTCTATTCGGTAACAGTTTCTTCGGCGTTTTTCGGGGATTAAGGGTTTAAAATGCGAATTGTGATAGCCTTCTTCTGCTGTTAAATTTATAAAACGGCATTCTTCTATGCCTTCCGGTAAGCGTTCCAGAACATATACCAACCCATCTAGTTCAGCCTTTTCTTCGGCAATGGAGCCGTAAATTTCCGGTTTGAGTACCAGCAGGGCATCTCTAAGCGTCTGTCCGCTTATGCCCATAGGTTTGTAAAATCCACGATTAAACAAATGTCGCATGGTTATGTACATGCGTTCAATTGCGTTGGATGATTCTCGGGATTTTGTGTGTTTTAACAGGTGCATGTAGTTAGTTTTTGCAAAGATACCAAAAAATGGGTATTAACTGAATGTGAAAATTTGTAATTGTAGCATTGCTTAATCAAAAAAATTTCCAATTTCTGGGCCGGTGTTTCCGGTTTACTGCTCCCTACTGCTCCTATTTCTTTACTGCAATATCTTATCGTATTTTGCTTTATTGTTTAACACCTCTTGTGCTTTTAGAACGGCGTTATCATGGGTAATCCGGTGTTTAAATTCACCTTTTTTATAGGCATATCGTCTTATGATTTCGTATAACAAGGCATCTTTTACAATTTCTTTGTCGGCATCTATTGCAGTTAACTTTTGGGTTAAGATGGCCGATTTTAAACTGGCAATTGCAGGTTGTATTTTTTCGTTTAAATTTTCTTTTTCTAAAGACTTTTCGGTTTCTGAGAGTTGTTTATCCGCTTCGGTTTGGATTACTTCCGGATTGAGTTTGAGGTAATTTTTAAAATTTTCAAAATCACTATCGGTTAGGTTAAAATTATCGGTATTAATACTTTCTTTATTATTATGGACATATTCATTAACATACATAAAAATAGCCTCCGAGTTTAACAAGGCTTCTGTTGCTATCGTTTTTTTATTCTTACTTAAACTGATATCCGGTTCAATTCCACCGCCATCATATACAGTCCGGCCGTTTCTGGTTTTAAATGCATTGCGTTTTTTGTCAGAAAATTTGGGTACATCGCCATTGTCTATTTTATGGGCGTAGTCCAATTCCTGAATACACCGGCCACTGGGGGTATAATATTTGGCAATGGTAAGTTTTAGCTGTGTGCCATAGGTAAGTTTTCTAAATCGTTGTACCAATCCTTTGCCAAAAGAACGGTTGCCAATTATTACGGCACGGTCTAAATCCTGCAGCGAACCGGCAACAATTTCAGAAGCCGATGCCGAGGTATCGTTAATTAAGACTACCAAAGGAATATTTGCATCTATAGGTTCTCTTTTGGTTTTATAAACATCGCTCCATTTTTTTACTTTGGCTTTTGTTGTTACCACCACTTCATCTTTAGGGATAAAAAAATTGGTAATTTCTACAGCTTCGTTAATTAATCCCCCGCCATTGCCCCTGAGATCCAGGATGAGTTTATCCATGCCTTGGCTTTTTAGGTCTTCATAGGCTTCCCTGACTTTCTGCGAACTGTTTTGGTTAAATTTTATAAAAGAAATATACCCTGTGTTATTGTCTAATAGTTTATAGTAAGGCACCGGATTTAATTCAATGGACGAGCGGTTAATTGTTGTTTCAAAAGTTTTACCCTGTCGGTTTATTTTTAAGATAACTTCACTTTCGGGTACACCGCTAAGCATAAACTGAGCATCTTTAACTGTGGTTTCGTTAAGTTTAAAATCGTCTATCTTTGTAATTTCATCCCCGGCTTTTAAACCTGCCTCATCTGCCGGCATATTTTCGTATGGCTCTGTAATGTAGAGTTTGTGGTTTATTATCTTAGTTTCTGCACCTATGCCGCCGTGGTTTCCCGCTGCGTTTATTTTGGCTTTTTCTACGCCTTGTTCGTCGTAAAACTTGGTGTATGGGTCCAGTTCTTTTAACATATTATCAATGGCTGTCTCGGTAAGTTCTGCCGGATTGGTTTCGTCTATATAGTACATGTTTAATTCCTTAAACAAAGTGGTGTAGATTTCTATCTGTTTGGCTACTTCAAAAAAATCTGATTTAAAGCCAAAAGAAACCGTTAAAATCGCGATTACAAGACCTGTAATTGCTATTTTTCGTATTTTCTTCATGATGCTAAGTAATTTTTTCCCTTTCCAGTTGTTTTAATAAAAATAAAAACTGCTCTTCTAATTCAACGAAATTATGTGCTCTTTCGTCTATAAAGATGAGTATAATTGCTATTTTTTTATCCACATGGGTGTATAAATCGTTTTTATGTTGCCGGTATATTTCTCTGAGTTGCCTTTTTATTCTATTTCTTTGAGTTGCTTTTTTTATTTTCTTTTTGGGTACGGAAAATGCGATTTGTACCGGAAAATTCCCCGGATGTTCTATTGGCAAATACTTTAAAAGCAAAGGATAGGCATATAAATTTTGTCCTTTTTTAAAAAGTTCTTCAATTATTTTTTTGCTTTTTAAGCGTTCGTCTTTGTTAAAAGTTTGTCGCATAGGGCAAAGGTAGGCAATAAGCTTTACTCTTACTTTAAAAAGTTAATGAGTTCATTGCCTTTTGTGAAGAAATGTTCAAAATTTCTTAATACAGGTTCCTTTAACGAAAAAATGAACAAATTTATTTAGGATGCTGTCGTTTAAACCCTTACTAAATTACTACATTTGTATATTACATTTAAAAGCTTATTTTATTACCATTAATTAAATCAGGTAATTAAGATGATAGAGAAATATGCCAATAAATTTCTTTTCCTTTGGAAGTGATTGATAGGAAGGATTATTTAAAAAGAGTTATAATATTTCGTTCTTCAGTTTTTTAAGTTTAAATGTGCAAACGTTTTATTGGTCAAACTACGGTTAATTAATTAGAATTATACAATTATGCCACAATATTTATTCCAATCCCCCGATTATTATTTGCTGGATGATCTCCTTACGGAAGAACACAAATTGGTTCGTGAGGCATCCAGAGATTGGGTAAAAAAAGTTGTATCGCCCATTATTGAAGAATACGCCCAAAAGGCAGTTTTTCCTAAAGAAATTATTAACGGATTGGCAGAGATTGGAGCTTTTGGCCCTTATATTCCCGAAAAATATGGCGGAGCGGGTTTAGATCAGATTTCTTATGGCCTGATAATGCAGGAAATAGAGCGTGGAGACAGCGGTATTCGTTCAACGGCATCGGTGCAGTCCTCTCTGGTAATGTATCCCATTTGGAAGTATGGCAATGAAGCCCAACGTAAAAAATATCTGCATAAACTTGCCACAGGCGAGTGGATGGGTTGTTTTGGGCTTACTGAACCTGACCACGGCTCTAATCCGGGTGGTATGGAAACGAAGTTTAAAGACAAAGGAGATTATTATTTACTCAACGGAGCCAAAATGTGGATTTCTAATGCTCCTTTTGCGGATATAGCCATAGTTTGGGCCAAAAACGAAACAGGTAGAATTCATGGCCTTATTGTAGAACGTGGTATGGAAGGCTTTACCACGCCCGAAACCCATAATAAATGGTCTTTGAGAGCCTCTGCTACCGGAGAACTCATTTTTGACAATGTAAAAGTGCCTAAAGAAAACCTCTTGCCCGGAAAATCGGGTTTAGGGGCACCGCTTGGCTGTCTGGACTCTGCACGTTACGGCATTGCTTGGGGAGCCATAGGTGCGGCTATGGATTGTTATGATACGGCATTGCGATATGCAAAAGAACGCATCCAGTTTGGTAAACCCATTGGAGCTTTTCAGTTACAGCAAAAAAAACTGGCCGAGATGATTACAGAAATAACCAAAGCTCAACTTCTTGCATGGCGATTGGGAGTGCTAAAAAATGAAAACCGGGCTACTTCTGCCCAAATCTCCATGGCCAAACGCAATAATGTGGAAATGGCTTTAAAAATAACTCGTGAAGCCCGTCAAATGCTGGGCGGTATGGGTATAACCGGTGAATACTCCATAATGCGACATATGATGAATTTAGAATCCGTAATAACCTACGAAGGCACGCATGATATTCACCTATTGATTACCGGATTGGATATTACCGGGTTGAGTGCGTTTAAGTAACAGATACAAATATTAAAATTTATATTCTAATCCTGTAACCACATAGCCACTGAGCACAGAAACCGTTTCTTCTTCATAAAAATTTTCGTAGGCAGCATTTTCTATAATTTTATTTTTATCCAAATGCAGGATGTCATTACCTTTTAAATACCATTTCCATTTGCCGTTTTTTGAGGAGTAACGCACCTCTGGGTTAAGGCGATAAAAAGTATTACTGTTTTTGCCAGTTTTATAGGTTTTTAGAGAATTGTCAATGCCAAAAAAGAATTGGCGGCTATTCAAAAATATGTTTAAAAAAGGTTCAGTTTGGGTTACTTTGTTGGGTTTGGATTGGATATTAGTAGTAATTCGACTTAAATAATAACGGAAACCCGACTCAAAATTAAAAATTGAGTTTTTAATGTTGGATGAAATCTTAATGGTATTTGACCAATTATTGGTAAGAATTCTCGTTGGTGAATAATTGACATAATTAAATCTTTTTAATTGTGAATAGGTAGTCTTTAGCCGCAACGAAAAAGGAATTTTGGTAAACTTTTTATCCATTAGTAAGTATCCGTTTAAGTTTTTGGATTGGGTTCCTTTTATAAAAGTATTTATACGATATCCATCTTCCGGCAAAGTGTTTGTAGCCAGATTGTCTTTGCCATAGGAAAGATTGCTGCCCAAACTTAATAATGTTCCGGAAAACAGGTCATAGATAAAATATCGAAACCCCAGTTGGTTTACTATGGCATAATCTCCCAAACTTAAGCCGCTGCTATTCAGTAACGTATTAAAATTGGCAATGTAGGGTTCTTCCACAATATTTTTTGCATGGGCTATTTTAATGGATTTGTCGTAATAAATACTCAAAGTATGCGATTTTTTAAACTGGAGCTTAAAATTGGCGTAGGGTAGTAATTCAGTTCGTTTACTATGTTTAAAATTGAAGAAACTGTAATTTCCACCAATTTCATATTGAAACAGGCCGCTTTTATCTAACATAAAGAAACCCAATTGCTGTTCAAAAACAGAGGTGGAAATATTATTGGAGTGCGTTTTGTTTTTGATTACACTTTTAAAATTGTTGTCAGTAGCAGACAGTTTATAATGAACTTTGGCCGTAATCTGCTTACTTATTTTCTTAGATAGCGTAGTATGTAAACCTATGCCGTTTTCATCATTCTCAATTTTTTGTAAAGCAGAAAAATCATTTTTTGGAAAAGATAATCCTAAAAATGTTTTATTAGAGGATAATAGTAAATCTTCTTCACCGGATTTTATACTCTGAAAAGCTATTGCCGAAAAAAGAAATGAGGCAATTTTTTGTTTGTATTGCAATGCTTGTTGAAAAGAAAAATTATCATTTTTCCTGTCAGTATCAAATGCCTGTTTGCCAAAAATATCTATACTTTTTGCTTCGTTTTTTTGTGGTGATAGATTCAAGGTGTATTCCAAGACAGAATTAGAAGAGGGTTTGTAAACTGAATTTATAAAAGTGTTCATTATACTCAGGGTATTGTCACTTGTATTTTCTAAGGATTGTTCAACGCTGCTATTTTCCAAAATATAGGTTTGGGTAGCCATTCTTTTTTCTATACCGGCTATTTTGTCAAAAATGATATAGCTGTTTAGTTTAAATTTTTTTGATGGATTATAGGAGAAATTCAAAGCGGCAAGTTGTTCTTTTTTGCTTTTTACCCTGTTGTCCGAAAACAAATAAGCTGGTAAATCTTCACTTGACAGGGTAGTGGTATTAGCATTTTTTGCAGTTAGTTTTTCAATACCTCCTTGAAAGCTTATATAGTTTTCAAAAGAAAAAGTTTGATTGCCCAGATTGTTTATATTACCTATGAAAAACAGGTTTGTTTTATCACTAAAAGAATACAAATTAGCCTCGGTTTCATACTTACTTTTATAACCCCCGCCTCCGCTTATATTACC
>PDWJ01003909.1_pt1 | contig 27780 bp, 29 predicted proteins | sample 1430881 | NCBI WGS metagenome assembly PDWJ01 (sample SAMN01162460, study PRJNA174530) | Oral metagenome, whole genome shotgun sequencing project. | biome: Marine environment; feature: Marine mammal; material: Swab sample of the gingival sulcus; isolation source: swab sample of gingival sulcus...
CTGAGCGGCAAGGTGTTACGCAATAGTAAAATTCGTCTCTTACGTGCCGGTGTCATCGTGCATGAGGGCGAATTATCATCGCTCAAACGCTTTAAGGATGATGTCAAAGAAGTAGCTAGTGGTTATGAATGTGGCTTGGGCATAGCCGGCTTTAACGACCTAAAAGAGGGCGATGTCATTGAGGCTTATCAAATAGTCGAAAAAATAAGGGAATAATATGAAATACAGTCGAACGCTACGCGTATCGGAAGAAATTAAAAAAATTGTCAGCGAGTTATTGCGCGATCAACTAAAAGACCCACGCTTAGATGCAATGGTTAGTGTGACGCGCGTCGAAACCACCAACGATCTACGCTTGGCCAATATTTACATTAGCGTAATCGGTGGTGACCTCGCTGAGGTAATTGCCGGGTTGAACAGCGCCAAGGGCTTTGTGCGTCGCGCGATTGGCAATCAGCTAAAATTGCATTATACGCCGGAACCGATTTTTAAGGCGGATAATTCGATTGCCGAAAGCATTAGAATGTCAAAGCTAATTGATGAAGTCAATAAGCGAGATAAAGAAGATGATAACTAAAACCTGCCAAGCACTTATGGCGGCAGAACAACCGCTTGTAATTTTACCGCATATTTCGCCGGACGGCGATACGGTGGGCTCAGCCGTGGCGCTTTATTATGCCTTGCAATCCTTTGGAAAAGAGGTTTACATTGTTCTGGACGATAAATTGCCAGATGATTTTGCGTATATTGCCGAGCAGATTGTATTGACCAGTCAACAGTTTGCCAATTTGGGTATCGTACACAAGACGTCGATTTGTGTTGATTTATCTGATTTAGAACGTTTGGGCGCTCGCCGCGGCTTGGTTGACAATAGCTACTTGATCAATATCGATCACCATCGCACCAATACAATGTTTGGCGATATACAGTGTGTCGACGCCGGTGCTGCTGCAACTGCCGAAGTGATTTTTCGACTTTTATCCGAGTTAAAGGTCAGATTGACAGCGCCAATTGCTGAAGCGCTTTACATTGCGATGATTACTGATACCGGTAATTTTAAGTATAGCAGTACAACGCCTAATACACTGCGCATTGCGGCGGATTTGTTGGAAATTCCATTTGATCGAATGCGTGCTATCAATCGCATTTACCACAGTGTACCGCGCGCCAAAGCTGCCTTACAAGCTGCAGCAATCAGCAATACGCAGTTTTTTGCAGAGGGTAAAATTGCCATCTGTGCTGTTTCACAAGCCGATTTAAGGCGCTTTGCGGCGTTAGATGAGTATAGCGAAGGCATCGTCGAGGCGGTGCGTAATATTGCCGGCGTTGAAGTTGCTGTTTTTATCAAACAACAAGCTGATGGCAACACAAAAGTATCAATGCGTTCGCTTAGTGAACCGGATGTTTCGCTTATTGCATTCGCTCACGGTGGTGGCGGTCATACAAATGCAGCCGGTTTTTCGTTAGCAATGCCGTTTGATAAAGCATTACATTATTGCACGACGGCGTTGCTTGATGAGGTGCGTTCGTGCATGGCTTTGTAGTAATCGATAAACCGGCCGGCATTACATCTGCCGGCGTTGTACGACAAGTTAAACGGCTATTACCAAAAGGCACTAAAATTGGCCATTGTGGTACGCTGGACCCCAATGTCACCGGCGTTTTGGCGTTGGCCATCGGTAAGGCGACCAAGGCGATGCCCTATTTAAACGATGAAATCAAGCGTTATCGTTGCACGCTGCGTTTTGGTATTAAGACGACGACCGCCGATATCTGGGGTGATTTAATAGAGCAAACTGAAGCAGAGCATTTTAGCAGCGACGCAATCAACAGCGCGCTCAGTAATTTGACGGGTAAAATCGAACAGGTGCCGCCGATGTTTTCTGCTGTCAAGCAGTCGGGCCAACGCTTGTATCAATTGGCCAGAGTAGGCAAAACCGTCACGCGGCAGCCTAAGCAAATTGAAGTATACGATTACAGTGCAGTTGAGTACGATTTTCCGCTGTTACACTTTACGGTCAGTTGCTCACGCGGCAGCTATGTGCGTACACTTTGCGAACAAATTGCCGAACAGCTGGATAGCATCGCGACTATGACGGCCTTGCGTCGTCTTCAGAGCGGGCCATTTAAGCTACAAGACGCACTTGACATGACTGATTTGACAGCAAAGTTAATCGCAGCAAAACTTTTGCCGATTACGGTGTTGTTTGACCGGCTACGACCGATAAAAGTCGACTACAAACACGCCTTGCATTTAACGCATGGCGTCAAAGTAAATTTGCTACGTTTTTTAAAAGACGCTGCGCCAATCGATAAAAAGGCGCTTTTTGCGGTCTATTACCAAAACGCATTTATCGGCGTGGCAGCTTGGCAAGATTCTGAAATTAGAATTGAAAAGCTATTTTTTGATAGCACTTTACTGAAGGATTACCATGATAGTATATAAAAATCGCGAACATCAAGCATTGACAGAAGCCAGCATTGTCGCCTTGGGTACATTTGACGGCATGCATAAGGGCCATCTAGCCGTTATCAACAGAATGGTTGAAGAGGGCGAAAGATGCGGTTTGAAAAAGGTTGTTTTTACATTTTCCGACATACCAAAGCATCGCTATAATTCAACTACTTCGAAAATTATGTCAAATTTAGAAAAGTTGGACTGGTTAGAACAGATGGGGGTAGACTTGGTCGTTTCATTGCCATTTGATGCCACCATCAAAAATGTTTCGCATTTTGATTTTTTTAATTATATTTGTGAGCAGCTAAATGCCAGTACGTTGGTTATTGGCGAAAATTTTAAATTTGGTAAATCGGCCTTGGGTACAGCTCAATGGCTGCAAGAACAATGTCGCCTAGCGAGGCGCGGCTGTATTATCGTTTCGGCAATCACTTTTGACGGTCAGGTGATTAGTTCTACTAATATTCGCGAATTGCTGATGGTCGGCAAAATCGCTGAGGCAAATGCCCGCTTAGGACGTAAACATTTTGTTAGTGGCGTTGTAAAAATGGGTAAACAGGTTGGCAAGGCGTTGGGATTTGCCACTGCAAATTTGACAATTCGCAGTTATATGACCAATATTAAGCCCGGCGTTTACGTAACGGAAACAGTTGTTGCCAATCGGCGTTACCAAAGCGTTTCTAATGTTGGCTATAATCCGACATTTAAGCAGCATGATTTTAATTTGGAAACGCATATACTGGATTTTGCTGATGAATTATACGGCCAAAAAATTTCGGTATACTTTTTAGCGCGTTTGCGCGATGAATTGACATTTGAAAACACGACGGCATTAATTGAGCAGATCGAAAAAGATGTAACGGCGACGCGTCGTTATTTTGACGGTTTAACCGCTCAGTAACTGCCTGATATTTATAGATAAGGCTACAAGTACAAGAGGATTTTATGAAAAAGCGCATTGGAATTATATTAATCGTTATCGGCATACTCGTACTGGCTTTTCCGTTTGCCAATACCGCATGGATGAAATGGCGTCAACAGCAAATCATCAATCAAATTGACGACAGTTTTAAAGCGCTCGCGTCGTCTGGAAATGAAGCGGTCAATAGTGACGCGGTAGTTTCTGATAGCGCTGCTGAAACAGACGCTGATAATAATGCTGAGCCGCATCCACAAGGCAATCGGACTAAAATACGCGAAAGCGCGCCCGATCCACAATTTGTGACGAGTCACGATGGCTTAAAATTTTTTGGTAAAATTGCCATACCGGTAATTGATGTCACCATGCCATTAGTTGAGGGTACCAGTGACTATCATATTGCGATATCGGCCGGACATATGCCGGATACGGCCTATCCTAACCAATTCGGCAATAGCGTTATCGTCGGCCATCGTGGCTATAGTCGTGAAAGGCTGTTTAATCGGCTTGACGAACTGAAATTTGGCGATCGAATCGTCATTACGTCAGGAGGTGTTAAGAGTGATTACGTGGTTTACAACACAAAAGTGGTCGAACCAACCGACTTTTCGGTTATTGAGCAAAATGGCGATCATAAACTGCTGACGCTTATCACTTGTACGCCGCTTTATTCGTTTGAGTACCGCCTAATTGTGCAGGCAGTAAAACTGACTGATTAATCGATTTAAATGGCAAAAATAACTTTACAATAATCAAAGCGTCGTATATAATATAGCCGTCGACTATCGCTGGGTTGTGCGAAGTTCCGCTCCGCAACGCGGCATATGTTGTGTTTATCTAGGAGGAAATTATGATTACAAAGCAAAAAAAAGAAGAAATCGTCAAGGAATACGGTTTGTCAGAAGGCGATACCGGTTCGCCGGAGGTTCAGGTAGCCATTTTAACCTTTCGCATCAATTCGCTAACTGAGCACCTCAAAGAACATCACAAAGATCACCATTCACGTAGAGGCTTATTGAAAATGGTCGGTCATCGCCGAAACTTATTAAATTACTTGAAGAACAAAGACATTGAACGCTATCGTTCGCTAATCGCCAGATTGGGCTTGAGAAAATAATTAAAAAAAGGAGGGCTTCCTCCTTTTTGTATTTTAAATTTTTATTGCAGTTGACAATGTTTTTTAGTAAACTATGATAAACGGTGTAATGCGGGTTTATACCTGTCCTACTTAAAGGTGAGCAAAGTGCGCTTTGCTGGCGTTTAAGTAGGATAATCTCCGCATTACCACTATGCGAAGGAGGCATGAATGGAAGCATTTCAAACAAAGGTAAAAACCTATCAAACGACTGTTGCCGGTCGTCCGCTCAAGGTCGAAATTGGCAAGATGGGTAATTTGGCAAACGGCTCTTGTATGGTCAGCTATGGCGAAACCGTCGTCATGGTGGCCGCAACGGCTTCGCGCAAGCCACGCGAGGGCATTGACTTTTTCCCGCTGTCAATTGACTTTGAAGAAAAATTGTACTCGGTCGGTAAAATACCGGGCGGTTTTATCAAGCGCGAAGGGCGGCCGTCTGAAAAAGCCATTTTGACAGCGCGTCTGATCGATCGACCGATTCGCCCGCTTTTCCCAGATGGTTATTTCAACGAGGTGCAGGTCGTCGCGCAAGTCTTATCGGTTGAACAGGACAATACACCCGATATGGTCGCCATGATCGGCGCATCAATTGCGCTTAGCATTTCTGATATTCCATTTGACGGACCGATCGGTGGCGTCACTGTCGGCTATGTCGATGGCGAGTACGTGATTAATCCGACGGTTGAGCAAGCTGACAAGAGCGACTTGCATTTGGTTGTTGCCGGTACAGCCGATGCCATCAATATGGTTGAGGCCGGCGCCAATGTATTGCCCGAAGCAGTTATGTTAAATGCACTGTTAAAAGGACACGACGAAATTAAAAAAATTGTTTCCTTTATTGAGGAAATCAAAGCCGATTGTGGCAAGACTAAACAGGTCGTTGTCGCGCCTGAAGTCAATCAGGCATTGGTTGACGACATTGAAGCCTACTGGGATGATATGAATAAGTTGGTGCGCATTGCTGATAAAAAAGAGCGCAACAACGCAATTGACGACTTAAAAGAAAGCATTAGCAATCAGTTACTCGAAAAATATCCCGACGATGAGGGCGCTTTTAAGGGCTTGTTAAAGAGCCTGGAAAAGCGTGTAATGCGCAAAATGGTATTGGCCGAAAAAACACGTGCTGACGGTCGTGCACTCGACGAGATTCGACCAATTTCTGTAGAAGTTGGCCTGTTACCGCGCACACATGGTTCGGGTCTATTTACGCGTGGTTTGACTCAGGCTTTGACGATTACCACACTAGGTGCACTGGGCGAGGCGCAGCGCATTGACGGATTGGGACTTGAGGAAAATAAGCGCTACATGCACCATTATAATTTTCCGCCGTTTTCAGTCGGTGAAACCGGCTTTATGCGCGGACCGAATCGTCGCGCGATCGGGCACGGCGCATTAGGCGAAAGGGCCTTGTTGCCGGTGTTACCTTCAGAAGAGGATTTTCCCTACGCCATTCGCTTGGTTTCTGAAATTATGACCTGTAACGGTTCCAGTTCACAGGCCAGCATTTGCGGTTCATCGCTATCGTTAATGGACGCCGGTGTGCCGATAAAAGGCGCCGTCGCCGGTATTGCCATGGGGCTAATTGCCGAAGGTGATAACGTAGCCATCTTGAGTGATATTCAAGGTGTTGAGGACTTTTTAGGCGATATGGACTTCAAGGTTGCCGGTACTAGCGAGGGTATTACCGCCATGCAAATGGACATTAAAATTGATGGCTTAAAGCGCGAAATCTTAGAGGCGGCTATGGAGCAAGCCAGAAAGGGACGCTTGTTTATTCTATCTGAAATGAATAAGGTCATCGCACAACCGCGTGCCGAAATGTCACCTTTTGCACCGCGCGTCGTCAGCTTAAAAATTGAGCCTGATAAAATTGGTACTGTTATCGGACCGGGTGGTAAGATGATCAATAAAATCATCGACGATACCGGCGTCAAAATTGATATTGATGATACCGGTCTAGTCTTGATTACGGCGCCGGACGGCGTTAGCGGTAATAAGGCTAAGAATATCATCATCGGCATTACCAAAGATGTCGAAGTGGGCGAGGTCTACGATGCCAAAGTCAGCCGCATCATGAAATTTGGCGCCTTTGCCGATTTAGGCAATGGCAAAGAGGGTCTGGTGCACATTTCACAATTGACTAAGGAACGTCTCAATAAAGTAGAGGACAAGTTCAAGGTCGGTGACGACATTCAAGTTAAAGTCGTCGAAATCGACAAACAAGGTCGTATCAACTTATCGCGTAAAGTGCTGTTAAAGGATTAAGCGCGTTAGATGTATAAAAGATATCGATTAAACAACGGCAGCGCCGTCATTTGTCATCAAATTGACGGCGTCAAGTCGTTTGCCATTGGCGTCTATGTCAAAGCTTGTTCCAATTACGAAACGTCGCGCGAGATTGGCATTTCGCATTTGATTGAGCATATGATGTTTAAGGGCACTAAAAAGTACAGCGCCAAGCAGATTGCCGAAAAGATTGATGACGTCGGTGGCGTGTTGAACGCCTATACCGCAAAAGACTGTACTGCTTATTATGCCAAGGTTTTGAGCGAACACGCGCCCTTGGCAATTGAACTGTTGGCTGATATGCTGACCAATTCACAGTTTTTAAAAGCCGACCTAAGCAAAGAGATTCAGGTCGTCAAAGAAGAAATTGCGATGTATCAGGATTCGCCGGAAGACGTCGCCTACGAGCTGTTGCAAACAGTCGCCTATGGCAAGCATCCACTGGCGCTGCCGATTTTGGGTTACGCCGATTCGCTCGACAGTTTGACGCGTGAGGCGATTGTAGACTATATTGGCAGATATTATACAGCTGATAATACGATTATTGCCGTAGCCGGTGATTTACCAGCTGATTTAATCGACCAATTAAACGCCGCCTTTGCCGATTATCGTCAACGGGGACAACAGGGTGCGGTCGCGGCGGCAGAGTTTTTGGCCGGCTATGATTTCATTGACAAAGACATTGAACAAAATCACATTTGCTTGGGTTTTAACGGCATCCCATATGGGCATGCCGATTACTATACTTATTTGTTGATTTCCAATGTGTTAGGTGGCACGTCTAGTTCGCTACTCTTTCAAAATGTACGCGAAAAACACGGCTTAGCTTACTCAATTTACTCTCAACCGAGCTTTTTTAAGCAAGCCGGTCACTTTACGATTTATACCAGTTATCGCGCCCAAAATCAATTAGCGGTAGCCAGTGCTATTGTCGACTGTTTGATTGCGCTTAAAAGTCATTTTGACGAGGCGGTTTTAGCGCGCGCTAAAACGCAACTAAAGAGTGCCTATATACTGGGGTTAGAAAGTAGCACCAGCATTATGGGCGCGATGGGTAAACGTCTCATTTACGACGCTAAGGTAGAAACAATTGAACAAATGATGGCGGCGATCGACAACATTCGTTTGAGCGATGTCAATCGCTGTATCGCGGCACTGAATAGCAGTAAAATTGCCTTGGCGATGGTCGGTAGATTAAACGAAGCTGACGTCAAAGCAGTCTATCAATTATTTTGTAATGGAGTAAATAATGAAAGTTAAAATTGTCAATCATTCAAAATACGATTTACCAAAGTATGAAACCGCCGGCTCAGCCGGCATGGATTTACGCGCCAATATCAATCAACCGCTGGTCTTACAGCCTTTAGAACGCCGTCTGGTGCCAACCGGTCTATTTATTGCGTTGCCAATCGGTTACGAGGCACAAGTGCGGGCGCGTTCCGGTCTATCGATTAAACACGCCATTACGCTGATTAATGCCGTTGGTACAATCGATAGCGATTATCGTGGTGAAATCAAAGTGCCGCTGGTCAATTTATCGAATGATGCCTATCAATTACAGCCGGGTGAACGCATTGCTCAAATGGTAATTGCGCATTACGAACGGGTTGATTGGCAACAAGTTGACACACTTGATGAGACGGAGCGGGGCAGTGGCGGCTTTGGTTCAACCGGTCGCTAATAGAGGGAACAGTTTGAAAATACTTATCATGAATGACGACGGCTTTTATGCCGCCGGTTTAACGACTCTAATAAATGTATTAAAAACGGCGCACGATTTGTACGTATGCGCTCCAAAGGCGCATATGAGCGGCATGGGGCATGCCATTTCAGTTGGCCAAAAAATACGGGTTGAAAAGCAGGCAATTGACGGCGTAAAAGCGGCTTATACCGTTGACGGCACACCATCTGATTGCTCGAAAATCGCCCATTTATACCTCTTTAAGGACATCGATTTTGATTTGGTAATCTCTGGTATTAATTGTGGTCTAAATCTGGCGGTTGATGTCATCTATTCCGGTACGGCGTCGGCTGCACATGAATCTTGGGCCTATGGCTACAACGCTTTAGCATTATCACAAGACATTGCCAATAATGCCGACGATACCAATTTTCAGGCGGCAGCCGAACACGCCAAAGCATTAATCGCACAACTCGATTTTAATGACAAACCCTTTCTATACAGTATTAACTATCCGGCAAATCGCATTCCTAAGGGTTTGCTTTACGCAGAACCCAGTAATGTCGTCTATCACGAAGCGATTGATATAGCGGGTGATGACACAGATTTTACAATAAAACTGACCGGTCAGCGCAACAATTTGTCAGCAAATAACGACAATGAATACGACCTTGTAAAAAAGGGCTATGCCGTGATTTATCCGCTGCAAATTGAAGTAACCCCCAAGCGCCGCAATCTAGAGCTGCTTGCTCTAGTCAATAAACTAAAAGATTAACTGTGTTATTGGTGCCAGGCACCAATAACACAACATAAAGTAGCGACTTGTATTAGAAAACATCAGCATTTCGTTATATTTGTGAAAACTTATTGTAATTCCTTTTTTTTTTGTATATAGTTAAGATAGAGCCATATTGTTATGGTTGTGTTTGTGTGTATTAAAATAAGGTAAAAGGAGGTAAGCATGAAAAAATTTGGAATTTTAGCGTTAGTATTATTATTAATTCTAACGTCGACGTCCGTTGCTTTTGCTGAGCCGAGTATTTGGGCAAAAGAAGAAGTAGATTTGGCTAGAGCAAATAATTTAATTGTTGCTGAGGCCGATCAAAATTATCAGGCCTTTATCACGCGCGAACTTTTTTGTAAACTGATTGTGCGCATGGTAGAAGAACAGCGTGGTCAACCAATTGAATTACTCATGACTAATCCTTTTGTTGACACTGATAGCGAAGAAATTGTCAAAGCCTATCAAATGGGGATTGTCAAAGGCGTTTCGGCAACGCAGTTTGCGCCAAAAAATCTAATTACTCGTCAAGAAGTTGCTGTGATGATGATGCGTGCTTTTCGAGTGTTAGATAATATTAACGAAACTGGTTATACGCAAAACGTCAATGTCAGCGGTATCACATTTAGCGATCAAGGTCAGATTGCTGATTGGGCACTTCAAGATGTAAGAGAGGCTTTTGTGTTGGGCATCATAAAGGGGATAGGTGACAATACAATTAATCCTTTGGGCAATACAACTGTTGAGCAGAGTATCATGTTATCATATCGTCTATTTAGGCGCTATGCAAAAGATGAGTTGGGTTCACCGATTGAAGGATCTGCTGATGACACTGCAACACCCGCTGATGACACTGCAACACCTGCTGATGACACTGCAACACCTGCTGAGGACACTACAGCTCCTGCTGAGGACACTACAGCTCCTGCTGAGGACACTACAGCACCTGCTGAGGATACTACAGCACCTGCTGGAGATAATGAAACACCGGCTGGAGACAGTGCGACACCGACTGGAAACTCCATTGAAGAACAAGGTGGCAAGACTGACGGATATAAAGATTTAATGGAAGCTAATATACCTGCTGTCATTTCTGACGGTCCTAATCTAGAACTTTCCACAAACATTGCTCCAGTTGCCATAGTTGATAATCTAGTTATCAAATTGCGGGCAGATATTTCAAATTACATAGTTGTCGATCGGCTTGTCAATGATCCTGACGGTGATACGTTGACATTTGTTTCTGTAGAACAAACTTCAACTGGTAACAATCAGCTTGCAATTGATGCTTATGTAGATGATTCGATTATGAATCTAAGGCCCAGTGATGAAGCAGACGTCGGTAAGTTTGCTGACTTTAGTGCCGTTGTAAGCGATGGCGAAAAGGAAACGACGATAACTTTTAAAGTAGTTATCATAGCTAAGGATACCAAGGTTGCTGCACGCTTTGAACCGTTGGTTTGGAACGTTAAAAAGTACGAAGAAAGCTGCCTACCATATATCGACTTCTTAGAAGGTACAATAAGTGATAGCGCTTCTGTCGGCACTATTTTTCCAAGTGGAATGAACGTGTTTGGCGAACTTAAAACCGGTATTCTTCCACCGGATTCTAAATGTTTAAAGTTTACTCCCAATTATTCAGCTGACTTAGATAGCAAAACTAAGGAGTATGAAGTCGACTTCTCAAAAGGTGATGGCACAATTGAAAGAGTAACGATTATCATAAACTATGATCTTAACACCTATGTACCGTCAGATCAGTAAAAAATGAGCAAAATATACAATGTAATGAAAAGAGGGTGGAGTTTCCATCCTCTTTTTGCGATATATATTTCATTTTTATGACAAATTGTCATATTTTTATTTTTAATGAAATTTTTCTTGCAATTTTATCTGTTTGTGTTATGATGGTTAGGAAAATTAATTATCATTTAAGCATTAAGCATGTCAAAGTCACATACTGGGAGGTTGTTTTGGCAATTGACAGAAAGAAGATGGAGATTAAAGTAAAACGCGAATGGTGCAAAGGTTGCGGCATTTGCGTTCATTTTTGTCCTAAACAGTGCCTTGAACTGGATGAACGCGACAAGATTGTCATGGCACGACCTGACGATTGCATAAAGTGTGGCCAATGCGAACAGCGTTGTCCGGACTTTGCTATTTTTTTAGGAGGCAAAGATGAAGTCTAAACAGATTGTTAAATTGATGCAGGGCAATGAGGCTTGCGTCGAAGGCGCACTTTACGCCGGCATGAAATTTTATGCCGGTTATCCGATTACGCCTTCAACCGAAATTGCTGAAATCTCCGCACAAAAACTGCCGATTTACGGCGGAAAATTTATTCAAATGGAAGATGAAATCGGTGGTATTGCCGCAGCAATTGGCGGCTCTATTGCCGGTCTTAAATCGATGACGGCTACCAGCGGCCCCGGTTTTTCACTTAAGCAAGAAAATATTGGCTATGCAGCCATTGCTGAAATTCCGCTGGTAATCGTCAATGTGCAGCGTGGTGGTCCGTCAACCGGTTTGCCAACGGCACCGTCACAGGGCGACATTATGCAGGCCAAGTGGGGTACACATGGCGATCACCCGATTATTGCCGTTTCGCCTAGTTCGGTACGTGAGACCTTTACCGAAACGGTTCGCGCTTTTAATTTAGCTGAAAAATACCGCACACCGGTGATTATCTTAACTGATGAAGTGGTCGGTCATATGCGTGAGCGCATTGATGTACCGGCGGTCGGCGAGATCGAATTGTACGATCGGGCAATACCATCTGAAGAAGATAAGGATAATTACTTGCCCTATAAGGTTGAAGAAGGTGAAATCGTCGGTCGTTTAGCGCCGTTTGGTAGCGGTTTTCGCTACCATATCACCGGACTTTTTCATGACGAAACCGGTTTTCCGTCAAACTCAACCGACAACGCTGCAAAGGTGATTAATCATTTAATGTCGAAAATTTCCGATAACTTAGATGATATTGTAAAATATGAGGAATATCTGCTTGATGACGCCGATTTTGCCATTATTGCCTATGGTTCAACGGCGCGCAGTGCGCGCAATGCCGTCAATAAATTACGGGCTGATGGCGTCAAAGTTGGATTGTTTCGACCGATTACAATTTGGCCCTTTCCGGAACGGCAAATTACTGAATTAGCGTCTCGCTCAAAGTGGTTATTGGTCACCGAAATGAATTTAGGACAGATTTTGGAAGAAGTAAAAAGTTTGATTAAGGATGAAACGCCAGTTCATTTCTTGGGTAAAGCAAATGGCGAGGTTATTGCGCCGATTGAGCTGTACAATAAAGTAAAGGAGCTGGTCTAATGGAAAACTTAAGCACGATTGTCAAAGATTATTTCAGAGTTGATAAATTAGCCCATATCTGGTGCCCAGGCTGCGGTCACGGTGTCATTATGCACGCTATCGTGCGCGCAATTAATGACTTGGGCTGGCAAAAAGACGATGTCGTGATTGTTTCCGGTATCGGTTGTAGTTCACGTGCACCGGGCTATATGGATTTTAACACTTTACACACCACTCATGGCCGCGCTTTGGCTTTTGCGACTGGTATAAAGATGGCAAAGCCCGATTTAAAGGTCGTCGTTATATCTGGCGACGGCGATGCCGCGGCAATTGGCGGCAACCATCTGATTCACGCCTGTCGTCGCAACATTGACATTACAACAATTGTCTTTAATAACAATATTTATGGTATGACGGGGGGGCAGTATTCGCCGACGACGCCGACTGCCGAATTGGGTACGACAGCACCGTATGGCAATATCGATCCGGCTTTTGATATTGCTAATTTAGCGGTGGCCGCCGGTGCAACTTACGCCGCCCGAACAACTGCTTATCATATGATGCAAATGACCGGTTTTATTAAAAAAGCAATGGCGCATAAGGGCTTTTCACTGGTTGAAGCAATTAGCGTTTGCCCGACCTATTATGGCAGAAAAAATAAAAAAGGTTCTGCACCGCAGATGATGCAGTGGTTAAAGGATTCGTTTATTGACATTAAAGTGGCTGATAAATTACCCGCTGAAAAGCGGGCGGGTAAGTTTATTATGGGTGAGTTTTGCAATATCGAAAAACCGGAATATACGGAACAATATACTAAACTTATCGAACGATTTACTGGAGGAAAACAATGAGAACTGAAATGCGACTAACCGGCTCAGGTGGTCAAGGTTTAATTTTGGCAGGCATTATTTTTGCCGAAGCTGCCCTATTAGATGGCAATAATTCGCTGCAATCGCAGAGCTATGGTCCCGAAGCACGCGGTGGTGCCTCTAAGGCAGAGGTCATCATCAGTAAGGAAGAAATCGATTTTCCAAAAGTCGAAATGCCCGATGTGCTATTGTCTTTGACACAGGTTGCCTGCGATAAGTACAGTGGCGAAATTGCCGATGACGGCATATTGATTGTCGATGAAACGGTTAATTTAGATTCAGTTAAAGATACTTTTTAACCGTATTCCAAAAGGGACTGAAGCGCTGAATAAAAAAGCACTTGAACATGGTTATCAGCTAGCTTTAGCAATGAAATAGAAGATTATGCGTGCCTACTATCAAGATATTTTTGATCTAATAGACGATAAGTTTGCCATGATGAGCAAGAGCCATAAGAAAATTGCTCAGTTTATCAAGGCAGAATTTAATAAGATGCCATTTTTAACTGCTGCCGAGGTTGCCAAACTGGTAAAGGTAAGCGAATCGACAGTCGTGCGCTTTGCCGCTTCACTTGGCTATTCAGGTTTTCCCGGTATGCAGCGCGCCTTCCGCGAAACGGTACAAAGTCGCCTGACGACGGCGCAGCGTTTTGAGTTATCAAAAGATAGCGTTGCTGATGACCACATTAAGCGCGTGATGCGCGCTGATATTGACAATATACGCAATACGGCAAACGATTTAGATGTAGCTGTCCTAAAAACCGTTGTCAAAGAAATTAGTCGGGCTAAAAAGTTATATATACTGGGTAGCCGCAGTTCAATTATTTTAGCAGAATATATCGCCTTTTATTTAAATTATATTCATGGTGATGTTCATTTGCTGTCGCGCGGTGCCAATGACAGCTATGATGAAGTGGTTAATATCGAGCCGACAGATGTACTAATCGTATTTTCTTTTCCACGTTATTCAAATCGCACCTTTGAAGTGGTTGAATTTGCCCGCACTCAAAATGCGAAAATTGTGGGCATCACCAATAGTATGGATGCACCGTTGGTGCAGTATTGTGACCATGTTCTAACGGCAGAGTACGATATGTCAACTTTTATCGATTCCTTTGTCGCGCCGATGAGCTTGGTCAATGCCATCATCTTTAGTTTGGCGGCCGATGCCGGCGACACGCTATCGCAAAAATTTGATTTATTAGAAAACCTTTGGTCGCTTAACGACGTTTATAAATAATTAATATTTTATTACAAATATAATCAAAATATTGACAAAACCTGATTATTTGTGTACAGTTAGTTGGATTATAAATCGTATTATTGTATTATAATTATCTGTAAGCAATGAGGTGGCGAGGTGAAAAAGTTAGCCGTTTTGTTTCTGACGGTTTTTTTAGTGATTGCAATGGGGCTATCTGTCTTTGCTGCACCCAGCTATTGGGCAAAGCCGGAAATTGACCAAGCGCGAAACTATGGTTTGATTGTCAACGGTGCAGACCAGAATTATCAAGATTATATCACGAGGCGTTTATTCTGTGAACTTATCATACGAATGGTCGAACTGCAGTTGGGCTCTCCGGTCAAGATTAGTGGCAGTAATCCATTTGCCGATACGACTAATCCATCGATTGTTAAGGCCTATCAGCTGGGAATTGTCAAAGGTGTTTCAAAAGACAGGTTTGCACCTAATAGACTGATTAACCGACAAGAGGTTGCGGTCATAATGATGCGTACCCTGCGACTGCTCGATGCGATTAACGGTACGGGGTTTGCGCAGAGCATCAATATTAGTGGTGTCACTTTTTACGATTTGACGGCGATTGCCGACTGGGCAATGCAAGATATTAAAGAAGCCTTTGCGCTCGGCATAATCAGGGGTATAGATGGCAATAAAATTGCCCCGCTTGCAAATATCAGTATTGAGGAAAGTATTCTGCTGACACTACGTCTCTACAATCGTTATCAAACGCTGTAGTATAACGGACGTGTCGGTAGCTAGAAAATGAGGTAGGTATGTACCAAATAGCAATTGATGGACCATCCGGTGCGGGTAAGAGCACAGTTGCCAAAGCATTGGCAAAACAGTTGAATATTCTTTACCTAGACACCGGTGCGATGTATCGGGCATTAACTTATTTTGCCTTGCAACGTCGGGTTGAAACTGCCGATTCAGCGGCGGTCTTGGCGCTGCTTGCTGATTTTACGATAGAATTTAAGGATGATGCGGTCTATTGTGAGGGCGTCGATGTTAGCGATGCCATCAGGACGGCGGCCGTTACAACTCGCGTTTCAGAGGTTTCGGCCATTGAACAAGTGCGTACCTATATGGTGAAAAGGCAGCGTGAAATTGCCGGTCAGCGCGCTTGTGTATTGGACGGTCGCGACATTGGCACGGTGGTTTTGCCAAATGCCAAATACAAGTACTACATTACCGCTTCAGATTTTGTGCGCGCCAAAAGACGCTATGATGAACAATTGCTAAGGGGCTATGATGTCACCCTAGAAGATGTTTTGAAGGATATTAGACGACGCGATTTGTACGATTCGACACGCCAACATGCCCCCCTCAAAGTGGCTGATGACGCCTTGGTAATCGATACGACCAATTTGACGGTTGCGCAAGTGGTGGCAAAGATATTAGAAAATGTCAAAGAAGAAGCGTAAAATTATCGTAGCGCGCCATGCCGGCTTTTGCTCCGGCGTAAAAAATGCCGTCAAGACGGCATTTGATAGCGCTAAACAACAGGATAAGAATAAACCGCTCTATAGTTATGGTGAGCTGATTCACAATGAGTCGGTTAATCGCGAGCTTAGTAAGCGGGGGGTGACGGTAATTGATGATTTAGCTACAGCCAATGACAGCGCGGTGATTATTCGCTCGCACGGTGTAGCAAAAACGGTTTACCAAACCATTTCTCAAAATAACAATCAGTTGATCGATGCGACTTGCGTGTTTGTAAAACGGGTTCATCAGATAGTTGAACAACGCTCGGCCGAGGGTTATCAAATTGTTATTATCGGCGATGCCAAACATCCCGAGGTGCAGGGGATCAGCGGCTGGTGTGACAAGGCTATAATTATCAATTCACTTGCAGAGGCAAAGGCGATAAAAGCGACTAAGCCACTTTGTGTGGTGGCGCAAACTACATTGAATGCACAGCTGTATGATGAGATTACTTGCTATTTATCCGAGCATTACGACGATGCCATCTTTTACAAGACAATTTGTTCGGCCACTCAATTGCGCCAGGATGAGGCGCGTCAGATTGCTCAAAAAGTCGACTACATGATCGTCATTGGCGGCAAAAATAGCAGCAATACTAAGAAATTGTATCAGATTTCTAAAGAAATCTGTAAAAAAGCGCAATTAATTCAAGATTTTCAGCAAATTGATGTGAAATTATTGCGAAATTATGGTAATATAGGAATAGTTGCTGGAGCTTCAACTCCAGATTGGATTATAGATGAAGTGATCCGGAAACTAAAATTTGAAGGCGAGGTAGTTATTAATGGAAAATGACAAGACAATGCAAGAACTGTTGGATGCTTATGAAGGTGGCTTCAAAGCGCCACGACGTGGTGAGGTAATCGAAGGAAAGGTCGTTATGGTCAACGATTACGAAGTGGTCGTAAATGTTGGCTACAAGTCCGACGGTATCATCCCAAAAGACGAAGTCAATGGCGCTGACCAAAAGGCTTTGACTGAAATGTTTGAAGAAGGTCAAGAATTAGATGTTTACGTTTTAAAAACCGATAACGGTGATGGCAATGTATTATTGTCGACTAAGCGTCTGGTTGTCGATCAAGATTTCAAAGATTTAGAACCCATTTACGAATCTGGCGAATCGATTTCAATTGTCGTCAAGCAGATCGTTAAAGGTGGCGTGATTGCCTATTACAAAAATGTACGCGGCTTTATTCCTGCCTCACATCTTTCGTTGCGCTACGAAAAGGATACCAATAAGTATTTAGGGCAAACGATGGATGTAAAGGTAATTGAATACGATAAGCGTAAGAAGCGCGCCGTATTTAGCCGCAAAGAGATTTTGCGCGTCGAACAGTCTGAAAAACGTGAACAGTTTTTCAATAATATCGAAGAAGGTCAAACTATCGATGGTGTCGTCAAACGCTTAGCTAACTTTGGCGCTTTTGTCGATATTGGCGGATTCGACGGCCTCGTGCACATCAGTGAAATTACTTATGGTAGAATTAAGTCGCCTAGTGAATTTTTAAAGCCCAACCAAGAGGTTAAGGTCAAGGTGTTGCGCATCGATAAGGAAAAAGAAAAGATTTCATTATCGATTAAGAAAACCAAGCCTAATCCTTGGGATGAAGCAGCTGTTAAGTATTCAGTTGGTTCAACACATGTTGGTCGAGTTGTCAACATGACTGACTTTGGCGCCTTCGTCGAGTTGGAACCGGGCGTTGAAGGGTTAGTGCATATTTCGCAGATTTCTCTAGAGCGCATCGAAAAACCATCGGATATATTGACGGAAAACCGCAGCTATGAGTTTGAAGTTTTAGAAATTGACACGATAGAAAAGAAAATTAAATTATCGCGCAAGGCGTTGCTCGATCCGGAGGCAACTGTGCCGATGAGTAGCGAAGCGCTTGAAGAAGAGACAAGTGCTGATTATCAGCCTGAAACTGAAAATGAAGCGGTAGCAGAAACCGTTGAAGCAGCAGAAGAAACCGTTGAAGCGGCAGAAGAAGCTACCGAAGCAACAGAAGAAGCTGCCGAAGTAGCTGAAGAAACCGCTGAAGCAGCTGAAGAAGCTGCTGAAGTAGCGGAAGAAACCGTTGAAGCAGCTGAAGAAGCTGTCGAGACGACTGAAGAAGCAGTTGAACCAGCTGCGGCTGAAGAAGAAACTGAAGCGTAGTTTTTTTACGACTTTTAAGCGTAAGCAACTGGATAAAGATCAGTTAACGAGTTATAAGATAAACGCCGTATCGATTACTAGTAAAACGATGCGGCGCTGTCTTATGTTTTAGTTTTTATATTTTGGCACAACAAAAAAGTCGCTGATGATTAGTCATGCAACCAGCAAGATGAATTGTTTTAGAATTGTTCTACAAGATGGCGAAGCGCTTGTAATTCTTTATCAGAAAGCGGTGCAGCCAAATTACCGTTTGTTGCCAGAAAATCGCTTACCGTCGTTGGATGATTGGTTAGATTTAACAGATAATCAGTCGAAACGTTAAAAAAGAGTGCGGTATTGGCAATGAAATCAGCATCGGGTAATCGCTTGTTGTTTTCATAGCGAGATAACGTCGTCTTAGTTGTGCCCAATTCTTTGGCGAGTGCATCTAATGTCATTCGTCTATTTTGTCTTAACTGTCTTAAGCGCATGTAAAATTGTTGCATATCGTTCTCCTTTAATTATATATTAAAACAAAATTGCGCTACTATCAAGAGCAACAACCATTTTTATTATTAGAATTTGAGGTTATATGGTTAAAACTATTCAAATTGATTATTGGAACGACGTGAGCATTCAATATCAAATGTACATGCAGTCAATTCGACAAATGTCTGATAGTTATAAAATCGAAAATGGCAGGAAGCCACTTTTTATAATCAAGACATATGGCTGTCAAATGAATGAACACGATTCTGAAAAAATAAAGGCTATGCTGGTGCAAATGGGTTATGATGAAACTGACCGGCTTGAAGCGGCACAGATCGTCATTTATAATACCTGTTGTGTCAGAGAAAATGCCGAATTAAAAGTGTTTGGCAATTTGGGTGCACTGAAGCCCTTAAAAGCCAAGCGTAAGGACTTATTTATTGCCGTCTGTGGTTGTATGATGCAGCAGCCGCATATCGTTGAGCAAATCAAAACCAAGTATCGTCATGTCGATCTGGTATTTGGTACACATAATTTGCACGCCTTGCCACGCCTTCTACAGCAGGCGCTAAACAGCGATGATATACTGGTTGAAGTGTGGGAAAATGAAAAGTCGATTGTCGAAAACATGCCGGTAATCAGAAAAAAATCGCTCAAGGCATTTGTCAATATCATGTACGGTTGCAATAATTTTTGCACTTTTTGCATCGTGCCTTATACGCGCGGTCGCGAGCGCAGTAGATTGCCAAAGGATATCATAGCTGAAGTAAAAAAACTGGTTGCTGATGGCGTTAAAGAAATCATGCTATTAGGGCAGAACGTCAATTCCTATGGACTTGATTTTGACGAGCCCTATGGTTTTGCCGATTTATTGACCGAATTAAATGCGCTGACAGGCAATTGTCGGATTCGTTTTATGACACCGCACTACCGATATCATTATTGGATTTCCCGGTGAAACCGAGCAGGATGTGGATGATTTAATCGATTTAATTAAAACCGTTCAGTACGATTCGGCGTTTACTTTTATCTATTCGCCACGTCAAGGTACGCCTGCCGCCAAAATGCCCAATCAGATTGACGAAACGGTTAAACACGCCCGTTTTGATCGTATGCTAAATGCGCTTAATGAGATTATCATTGAGAATAATAAAAAGCTCGTCGGACGACGCTATAATGTGTTGGTAGAAGGTAAGACGCGTGACGACGCTTATTTGATGGGACGTACGCGCAATAATAGGGTAATTAATTTTGCCGGCGACGCGACATTGTTCGGTCAGTTTGTCGATGTCGAAGTAACACGCGCTAACAATTTTTCGCTTTATGGCAAGTTGTTAACCTAACGGAGAAACTATGGCTAAAATGACACCAATGATGCAGCAATATCACGAAATAAAGGCCCAATATCAAGACTATATTCTGTTTTTTAGACTGGGCGATTTTTACGAGATGTTTTTTGATGATGCGCTGGTTGCCAGTAAGGCGTTGGATATTACGCTTACCAAACGCCAAGCCGGTGGCGGTCAGTACGCACCGCTCTGTGGCGTGCCTTATCATTCGGCTGATGGTTACTTAGCAAAACTAATCGAGCAGGGCTTTAAGGTCGCCATTTGTGAGCAGGTTGAAGATCCGGCAACTGCCAAAGGAATTGTAAAACGAGAAGTTATACGTTTGGTAACACCGGGTACAGTTACCGATACGGCAAGTTTGGCGGCTGATGACAATAATTATATCGCTTGCATCGTCTTATTAGACGACGTCTATGGACTGGCCTATGCCGATATTACGACAGGGCAGATGATCGTCAAAGATTACTGCTTGGCTGACGAATCAGCGCTACTCGACCAAGTTAGGCTGAATGGTTTTGCCGAAATTATTTTAGCGCAAGACGATGACCGTTTGGCACAGTTGGCGACGAAGCTAAACAGCTGTGGCGTGCCGATCAGCTATCGTAGCGGACGTTTTTTTTCGCGACGGCACAGCACCGATATGATCGCGCGCACCTATGGCAAGTACAGCTTGGCGGCGCACGGTATAGCAGATAACGATGCATTGGTTAGTGCATTGGGTGGGCTGCTCAGCTACATTTTAGAAACGCAAAAAATTGAGCTTAGTCATTTTAAGCAATTAAAATATCAACGACAATACGACCATATGGCGATGGATTATTTTACGCGCGTCAATTTAGAGCTATTTGAAACACTGCGCAATAAAGAGAAACGCGGCTCGCTGCTATCGGTTATCGACCGCACCAAAAGCGCGGTTGGAGCACGGCTGTTAAAGCAGTGGCTGATGTATCCGCAAATTGATTTAGCTACTATTTTGGCACGCCAATCCGCTGTAAAATACTTTTATGATGAGCCAATAATTCGGTCTGATTTGGGCGATTTACTGGCGGCTGTCTATGACTTTGAACGCATTTTAGCCAAAGCCGTGTTCGGTTCGCTTAATCCGCGCGATTGCCTTGCCTTAAAACAGTCTTTAGCGGTTTTACCGGACATTAAATCTTTGCTGCAATACAGTGACAACGCACTACTGAATAATGCCGTTCGGCAATTTGATGAGGTCGCTTTGTTGACACAGTCATTGGCGACGTCGATTGCCGAGGAGGCACCGTTTAGCATACGCGAGGGGGGCATTTTTAAAAACGGCTACAATGCGACGCTTGATGAGCTGCGTGCTATTAAGGCCAATGGCAAGGATTGGCTCTTGCAGGTCGAAAGCGAGCAACGCGTCGCGACGGGCATTAAAAATCTTAAAATTGGCTATAATCGCGTTTTTGGCTATTTTGTCGAGGTCAGCAAAGGCAATGTCGACAAGGTGCCGCAACACTATCACAGAAAACAGACTTTGGCAAACGCAGAGCGCTATATTCTACCTGAATTAAAGGCGATCGAAGATAAAATATTAGGTGCTGAAGAGCGTATTGCCAAACTGGAGTATAATTTATTTTTGGAAATTAGACAGCAAATCGTCGATGCGGCCGATTTAATCAAACAGATTAGCGACGCTGTTGCCTTAATTGACTGTCTGCGCGCGCTCGGTGAAGTGGCACAGCGCAACAGTTACTGCCAGCCACAGTTTAACGACGACGCCGTCATCGCCATTACAGCTGGTCGCCATCCCGTTGTTGAGCAGATCGTCGACGACACGGCTTTTATTGCCAACGACGCGCGATTGGACCAGACTGATAATTTAATTACGATTATTACAGGTCCCAATATGGCCGGTAAATCGACCTATTTGCGGCAAACTGCGCTGATTGTAATCTTAGCTCAGATTGGCGCCTTTGTGCCGGCAGACAGCGCAAATCTCTGTATTGTCGACCGCGTTTTTACGCGGGTTGGCGCCTCGGATGATCTGTTTCGCGGCCAGTCGACATTTATGGTAGAAATGCAAGAATTGGCGACGATATTGCGTTATGCCACACCAAATAGCCTAATTATATTGGACGAAATCGGTCGTGGTACGGCGACTTATGATGGCCTTAGTATCGCTTGGGCAGTGGTCGAATACATCGCAAAAATTCTGCACAGTAAGACTATTTTTGCGACGCATTATCACGAATTGACCGAATTGGAAAATCTAGTCGATGGCGTCGTCAACTGCCTTATTGAAGTTGAGCAGGTCGGCGATGATATCGTCTTTTTACGCCGTATCAAACGCGGTAGCGCCGGTCGCAGTTTTGGCATTGAAGTTGCCAATTTGGCGGGTGTGCCATTGGCAGTCGTCAAACGAGCCAAGGCTATTTTAGCTGAATTAGAGGATAGCGATATTACAAAAATTGAAATAAAGCGGGCGCAGCAGGTTACTGAAACAAAAGGCGAGTCGCCTCAACTCAGCAGCAACGAGCACGCTGTTATTACCCGTCTGCGACAATTAAATGCCGAACAACTGACGCCGTTGGCTGCGCTCAATCAGCTTGACGCAATGATAAGGCAGGTGAAACAAGATGATTAAAAAACTACCCGCCCATATCAGCAACCAGATTGCTGCCGGTGAGGTTATTGAGCGGCCGGCCGCCGTCGTTAAAGAGCTGGTTGAAAATGCAATTGACGCCGCTGCAACGCGCATAGATATCGATATTAGAGATGCCGGTAAATCGCTAATTTCGGTAAAAGATAATGGCTCCGGTATCGCTAAAGATGATTTAGCACTGTTATTTGAGCGCCATGCCACCAGTAAAATTGCAACATTAGATGACATTTATGCCATTGCCACACTCGGCTTTCGCGGTGAAGCGCTGGCCAGTATTGCTGCCGTTTCGCGCATTGATTTGACCTCGCGAACAGCTGATAGTGCAACCGGTTATCGTCTGCAAGTCGATGGTGGACAGAGCTTTGCGCCCGAAAAGGCAGCGGTCAATGTCGGTACCGCGATAAATGTGCGCGACTTATTTTTCAACACGCCGGTGCGCTACAAGTTTTTGGCCAGTGAACGCACTGAAGCGGCGGCAATTACAGCGCTTGTCGAACGTTTGATGTTGGCAAATCCGGCAATCCGTTTTTCTTACCGATTAAACGGCAAATTGCTGCGTAGCAGCGATGGTGACAATCAATTAAAGCATGTTTTGCACGCCATTTACGGCAGCGAATTGTTAAATCATCTGTTAGCTGTTTCGACTAGGCAAGGTTCAGTCAGTGTACATGGTTATATTTCCAAACCGGAGTATTCACGCGGTAGTCGCCGTTATCAAACGCTGTTTGTCAATGGCCGCTATGTTGAGAGCGATGCGCTTCAGACGGCTGTTAACGAACGTTATCGCACGCTCAATACAATTCATCGCTTTCCATTTTATGTGCTACATATCGATTTGCCGGCCGATCAATACGATATCAATATTCATCCGGCTAAAACCGACATAAAATTTAACGACCTCGCTTTGATTAAGCAAATTGTCGGCGATAGCATTACACAGTGCTTTACGACCAACAGCTTGGTACCGCAGCTGAAATTGGCCGCGACAGAGGGTGACGCTGAACAAGTGACTGAAAAGGGAAGAATAGAGCAGTATTTTGAACGCTATCATCAAAGAGTAAGTCAGCCCGAGGTCTATGCGACTGATCCGGCAATTGCGCCATTTGCCGGCGATGACAGCCCGGCTTATAATCTGCCCCAAAGTGATCGTTTTGATACAAATGCAGACGATTTTCAGGCTGATATGAGCGCTCCGGAATACGACGACCTGTTCACCGATGATGACGCTGCTTTCGGCGAGCAAATCGCGCTTGAAAATACGTCGAGCAGGCGTGCAACGCATTATGACAGATTGACAATTATCGGCGTTTTATTTAATACCTATATCATCTGCCAACGCGATGATAGCGCTTTTTTAATCGATCAACAGGCGGCGCATGAACGCGTTTTATTTGAGCAATTTATCAGTGATTTTCAGCGCCAAGCGGTCGAAGCGCAATACTTGTTAAAGCCATTTGTTTATCAAAGTGATCACCACACCGGCAATTATATCGAGATGCTGAGCGATGATATTAAACAAATGGGCATTGCAATTGAACCATTTGGTGATTTTAGTTGGCTGATCAGAAGCGTACCGACAATTAACGGCTTGCCGTTGAGTGAACAAAGTGTCGTCTCAATTTTAGGTGCGATTGATGTCAATCGTTGTGAGGCGATCAACGAACACAATTTTAAAGCGATTGCCTTGACTGCTTGTCATACGGCGGTTAAGGCGCATGATAAGCTGACTAATCGAGAGATTTATGCACTAATCGACTTATTGCGCACTTATAATCAGCCTTATACTTGTCCGCACGGTCGACCGATAATTATCGAATTGACGGAGCATGAACTTGAAAAATTATTCAAACGAATCTAGTGATAAGACGCCTCTGATCATCGTTGCCGGACCAACTGCAGTTGGCAAGACGGCAACAGTTATTGAATTGGCCAATGCCCTTAACGGTGAAATCGTCTCAGCTGACTCGATGCAAATTTATCGCGCTATGCCGATTGGCACCGCTCAACCGACTGCTGCTGAGCGCCAGGCGGCAATTCATCATTTGGTTGACTTTGTCGACCCGGCTGATTCTTACAGCGTTGCACAATATGCCAAACAAGCGCGCGCTGCAATTGCCGATATCATCAGGCGCGGGCGGCGACCAATTGTCAGTGGCGGCACGGGGCTTTATATTCACAGTTTAATTTACGATTTAGATTTTTGTAAGGTCGAACGCAATTTGACGATACGTCGGCAATTGAGTGAGCTGTTAGCAACGCGCGGTAGTGCGGCCTTGCATGAAATGTTAAAGCAACGCGATAGCGCTGCGGCAGCGCGTATTCATCCCAACAATGGCCAGCGTTTAATGCGCGCCTTAGAAATTGTCTTGGCAGAGGGCAATATTGGACAATTTGCGGCCGAGCAACCGCGCAATTCGCTTTATGATGTCAAATTATTTGTCTTGACGCGGCCGCGTCAACTGCTTTATGAACGAATCAACAAACGGGTCGATCTAATGCTCCAAAACGGTCTAGTGGATGAAGTCCAAGCCTTGCTACAGCGCGGTTTAAGCGATGCCAATCAGGCGATGAAAGGGATTGGCTATAAAGAGGTTTATAAGTTTTTAAATAAGCAAATTGACTATGCTGAAATGGTAAATTTATTAAAGCGCAATAGTCGACGTTATGCCAAACGGCAATTGACATGGTTTCGAAGATATCATTTTGCCGATTGGATTGATTTATCCGGTCGTAATCAGAGCGCTTTTGTGGTAAAATATATTAAGGGCGTTATCTAAAATCAGAAGGGGGTAACTATGAAATCATCTGTCAATTTACAAGATGTCTTTTTAAATCAAGCACGCAAAGAGCAAATTCAAATCACGGTATTTTTGGTCAGCGGTTACCAAATCAAGGGATTGGTTAAGGGATTTGATGCCTATACGATCATCGTCGATACAGACGGCAAACAACAAATGATTTACAAGCATGCCATTTCGACGCTGATTCCAACCCGCCCGATTGACTTTTTAGCTACTGGTAATGAGGAGTCGGTTCAGTAATTGGCAACTGTATTAACGGAAAAATATGGTATTTCGTCGGCCTTGTTAGCCGACGCTGCGCGTTGTGAAGCCGCTTTGACGGAACATTTTGCGGAAATTGACTGTCGGCAAGCAGAAAATTTTTACAAAGTGCTTTTTAGCATGCAAAAAAATAAATTATCTGATCGGCATTTTAATTGGACATCGGGTTATGGTTATGATGATGTGGGACGTCAAGTAGTCGAGCAAATCTACGCCGACATCTTTGCAGCCGAGTCGGCTTTGGTGCGTCCGCAAATCGTCAATGGCACACACGCTTTAACACTGGGCTTGAACGCTATTTTGCGGCCTGGTGATCACATGCTGTCAATCAGCGGTCAGCCTTATGATACGCTGTGGGAAACGATTGGTATTGCGCGCCAAAACGGTGCCAGCTTAATCGAGTTAGGCATCGCTTATTCGGCGGTAGATTTGACGATAAGCGGTGATATTGATATTGAAGTGGTATTGACCGAATTGCGCGCCAACACGAAATTGATTTATATACAGCGTTCTAGTGGTTATTCGTTTCGCCCGGCGCTTACCATTGCTAAAATAGCCAGTGCAATTGCCGCTATCAGACAGGTTGCGCCAAATGTAATCGTAATGGTTGACAATTGCTATGGTGAATTTATTGAAGAACGCGAGCCGCTAGAGGTGGGCGCTAATTTAATTGCCGGATCGTTGATTAAGAATCCGGGCGGCGGCCTGGCGTTAACCGGCGGCTATCTAGCCGGTGATCGTCACTTGATAGAACAATGCGCCTATAAATTGACCGCACCGGGAATAGGGACTGAATGCGGTTTGACTTTTGGCCAAAACAGAAATGTCTTACAAGGGCTATTTCGAGCCCCTGAAACGGTTGCTGCGGCACTGAAAGGGGCGTTGTTTGCCGCCAAATTATTTGCCGATTATGGCTACAGCGTAACGCCGCACTGGCAAGAGGCGCGCAGCGATATTATTCAGGCTATTCAATTGGGTGACAGTGCACAGGTTATTGCATTTTGTCAAGCGATTCAGCGCGTCGCACCGGTCGATAGTTTTGTATCGCCCGAACCCTGGGATATGCCCGGTTATGACGTGTCGGTCATCATGGCAGCCGGTGCTTTTGTACAGGGCTCATCAATTGAATTGAGCGCCGATGCGCCAATGCGTCAGCCCTATACCGTTTATTTGCAGGGGGGCTTGACTTATCAACACAGCAAACTGGGCGCAATCTGCGCCCTGCAAAGTGTGCTGGATTTAAAAAACAATGTAGCTGACTAGCTTAGAGTTTGCGAAAGACGCCTTTGACCAAACCGAGAATTTCGACACTATCGACATAAATTGGCATCATTGCATCATTTTCCGGTTGTAGTCTAAAACGATTTATCTCTTTATAGTAAGTTTTAACCGTGGCACTATCATCAATAAGCGCAACGACCATATCGCCGTTATCGGCGTTTTTTTGTTGTTTAACTAAGACGTAGTCGCGGTCGTAAATGCCGACATTGATCATACTGTCGCCGGAAACGCGTAAGATGAAGTAATCACCTTGGCCGACAAAATCAATCGGAATGGGGAAGTAATCATCGTATTCCTGATGTGCTAAAATCGGCTGACCGGCTGTTACCTTGCCGACAATTGGAATATTGGCCACTTCTGGGGTTGGAAAGGGGATGACGTTGCTCATTTCAGTTTGATAAAGACCGGACGGCCGCAATATCTCAATCGAACGCGGCTTGGTTTTATCGCGCTTGATATAACCCTTTTTTTCCAGCCTTTCTAAATGGCCATGTACCGTTGAAGTCGACTTTAGACCGACTTCTTGACAGATTTCGCGCACCGCAGGGGGAATATTGCGCTCCGCCACCTTTCGTTCGATAAAAGCCAGTATTTCTCTTTGTTTATCCGTTAAATCAGTCGCCATAATGACCTCCTTTAAATCCATATTAACACAAAAAAATAAAAAAATCAAACAT